>Ga0067045_1003126_pt1 | contig 30757 bp, 36 predicted proteins | sample TerdegcTABiofilm_FD_59184 | JGI IMG/M metagenome (GOLD analysis project Ga0067045, IMG submission 59184) | Combined Assembly of (Gp0054472, Gp0054536) Wastewater bioreactor microbial communities from Singapore -Terephthalate degrading...
GTAGCTGTAAAATAAGAGTGGGTGATTACCAATAATTTTCAGGCAGAACTGAGAAGGAGTTTTGCTCTGGAGATAAAAAAGAAACCTCCAATGCATCTCGCCAAGGAAACAAAGGAGGTTTCTTCGATGAATACAGCCCTTCAACTCCAGACAGCCACTGACCATCTTAAAGAAAGCCCCTGGCTGCGAGAGAAAAGAGTGATTGCTTTACTTAAAAGTGTACTTGCCGGAAAGACAAATTTCAATAGTTTAGAGAAAGAACTATTTACCATCGCCAGAGAATACTTGATCCAGATGCTGGCTGCATTTTTAGAACACCTTGATCAGATCATACTTTACTCGGCGGAACGGGAAGGTTGGGAAGTAGTTGGAATAAGGGAACGCACCCTGGAAACCACCTTGGGAGTGCTCATCTACCCAAGACGTTACTACAAAAAGCGCACCTTAAGCGGAGCTTACGCTTACACCTTTTTGCTGGATGAACTGCTTGGTATACCACCAAGAGCCCATGTTTCTCCCCGGTTGAACGAAATAGCAGTAATGCTTGCCGCCGAACAAACCTACAGGAAGGCAAAAGAAACCTTAGAGAGCGCTTTGGGGGTGAGTATCAGTCACGAAACCATCCATCAGGATGTCCAGGTGGCCGGTGAACACATCAAGAAATGGGACGGGGAAACTGACTTAGACGGTACCGGTACCCGCGTTGTACCTTTGTTGATTATCGAAGTAGACGGAGCGATGATCAAACACCAGCGCCGGCATAAAAGCAGGCAAAGACACTTCGAGTTGAAGACAGCCGTAATTTACGAAGGGTGGGAAGAAGGTCCAAAAGGCAGAGCAAAACTGATCAACCCCACTTACTTTATTTACCACGGAAAAGGAGAAGAATTTTGGGACGCCTTAGAACGGCGTTTAAGTCGGCTCTACGATCTTGACGGCTGCCCAAGAAAAATTATTGCTGGGGATGGAGCCGATTGGGTCCGGGAAGGAGCCAGTCTTTTAGGTGCCGAATATCAATACTGCCGGTTCCACTTAAAAAGGGATCTTATAAGCTTGTTTAACCCCCAGCATAGAAAAAAACTCGAGAAAATCCTCCATGCAAACGACCGGGCTGCTTTCAATATATTTTTAAGGACGTTGATCATTGAAGAACCAAACGAGGCCCGAAAAGAAAAACTAAGAGCTTTCCAAAGTTTAATCAACAATGTTTGGGAAGGAATTACCGACTGGCGGGAGAGAAACCGTTCCTGTCCTTCCCCGGCCCGTGGATTGGGAGTTATCGAACCCAATGTGGGACATACCATTGCCCGGCGGTTTAAACACCAGGGAGCATCCTGGTCAGTAAGCGGAGCTGACAATCTAGCCCATGTTCGTTGTGCAAAAAGAAACGGTGATCTTATAGATATTCTTCGCTTGCCGGGGCCGCCTGCTCCAGAGAAAGAGCCGGTACGGGTCCAGGACGGCTATTGGGCCAGAAGACAAACAGATGGTATAGCTGCAAAAGATCCCCGGGATTGGGTACGGGCATCCTTGCCGGCAGCTTATGGACCCAATCAGAGAAGCCGGGAATTGGCATTGCTAATTAGCCGTCTCACTTTAGATTGGATTTTTTAGACATGTTTTTGGTGAACCCCTGAGGCTTTTTCTCGTGCGGTGCCTGGGCGGCGCCGTAAGGGTAGTCTTGACGGCCGGGGGCCCCACGCATGGTATAATGGGAGAAGTGACGGGTTTGCTACCTTTGTAGATGTGTTCCCGGAGCCACCCCGTCGGCGTGTTTATAAGACCATGCGTGGGGTGGCAGTCAAGACCGCCGCCACCTATGTTTTAAATTTAACTTGGTTGAGTTGCATTGGAAATTATTGGGAACGACCAACTTTAACTTGACAGCATCTAGGCGTTTGTAGAAGCTTGACTTTTTTATGGCTATCTGTCAAAATAAATATTGACGGGCGGGTAGTTCAGTGGGAGAACGTCTGCTTGACACGCAGAAGGTCGTAAGTTCAATTCTTATCCCGCCCACCAGTTTATATTATTACGTTTTGACCAGTGGATAATTTGGAGGGGTTCCCGAGTGGCCAAAGGGAGCAGACTGTAAATCTGCCGTCGATGACTTCGCTGGTTCGAATCCAGCCCCCTCCACCAACGATTTAACTTCCTTACCTTTAGCGAGGGAGGATTTTTTATATAATTGGCTAAAAAAAATAGGAGTGATCTCCCGTGAAACGCGTGCTAATCAGCGTTCTACTATTATCAATAGTTTGTACGGCTTGTGCCTTTAAGCAAAGTTCGGAATCTCCCAAAAAAACGGTCACTGAACAAGATGTGCGTGTCGCCGTTACAGAACTTATTAACGGGATAAATAATGGAAATACTGAGGTGGTTCAAAAGTATGTTGGTTCCACCGGTCCTATTGCAGAAAAATTAATTGAAAAGTTGAAAGGCAATGTCAAGCTGTCTAATATCCGGGATGTTTCTATTCAGGGAACAAAAGCTCAAGCAACTGTTACTTTAGATGTAGTACCATTAAAAGTATCTAAGGATGTTACCTTGAACTTTGATGTGACAGATGTTCTACTATTGAACAGTCCATTGGGTTTGTTGTCAATCCTTCTTTAAATGCGAATTGTGTGGGAGTGAGATTCCTCACTCCTTTTTTATCATTAAGGAAATGCCGGACATGAGCCGCGTTATATGCCCAAAGCTAAACCGTTATTAAATTCATTAACGGTATGTTATAAAAGGAAATGGTTGTATATATTTGCTGACTAAAATAAAATATATATGTCAATACTTTTTATTAGGGAGGTTTTAATAGCGTGAACAGCCTAAAGGTTTGGCTTCTTATGGGCGCGTTATCAATCATCCTGGTTTTGATCGGTGGAGCTATCGGCGGTAAATCCGGGGCGATGCTGTTTTTTTTAATTTCTCTGGGAATGAATTTTTTCAGTTACTACTTCAGCGACAAGATTGCTATTTCCATGACTCGCTCGCGGCCTGTTTCTGAAGCTGAAGCGCCTGAATTATATGATGTGATGCGAAAATTAACTAAAAGAGCGGGGTTGCCCATGCCCAGACTTTATATCACTCCGTCGCCGCAACCTAACGCTTTTGCGACAGGAAGAAATCAGTCCCACGCGGCTGTGGCGGTGACCGAAGGGCTATTCCGTATTTTAAGCCGGAGTGAGTTGGAAGGTGTTCTGGCACATGAACTGTCACATATAAAAAACAAAGATGTTCTGATTGGCACTATCGCAGCGGCTTTCGCGGGCGCGATTACTATGCTCGCTAACATTATCAAATGGGGAGCTATTTTTGGAATGGGCCGCGACGATGATGAGGACGGCGGTAGCTTTATCGGAGCGATCTTGTTGGCCGTAATAGCGCCGTTAGCGGCCTTGATTATTCAGATGGCCATATCCCGCTCAAGGGAATACCTGGCTGACCAAACCGGAGCCCGTATCGCCGGTAATTCCGGAGGTCTGGCAAACGCCCTGCTCAAACTTGAGAGTGCGGCTAATAGAATTCCAATGCATGTGAATCCCGCAACATCGCACCTTTTTATTATCAACCCATTGTCAGGCGAGTCCATCACCCGGTTATTCAGTACTCACCCACCTATCAGCGAGAGGGTAAAGCGGCTGCAAGAATTAAGTATTTAGAAAGTCAGTCAACGCTAATTGAACAGGTAATGCACTAATACAGGGGGTGGTGTTCCGGTGGCCCAGATTATTTCTATTGGTTCCACACAACATATTGATTTGTTAAAGGCTAAACTGGGCCGGGGATTAAGACTGTTAGAAAGAAATGGGTTAATATTAAATCTTGAAGAAAAGTCAGCTGGGAATATTACCTTTTTGTCCTGTTATTCGGCTGGTTTTCAAGGATATGACCAGGTGGAAGATAATATCCGGATTAAAATTAAAAGATATGTGGCGGACATTATTGCGGATATTATTCTGTCTTACTGGGAAGCATTTCTATTAAAAAATATTATCTGCGAAAATTACTATTATTACGGGGATGAAGAAAAGAAAATAATATACGACCATGCATTGCTGCACATCAACAGGAAAGCAAATGAGCCGCGTAAATCGGTTTACTGGTTGAACCGTAAAAGCAAAATCTATAAAAAGGTATTGGATTATTTAAAGATTAATAACAATATTGTCATAGATGGATTTATTCGATTCAGATTAAAAGAGTATATTAATGAATTAAGGGATGCGACAGATAAAGCTGTAGATAACTTTGTTCTGGAAAGAGAATACAAAGAATTTATTCAACTTTTGAAATATTTTGTTAAAATACAAGAACCTCAAGCCGATATAGTCAATGTAATGGTTAGCGGTAGTAGAGCGTTTAAGCTGTTTGACGGTGAGATGCAGCCTATCAGGAACGATATTTTAGGTAGCTTTTTGATTGACATGAATGATATGATGGACAGTGAAATAAATTATGAGGATATGTTGGTCAGCGCTCTTGTTGCCATTGCGCCTAACAAAATAATTTTTCATTTTAAAATAGACGAAAGTTATTCGGCTACAATAGAAACAATTAAAAACGTGTTTGAAGGCAAAGTCAGTGAATGCTTGGGTTGCAAACTATGTAATCCCCCAAAGGAATAAATATCGAGGATTTCCGGATGGTTAGATTTATTGACAAAAATACGGCTAGTCAATATAATACTGCTGTAATAATACTGTATATAAATAAGGAAACTGGTGTTGAAGAGGAAGAGTAGACCTATTTAGGCCATCAGAGAGAGAGTGCCGTGGCTGCAAGCACTTTTAGGTACGATGGGTTGAAAACCGCCTTGGAACTGCCGGCTGAAATCTTCAGTAAGCCGCGCCGGGGGCAGCCGTTAACTGTCATGAGCAAGGAGAAATTTTTTCCTAAATCAGGGTGGAAACGGGAATGCCCCGTCCCTGACAGTAGTCAGAGACGGGTTTTTTATTGCTTAAGAAATTATGCGTTATATGCCCAAAGGTCACCGAAGGTGAATTTGTTCTTTTTGTTTGAATTCGTTTAAAAAAGGAAGTGTTGAGGATGAGCGTTGTCAAAAATATCAAAATCACTTTACCTGATGGATCAATAAGGGAATACCCGGCTGGAACGACACTTTTTGAGATAGCGAAGAGTAACAGTCCCCGTTTGGCAAAAGAAGCTCTTATCGCCAGAGTAAACGGCAAGCTGATGGACTTGGGGTATCCTATGATGACTGATGCCGCCGTAGAGTTTCTTACCTTTGAAGATGAGGAGGGGAAACAGGCATATCGCCACAGCACGGCGCATGTTATGGCACAAGCTGTGCAAAAGCTGTTCCCCGGTACAAAGTTTGCAATCGGGCCGGCCATCGCTGATGGTTTTTATTATGACTTTGATACGGAGGAGACTTTTACGCCGGATGATCTGGGAAAAATAGAAAAAGAGATGGAAGCCATTATTAAGGCTGACTTACCGTTTGAGCGTTTTGAGCTTCCCCGTTCACAGGCCCTTGACTTCTTTAAAGAAAACGGTCAAAACTATAAAGTGGAATTGATTGAAGACCTGCCGCCTGATACTGTCCTCTCATTCTACAGGCAAGGTGATTTTACTGATTTATGCGCGGGGCCTCATATTCCTTCCACGGGGCGTTTAAAATCGGTAAAATTAATGAACGTTGCCGGCGCATACTGGCGGGGTAGTGAGAAAAACAAGATGCTCCAGCGTATTTACGGCACATCTTTCCCCAAAAAGTCTATGCTTGATGAATATCTTTTCCGGATTGAGGAGGCTAAACGGCGTGATCACCGTAAGCTCGGCGCTGAGCTGGATTTATTCAGCATCATGGATGAGGGGCCGGGTTTTCCATTTTTTCATCCCAAGGGGATGATCCTGCGCAACGAACTGGAAAAATATTGGCGTGAAGAACATAAAAAGAGGGGCTATCAGGAAATACGCACCCCGATTATATTAAACCGATCTTTGTGGGAGAATTCGGGACACTGGGACCATTACCGTGAAAATATGTACTTCACAAAGATTGATGAAAGTGATTATGCGGTCAAGCCGATGAACTGCCCGGGTGGTATTCTGATCTATAATAACAGGCTGCATAGTTACCGCGACCTGCCCATCCGGCTTGCTGAGTTGGGCCTGGTGCACCGTCATGAGCTTTCCGGGGTGCTGCACGGTTTGATGCGGGTGAGGTGCTTCACTCAAGACGATGCGCATATTTTTATGCTGCCGGATCAGATAAAAGAGGAAATTATCGGAGTCATCGACTTGGTGGATGATTTTTATAAAGTATTTGGGTTTACTTATCATGTGGAACTTTCCACAAAACCGGAAAAAGCAATGGGATCGGAAGAAATCTGGAACATGGCCACTGACGTGCTCAGGGACGCCCTTAACGCCAGAGGACTGAATTATAAAGTGAATGAAGGGGACGGCGCGTTTTATGGCCCCAAAATAGACTTTCATCTGGAAGATTCACTTGGCCGTACCTGGCAGTGCGGCACTATCCAGCTGGACTTTCAAATGCCGGAAAAATTTAACTTGAGCTATGTGGGTGAGGATGGTCAAAAACACCGGCCAGTGATGATCCACAGGGTGGTTTTTGGTAGTATCGAAAGATTTATCGGCATACTGACAGAACATTTTGCCGGAGCTTTTCCAGCCTGGCTGGCGCCAGTCCAGGTTCGTGTGATCCCCATCACCGACCGGCATGCTGAATATGCCCGCGGTGTTGTCAAAAAGCTGAATGAGGCCGGCATCAGAGTTGAACTGGATACACGTAATGAGAAGGTAAATTATAAAATACGTGAAGCTCAAACCCAGAAAATACCTTATATGCTGATTATCGGGGACAAAGAAATTGAGCGGAATAGCGTTGCCGTGCGCCATCGCGCCAAGGGAGATCTCGGGGCCATGCCGCTCGATGAGTTCGAAGGGAAGTTACAGGAAGAGATCAGGACAAAGGAATACTAATCTCGCACAATTACACAATCAAGGCTCCGGTTACCCGGAGCCTTGATTTTCCTATTAAGTGGTATTATTAGCTGGGATCTACTTCATCATATGACAGGGTTGTGACTCTGGTAAAATCGCCTCTTTGTAAATCTTTTTTGCCGGCGCTTTTCTCTAGTATACCTTTATCCCCGGGCGCTGAGGTCGGCTCTTTTTTCTTTTGTTTTGTTCTTTTCATTATTACACCCCCCATTATACAATATCATTCCCGGTTTAGACTTTTTTTATTTTTTCCTAAAATTATATTATATATATATAGAATTATTATATAGAATTTCAAAATTTCTTGGGTACCGGTAATTATAATTTAGTTGGCGATTGGTAATAAAAAAAACCCTGCAATCATGGGATTACAAGGTTTATTTTCTGGTGGAGATAAGCGGGATCGAACCGCTGACCTCTTGAATGCCATTCAAGCGCTCTCCCAGCTGAGCTATACCCCCACGTTTGTGATTATTTAGTTTTTTTTATATGCCACTCACACATCAATAGTCTATCATTTTTTTTACATGTGGTCAAGCAACACTTCTTTGTTTTTTCATAAGAAAAGTACCAAATCCTAAATATTTTCGGTATTTTTGAATTAATTGCATATATTCTTGAATTACCCTATTAATATCCTGGTTTGTTCTGGTTCCCTTGGATACTATTTGATAAGGATCCGGGTATAGCATGTTCTTAATATTATCAAAAAAACCCGGAAAGTTATTTCGCTTTGCATTGGCAGGTATAAATCCTGAATTATTAAATATTTCCAACCATTCTTCAAAAGAAGGTATATGGGGGATATTGCAGGTAGCTTGAATTTGTTCTTTCGCTTTACGGGGCATTAATTTGCTCGCGTACATCTCAACGCAAGTCAATATTCCTTCATTTTTCAATATTCTGTTACACTCTTGAAGTACGGTAGCAGCCGGTAAAAATATTAAAACCGACTCAATTAAGATCAGGTCGATAACTTCACTTTGAAATGGTGTTTCTCTCGCATCACCATGCACGAACTGTACTTGCACACCTTCTTGCGACGCCCTGTATTTTGCTTTTTGCAGCATCTCTTCAGAGTTATCCAATGCAAAAACATATGCGCCGGAAGTTTTTGCAATATGACAAGCTGTTCGCCCGGTTCCGCACCCGATATCAAGAACGATATCTTCTGTAGATAAAGAAACATGTCTTAGTACATCAAGGGTGTGAAAAAAACCTCCCGGATGTAAACTGCCTGTGCCCAAAGCTGTCACAGCATCAAGATAAGAACTCATAGTTTCGTTCCCTTATATATTATCTGAGTTTATATCAGACCGCAATGTTAGAACACAGACCTACCGCTTGTTCGGCTTTTAACCCGGCACGCTTAAGGAGTCGGGAGCCGTTTATATATTATTTTATGTGTATGGGTATCCTGGTGTTCCACAGTATAAAGGCGGATAAAAAACCGGCTAAACCGGTTTTTTAACTTATCCAGCGCCCTGCGACAAACATAACACTTATTACCGAGAAAGCCAAGATGGAAATAATTGAGTAAATATGAGTCAGCTTGTTATTATCAAGCAGGCGGGCAAGGGTGACATACCCTGGAAATAATACCAGGATATAACGGGGCATCCCAAGGGGCAAGTTGTCAACCACAGAAGAAAACGGGATTAAAAATCCAAGTGTCAGAAAAATAAGTTGTGGCTTGTCCTTTATATATTTATAACTCTTAATGATTAAAAATAGGAATAATAGTGCCATTCCTGACTCAAAAAGGCAGTAGAATTCACTATTGTAGAAAAAAAGACTCAGGCTGAGTAATTGGCCGGCGCCGGGATATGCAAAGTGACGGTAACCCCAGTACTCGCTGTTTAATGAATGGGCAAAAGCCAGCGGGTCTCCGGTCCGCATCCATAGAACAAACATGAAGATTGACAGCGATGCCGGTATCAATAGGAGCGGGGCCGCTTTTTTCAATATTATTCTATTGTTGTTCTCTTGATATTGCATATACAAATAGGCAAAAAATAATACTACTCCAACGTTCCGGGTAAGTGCCGCGCAACAGCCCAGGAGAACTGCCCAGATCCAGCGTCCGTTCCGGGCGAAATAGAAAGATGTTAGGGCAAAAGCCATTAGTAAAGATTCAGAGTATATAGAGGTAAAAAAAATGGCGGTAGGAAAGAATAACAATGCAAAAACTGCTGTAGCGGCGGTTTTTTCATCATAATCTTCTTTAGCTATGATATAAAGAAAATAACAGGCTATAAAAAGCGCCGTGTTGGAAATTAAAAATCCAGCGGTTACCCCGTTTCCGGTGAAAAAAGTAACCAGGCGGATTAGCCAGGGGAACATGGGAAAGAAAGGGGCGCAGTCAAAATCATATCCCTGCCCGGCTATTCTCAGAAACCATCCGGCATCCCAGTGAATCAAAGAGTCTAAAACTACATTAGGATGTAGCCCGTCAGTTGCCGCGGGGAGAATTGGGTGTAAAATATCCCTGGTCAGCCAAACCAGAAAAATAATGTACAGCTTATTTAAGACGTATATACAACCAACGCGTTTAAAATCTGTTTTGGACACGAATTAACCCCCGGTTGTTTTGGGTACCATCTTGCTTTTGCGAAAAACCCATAATTTACTAAGAATAAAATTAAAACCAAAAGCGATAGATGTGGCTAAAAATAGTGTTATCACCTGTGAATTATAATAATTTAGCAAAATATATAAAGAAGTGCTGTTAATTCCAAGGCCTAGCGCGTTAACCACGGTAAACTTCAGAAATCTGTTTTTTTCGTTTTTGTCCGGGGTTGCTTTAAAGGTCCAGCAGCGATTTAGAAAAAAGCTGTTGATAATACCGCAAAAATAACTGAAGCCCTTGGCTACGGCATAAAAAAAGATGCTTTCAATGGGAAATATTGTTATTATGGTAAAATAAACAATCCAATCGATGAGCGTATTTAGACAACCGACTGCGGCAAATTTGCATAATTGCATAATACTCTCGTTAATCATTATTTCACCATTTCACCTTATACAATGTAATAACATTAATTTGCATAATTTTACTGAAGCATTTAGTGAATAGCGGGTTATGAGTAATCAACACCATATACTACCTTCGACATTAATGGCCGGCATCCTTCTTAAATCACCTTGTAAAAATACTTTTCTTTAAGTTTAATTTTTTTGGATATTTTTATACAAAAAAAGAATAACTTTTTTTATTTTTTAACATAATAATTGTATCTTAATATCACAGGAGGCGTATTAAATGGAATGGTTATCTAGAGTAGCTTTAATTCTTGTTATTATTGGAGCATTGAACTGGTTGCTGGTAGGCCTGTTTCAATGGGATCTGATCACAGCTTTATTTGGGGGAGACACTGTTAGAGCGTCATCTGATTTTAGTAGAGTGATTTATACGTTGGTTGGACTAGCCGGACTGTATTCTATTTCATTCTTCTTTAGAGAAAACGCGATAGTAAAGAACAAGTAACATTCCAACCCTAATAATTTGTTTATTGCTTGATAAACAGGCGATTGTTGAAATGTATAATACAATTCCGCCAAGGCTATAATAATAAAAATTGTAAGGAGGCAGTTGGTAATGATTCCACGTAAGAAAGACCCGAACCAAACTCCTGATCCTATTACTTCACCTGTTGAAGAAGAATGCGAAATTTGCCAGGAAGCCGAAGGGGAATGTTGCTCAGAAACACCTGTTTCTAAGAACAATAAAAATACCACGAGTTAAAAGAGACCTTTTAAAGGTCTTTTTTATTGTGTTTAAAAAACATCTCAAAAAAAAATTAATTAAAGCGGATTTATTGCTTTACGGATCATTTTGGCGATGAATAGCACAGCACGGCGCTCATATGAATTAAAGAGCCGGCCCGGGGGTTGTCAGCTCGACAAACAAGTGTTATATTTGGATTACCTAAAAAGTAATTGTAAGGGGTGATGTATCTTATGAACCACCAAATAAAAAATTATAGTAATGATTACCGGGTGAACGTTCTTAATAACGGTACCGTCATTAGTGTGGAAGTTACTTGCTGCGGCAGGCATATAGGCGAGATGCGTTTCAAAGATGGCGAAAATAAAAAGTGTCCGTTTTGTGGAACTGTTCATCAAATGGTGATCCAGCATAACCACTTTCATATCAGGCCGGTAAAAACGGTATCAAGTGAAGCAATCTCCGGGAACGATGGTAGTATTACGCTTAAGGAGAAAGCGCTCTAAAGCGCTCGTAGATCTGTCAACAACCCGGTTTGAAAATAGATCTGTTTTACTACCAATGATTACCTTTTGCGTGATTCATGCTTGAACCCGTTGACACGCAATGCAGTTGCTGGTAAACTTAAGCCTAAGTAAATACAATAGTTAACAAGTGCTCTTATCCGGAGCGGCGGAGGGACTGGCCCAATGAAGCCCGGCAACCGTTGGGGTAGTACGAACCCAAAAAGGTGCTAATTCCAGCAGGAGATATTTCTTCTGGCAGATAAGGGGAAGCAACGATTTTGCAGGCCTCTTCTGTTTTGAAGGGGCCTTCGGTTTGTCGGAATGGAAGGGCACAATATGGGGAGGTATGCAAATGTCAATTGAAAAAACCTATGCTGAAATTAATGAAAAAATCAGATCCGGTAAGGCAGTGGTATTAACTGCGGAAGAAGTGATTTCTCTGGTTGAGGAAAAGGGCGTCTCTGAAGCCGCCCGCCAGGTGGATGTCGTGACAACCGGCACTTTTAGCCCCATGTGTTCTTCCGGTGTTTTCCTGAACTTTGGTCATTCCAAACCGAGGATCAGAATGCAGAAGGTATGGTTGAACGGTATCCCCGCATACACTGGCATCGCGGCGGTCGACGCTTACCTGGGAGCTACCGAACTGCCGGAGGACGACCCTTGCAACAGCAATTATCCGGGTGAATTTCGCTATGGGGGCGGGCATGTGATCCAGGACCTGTTGGCCCGCAAACCAGTGAAATTAGAGGCTATATCCTATGGTACAGATTGTTACCCCGAGCGGGAGTTGGAAACTTATATCACCCTGGATGACATCAACGAGGCGACGCTGTTCAACCCCCGGAACGCTTACCAGAATTATAATTGTGCGGTTAACTTGAGCAATAAGACAATTTATACCTATATGGGATTGCTTAAGCCTAATTTGGGCAATGCGCATTATTGCAGCGCCGGACAACTCAGTCCGTTGCTGAATGACCCTTACTTCATGACTATCGGGATCGGTACCAGGATCTTTTTGGGCGGAGGAATCGGTTATGTAGCTTGGAACGGTACTCAGCATTTTCCTGGTATTCAGAAGGACGCGGAGGGAAATGTTTACGGCCCGGCCGGTGGTACACTCGCTGTAATTGGAGATTTGAAGCAAATGAAGCCTGAATGGTTGGTCGGCACGAGCTTCCTGGGTTACGGCGCTACCCTGACGGTGGGCATCGGTATCCCCATCCCAATCCTTAATGAAGAGGTAATGCGCTGTGTCTCAGTAACCGATCGTGATCTCTACGCGCCGATTGTCGACTATAGCGAGGCTTACGGCCAGCGCATACCTGGTAATCTGGGCTATGTCAGTTACGCTGAATTGAAAACCGGAAAAATTACTATTAACGGCAAAGAGGTTCCCACCGCCCCCCTGTCGAGTTACCCCAAGGCCAGGGAGATTGCCGGGAAGCTTAAAAATTGGATTCAAAAAGGGGAATTTCTTTTGTCTGAGCCAGCACAGCTTCTGCCTTCTTATCGGGATCAAATCATAGCGAAAACCCTTGATATTAAAGGTGTTTAATATTTAGCAAATTAATTATTATTATAATGAGGAGTGAACTGCGCGTGGCTTCAAAAAAAATAATTCTTCACTTCGGCAAGGATATATCCGACAAGCCTATTATTTATCATCTTGCTAAGGATTTCGGGCTTGTCTTCAATATAATCAAAGCAAACGTCAACCCGAATAAAGAAGGAACGGTTGTACTGGAACTCACCGGGGAACAATATGAACAGGGCCTGGAGTACCTGGAAAGCGAAGGTGTCCGGGTGCAGCCTTTGGCGGAACAGATATCCCGCAACGAGGCGAAGTGTACTAGTTGTGGCGCTTGTACCGCGATCTGTCCCACTGGCGCCCTATACCTGGAGAGGCCCTCAATGGAAGTCATGTTTGAAAGCGACAGCTGCGTGCTCTGCCAGATCTGCTTAAAAGTTTGCCCGGTTAAGGCTATGGAGGTAAAATTTTAATTGGATTATGTTGAACGTTCATACCGGCGGCAATTTCGCCAGGAGGATTTGACTTACTTTCAGGTGGTGGCGCGTCAGACCGACTTGAGTATCGGTATCCGCCGGGATAGGTTTTCTTTAGAATTGGCGCGCTGGGTAGAAGAAATGGTATGGGAACAGAGGGTTCTTCTCGAGAGTTATATCGAGTCGGACCCTGTTTTTCTTCAATCGCTGATACCGCACGCGGTCGGACCCGGTGCGCCTCCCATCGCGGTGGATATGGCCGAAGCGGCGCGCCAGGCGGGCGTAGGACCGATGGCTGCCGTAGCCGGCGCCTTTGCTCAATATGTTGGACAGGCTCTTACCAGACGTTCGAGAGATGTTATTGTAGAGAATGGCGGCGATATTTATTTACGCAGCAGCAGACAGCGCAGGATTGGGGTTTTTGCCGGTAAGTCTGCTTTATCCAACCGGATTGCGCTGGAAATCCGGCCGGAGGATACTCCCCTCGGCATATGTACCTCTTCAGGCACCGTTGGTCCATCATTAAGTTTCGGTAGGGCGGACGCTGTTGTCGTTCTTTCGGCCTCGGCGATCCTGGCCGACGCGGTAGCCACCGCCGCTGGAAATCTGGTACGGAGCAAGGAAGATTTACAGGCGGCGGTGGAATTTGCCGTGGGAATCGAGGGAGTAACCGGTGCGTTAATAATCACGGGCGACCATCTTGCCGCCTGTGGTAAATTAAAACTTGTCCCGCTGATCATTTGATGACGTCAAGTAAGGCCCGGCGCTATACTCTTGACGCGCCTGAACGGACTGTTTTATACGATTTCTTTAAAATCAGGTGCTTCGAAGGTATATCTTTCCCCGCAGAAGTTGCAGTGTACCTCTACCTTCCCTTGTTCCCGCAAGAGTTCTTCAAGCTCTTTTTTACCCATTGCCGCCAATATATCCCATGCTTTTTCCTGTGAACACTTACAGGCAAAACGAACCGGATTTTTGCCCAGGTAGCGGATATTAAGGCCATTTACAGCCCGGGCAACAATATCCTCGGGAGACATTTCGAGGTTGACAAGACTGCTGACGGGAGGCATCTCAAGCAGGCTTTTTTCCAGGTGGGACAGGATCTCCTCGCTCGCGCCGGGGAAAAGTTGAACGATAAGGCCGCCCGAGGCCTTCACGCTTGCATCGGGCCCTACCAACACACCCAGGGACACCGCGGATGGGGTCTGTTCTGAGGTTAAAAGATATTGTGCCACATCTTCGCCAATCTCACCTGACACCAGTTCCACGCTTCCGGTGAAGGGTTCTTTTAAACCGAGGTCCTTCGTGACATGAAGAAAACCTCTCCCTACCGCCGCCCCCACCGGCAACTTCCCTTCCGGGGCGGCCGGCAGGTCCACGTGGGGTTCCTGAACGTATCCCCGCACTTCGCCCTCCGCGTTCGCCGTAACTACAATTGCCCCAAGTGGCCCGTTACCCAGAATACGCAAGGTCAGGAGGTCATCCCCCTTCAGGTTGGCGCCGAGCAGCAGCCCCGCGGTTAGCCCGCGCCCGAGGGCCGCGCTGGCAACCGGCCAGGTATCGTGCCTGCGCCTGGCCTCTTCCACAAGGCCGGTAGTAACGGCGGCAAAAACACGAAACTGCCCGTCCTCGCCGACTCCACGCACAAGATAATCTTCCATGTTCAGGTTTAGCTCCTTTATAAATTATTCCCCTATTATTATAACATTACCGGGCTTTTTTTACCTTAAGAGCAATATATCGGGATCGAATTAATATCAGGAGGGTTGTTGGTATTTTAATTTAATTAAAAAGGTTGCAAGAGTTGGCAAACCTATCATTTTAAAAAGAGGAATGTCGTCAACAATTGATATTACCGCTGTGCCCATCAGGGTTACGTAGAAATTACGGATAAAAGAACAAAGCCACTATTCAGCGGTTTTGTTCTTCAAGGATTCTTCTTTTGTTTTTTTTCTGCAATGACCTTTTCTGGTTATAATTGAACCTTCTTCTAAGGTAGTTGTATTTTTATTTTTTACTGAAACTGTTTGACGTTTGGACACGTTAGTTTGCCTCCTTACATATAATGCTTGTGTTTATCTTTTTTCCGCAATAGCTCGCAGCGAGTTGGCTATGTCTTTCATATAGAAAATAAAGGGAATCGTTAGGATTATAGATGTCGCGGCCATCATTACTAAATCTGGTGTTGTTGAATGCATGTCTTTTTGAAACATAAACGGCCACCTCCTTTAATTTAAATATATTGTTATCTGTATTTAGAGAAACAAACCGAAAAATATCATGGTATGGTATCCAAATCATGGACTAGGGAATGGTTATCCCGCTTTCTGTCGTTGGAGCAGTAGATATCGCACTTTAAAGTTTACGGGTGGCATGCCATAAGGTCAAAACTTTCCAAATCACAGCCCAGATAATTATCAGAATTAGCAGCCAGTAATTATGAAATAGTTGTATTAGAAAGTCCATTTTATTTCCTCCTTTTTGTGGTTAATGCAATAATATGATGCCCAAAAAGGAGAAGATAAAACAGGGAGGCGGCGGGAATGAGGTTACAACTATAATTAAACGTGATGACTCGGTAAAATATCCGGCTCATATTCATCAATATAAGTGACTCTTATAACTTCCTCAATCGTCGTCAAGCCGTCTAAGGCTTTTTGGATGCCGTCCTTTTTTAGGCTTATCATTCCTTCTGCCAAAGCTGTGAACTCTATCTCGTCTACAGGAGCATTTCTTGTAATCAGCGCGCGAAGCGCGGCCGTCATGGGCAAAACTTCATGAATAGCCAGGCGGCCCCGGTAACCGACATAGCCGCATTCATCGCAGCCAATGCCTCTATATAGAGTAACCGGGCTACCCGGCCCGACTCCGATGAATTCACGCTCAGGAGCATCCGGCTCTAACATATATGCCTGGCGGCATTTCGGACAGATTAACCTGACCAGGCGTTGCGCAACTGTCGCAAGCACCGACGATGCTACAAGGAACGGTTCGATACCCATATCGACAAGGCGGGTAACCGCCCCTGCGGCATCATTCGTATGGAGAGTCGATAACACCAGGTGTCCGGTCATAGCCGCCCTGACGGCAATTTCAGCAGTTTCGGCGTCACGGATCTCCCCGACCATGATAATGTCCGGATCCTGCCGCAAAATAGCGCGCAAACTGGCCGCGAAAGTCATACCCGCTTTTATGTTCACCTGCGTTTGATTTATGCCGTCAAGCATGTATTCAACAGGATCTTCAACTGTAATTACATTTTTTTCCACTGTGCTAATTTCATTGAGTGCGGCATAAAGGGTAGTGGTTTTCCCGCTTCCAGTGGGACCTGTGATTAACAGCATGCCGTAGGGTCTTTTTAGGGCGTTGGTAAATCTTTTCAGATTCAGCGGCCCGAATCCGATCTGTTCAATTCTCAATGATTTCATGCTTCCTTTGTCCAGTAGCCTGATAACAACTTTTTCCCCGTGGATGGTAGGCAAAGTTGACACCCTGAAGTCAATTTCCCGCGATCCGAATTTTAGCTGTAGTCTGCCATCCTGTGGAATCCGTTTTTCAGCGATGTCCATTTCGGACATGATTTTTATCCTCGATATCACCGCTGAACGGATTCTGTGGGGAATTGTCATTATCTCCCTGAGCATACCGTCAATCCGGTATCTAACCCTGGCACGATAATCTTGAGGCTCAATGTGTATATCACTGGCATTTTGTTCTATTGCCTGAAAGAAGATCGAATTTACCAGGCGTACGATTGGCGCTTCATTAACCGCTTCTTCTTCTTCCAAAGCCGCAGCATCAGGTTCCTGCTGGTCCGCCGGCAGTTTATATTCCTCGAATATCTTGTCAACATCCAATATTCCGAAATGTTTTTGGATAACCGCAAGTATATCCTTTTCGCCGGCCTGAACAGTTTCAATTTCACAACCCGTAAACAGGCGCAGGTCGTCGATTGCCATGATATCCATAGGATTAGCCATGGCTACCGTAAGACAGTTTTCCTCTTTTTTTATAGGTATTACCATGTGTCTGCGAATCAATTGCTCGGGAATCATTTTTAGAAGCACAGGGTCAATACTATCCAGCCTGATTTGCTGTACACCTGGAATGATACCAATGCTGTCTTCGGTAACCAGCCCAAGTTTGATTAAAATATCGCCTAAATATTCACCTGTCCGCGATTGAAGGCGCAGTGCCTCCCATAATTGTTCCCTGGTAACAATACCTTTTTCAACCAGTTGTTCACCAAACAATTTCATTGTCAAGGGAGATTCAGCCAATATTCAGTCTCTCCTTTACTACGATAAAACCTTATTAATCTATATTCAACAATTACTTCTATAATAATACAAAATTTTCCTCCATATTTTAATTACTATAATATAACAAAAAAAGATCAATTCCAACGGATTGATCTTTATAACTCAAACGACCACCTGCTCAAACAGGTGGTTGTTAAGCGACGCGATAATATCACCTTAAATTCTCCCCACCATATTCCAATCGCGTTGGATACCTGGTTGACCCGGCATCCAACCGGCTGGAGCAGCTAGCCCGGTGGCCTCGTTAAACCTGAGGGCTTGCAGGATACGTATTATTTCCGTCACATTACGACCAACTGGCCTGGGATACTTGCAAAAATACTTTATTAAACCGTCAGGTGAAATAATCAGCGTGGTCCGGGAAGCTGTTCCTGTTTCAGGGTTATAGGCGCCATAGCACTTTGAAATTTCATGTGTCGGGTCAGATAAGATGGGGTATTGAACTTTTCTGGCTGAGGGCGATATCTGAGCAAATATTTTGTGGGAATAGACGCTGTCGGTACTGATTGCCAGAACCTCTGCGCATAGTTTTACAAATTCTTCATAATGGTCAGCCACGGCTGCAAGTTCTGTGGGTCAGACAAAGGTAAAGTCACCGGAATAAAAGAATAGGACTACCCACTTTTTACAAAAGTCAGAGAGTTTAACATCGATCCTTTGTCCCCTGTAATAAGCTTCGGCAGTGAAGTCTACTGCCGGTTTATCTAGAACAATTGGATCCTTGACGAAACATTGGTCGGGCGAAATGACGTGAGACATGATGAGTTACTCCTTTTTCTATTTTTATCCATGTTATGCATCTATATGAATTTATGTGATTTATAACGGTTTAATAAGTAAGGGAGGCGCGGGGATGGCCTGGATAGAGTTACATCAAGCACCATTAATAACGGAACGATATTATGTTAAAACGATATATGTTAATATGAGCACAAAGGTAACACTTGACATTTGACGAAATGGCGATTATGCTTAAAGTAGTTACCCGTCGGTATAGGCTGGTATTTTATTTTTTGGGGGTATTTAGTGTTGGGTGATTTAATACATCGGGTGGGTAAGTTTACAATCCCGAGGGATTTAATTCGCGGTGATAACAATGAAGATTTGCTTAAACTGTTTGCAAAAACCATAATCATGAGGGCTGAATATAAATATACTAAAGATGTGATTGAATATACAGCACTGTCTCCTTTATTTAGGGTAAAGGAAGCGGCAGAAACAATTCCCAAATATAGGGTAGAATGTAAAAGTGTATACTCCGATAGTGGAGATGTTGATATTGAAGTAATTGCTGAAGAAATAAAGCAACACTTAAATGCTTAAATTAGGGTTAATAAATTAGCCGTCCATAGGGGCGGCTTTAGTTTTATTAAAAAGCAGCCCGGCGTGGCGTAACTGGCCGCTTTTCATATGATGCTACTTTGAATCTTTGTCTTTAAGCTTTTTATTTTTAATGTCATCACTGGTTACTTCGGCTAAAATACTGTTTATTTGGCCGTCACCGTTAAAATATTTATCTGGGGAGTATTTTTGTGGCCGAAGTAGTTTATTATTCTTTTGCTTTTTGATATCCATGTAATCACCTCCTGGTTTTAGTATAGCCAGTTAGAACTACTAACAAAGCTAGGATTCGATTACAGAAGTAATGGAAGCCATTACACCTACACAAAGGCACCCTACGTAATAGGAATAGTCATAAGAAGCGGAAACCTAAAAAGACTTACTGGAGAGAATGGGGTTCTAAGCCTCATTCAAAAGCCAGATTTATAAAGTAAAAATAATAAGTTAAAAATAATAAGTTAGGAGTGGTTGTTAAGCGACGTGGTAATATCACCTTTTCGTGTACCGGGCGCAAAACCACTGGAGCAATACGGGATTGCGGAGCGGATGGTGCCGGTAGGTCCGTTCTTGGAGATATTTACGGGATAGCGGCGGCCGGGATGAGACGCCTGGGGCAAAGAAGCGGTTAGTGATATTGCGATATAGTTTGCGGGCTTCCAGCCATACGATCCGCCATACGAAGAAGTTCATTATTACGAGCAATATTAGAGCGAGAACCTGCACCAAATTGTTTTGAAGTAGATAAACCATAAAATTCTCCTTTTTATAAATAGGATGTCCAAAAAGAAATATTATATTGTTATAAAAAGTAAAAAAAAGCTGAAAAATTCCCTTAACATAAAGGATTTTCTTGATTTACAAAGAAGTAAATAAAATAGGGAATTAATAACATATTTCTACCTGAAAACGGTATATGGGTCACTTTAAGTGGTGTGATAAATGCTTACCAAATATGTATACAAAGCTCGCAGCAAGGGAGGCAAACTGGTTACCGGGAAGCTGGAGGCGAAAAACCGGCATAAGGCAATAGAGCTGATTAGGAAGCGCGAGCTTTTCGTAGTGGAAATAAGAGAAGTATCCGCCAGGGGGTTTATTAATCCGGTTGATATCTTCTCAAAAAAGGTCGGCGCCAGGGAACTGGCTCTGATGTGTCACCAGTTTGCCGCTATGACACAAGTCGGCATCCCAATGCTTCAGTGCCTCAGTATATTGATACAACAATGTAACAACAGTATTCTTAAGAGAACATTAAAGAAAGTAACCGAGAATCTTGAAGAAGGAATGTCCCTGGCAGATTCACTTAAAGCTTACCCCAAGGTATTTCCCCCATTATTTATCAGTATGGTGGAGTCCGGGGAGGTGAGCGGGATGCTTGACCAGGTGTTGAAAAGGCTTGCTTTGAACATGCAAAGAGAGTATGAGCTTGTTGAAAAGATAAAGTCCGCTATGACCTATCCGGCAGCCGTTGTAGCGGTGGCCGTCGTGTCGGTGGTCACGCTGTTGATGTTCGTGATTCCGAAATTTGTCTTGTTGTTGAACAGCATGATGGCCCCGGTTCCGTTTACCACCCGGTTGATTGTCCGGCTTGGGGAAATCTTAAAGGACTATTGGTATATAGTTGTATTATTATTCACGGGTATAGTGGTTGGCTATAAGTGGGCAATCACTACTGAACGCGGCAGGATGATTAAAGATAAAATAGCCCTTAAACTGCCGGTATTCGGGCCTTTAATCCGGGGAATGATAATCTCCCGCTTTTGCCGTTCGTTGGGCGCCCTCTTGAAGAGTGGTGTTCCTGTTTTGCAGTCGCTTGACGTGGTAAAGAATATTGCAGGAAATCATGTTGTTGTAAAAAGCATCAAAGAGATGGAGAGCAGTATCAAAAAAGGTGGCGGTATTTCTATACCGTTGCAGAAGAGCGGGGTTTTCCCCCCGATGGTGACCAGCATGATTGCTGTCGGCGAGGAAACAGGAGCTATTGATGCTTTATTGGAGAAGATAGCTGACTTTTACGAAAGGGAAGTCGAAGAATGGGTTGCCCGGTTATCTTCCTTGCTGGAACCGGTTTTAATCGTTGGAGTGGGTGGAATAATTGGTTTCATCATCCTGTCCGTTATCCTGCCGATGTTCAGCATCATGAACTATGTTAAATAACCTAATTATGTAACCGTTTCTCGTTCTACGCATAGATGGTAAGTCTGGTTTTGGGTGAGAAAGGATGTGTAATTATTAGCTTGGCAAAGAACGAAAGTGGTTTTACCCTGGTGGAACTGATGGTGGTAATTGTTATTATCGGTATATTAGCCGCTATTGCCATTCCCACGATGAGTAAGCAGACTGACAAGGCCAAGGTGAAAAGGGCCATGGCTGAATTAAAGACTATGAAGACGGCAATTGACGCTTATAGAGCGGAAAAAGGTCTGTATCCGACGACTTCACAGATTAATGATGTGCTTAAGGAAAATGGCCTCAATTTTGGCTCAGCCTCATTCAAAGACCCATGGGCGAATCCCTACGTCTACTCTACGAAAAACGCTGCTCCGACAGCTTACAAACTTGTTTCTTATGGGCCGGACGGCGGTATATCTTTCGGTAACGATAACATTATGGCGACCGGCTACACTAACCCGGTTGAAAATACCACAGATGATGAAGCCGCTCCCATGGATAATCAGATAAACCTGGGTGGTCCATAGTCTATCGTTATAGTCCATTGCGGTAGTTGGGAGAACTGAAATGGTTGGAAAGAAAGTTGTTGCAAATCAATCTGGTTTTTCATTGATTGAGGTAATGATTGTTATAGTCATCACTGGTGTGATCATTGCGCTTGTTTTACCGGATTTCAATAAAATAATCGGGCGTTACAACTTGGAATACGCGGCCAGGGAAATGGCTGCGCATATAAGATTTCTTCAACAAAGTGCGATAAAAAACGAAAGCGTTGGATTTAAGATGCAGTTTGATGTTGAAAAGGACAGCTATTATTTTAATGCTGATGACGGGTCAAGCTTATATAAAACAATAAAGCTTCCTGCCGGTGTAAAACTGGCGTATACGAATTATAACAAACCAAATGGACCAACCGGTCTTATTTTTACCGCAAACGGAAATCCCTATAGTGGTTTTGGCGGTCATATCACCCTTCAAGACCAGGCGACCGGAGTTACCCGGTATGTCATTATTGACTCTGTCGGCAGGGTGCGGGTTAGCGAGACCCCGCCAAAATAGGCATGTGTTTTTCATCGGGGTGACGGGTTGAAACTAGTCGTTTTGCAGGATGAGCGGGGCTTTACATTGATTGAAGTGCTGATGGCGTTTGTCATTCTCGCGGTGTCGCTGGCAGTTATGATGGACGGCTTCGCTGTAGCCAGCCGCGGCAATGCCGGCGTCTACCGTTATAATACAGCTGTGTCGCTGGCTCAAAGTAAAATGGAAGAAATAAAAAACAGCTCTTTTATACACGTGAAAGACGTTACTTTAGCCGACTTTACTAAGGAAAGCGATTATTCCGAATATGCCGGTTTTCTTTACTCGGTAGATGTGATAGACAGCGGTCTGATTCAAAAAACGGTCATAGTTACGGTTTTTTACAACGATGAAGGTATTCCGAAAGAAGTGTCCTTGACGGGCGAAATTGTCAGGAGGTGAAACCGTGGGTCATCTCAGAAACGAGCGCGGTTTTACCCTGGTTGAATTAATGCTTTCGACTCTTCTGTTGAGTATACTCTTCCTGACGGTTTGGGATATGTTCAGCCAGTATTCGATATTTTGGAAGCGGGCGGTTGATAAGGTGGATTTGTATGAGGGCCTGCGCATATCACTCGGCAGGATGTGTCGAGAGATAAGGTATGCAAAAAGCATATCAACCTCAAGCGATGTCAACAGTCTCACTTTTGTCAACGCCGAAGGACAAACTGTTCGTTATTATTGCAATTTGAATGAATTGCTCCGCAGGGAGAAGGGCGTATCAAGTCCGGTAGCGAGTGATATTGAAAGTGTCAGGTTTATTTATACCACCGATGAGGGATTGGTTATCGACCAGTCCAATATTGCCGGGCAAAAACTATCGCCCGGCTGGACAGATTCTATAAGCCTTCTGACTATATCATTAACGGCGAAAAAACAAGGCAGTTCCGTGGGTCCGGTCGTTTTAACCCAAAAAGTCCGATTGAGGGCTTTGCCGTGAAAAGCTATGGTAATGAAGCTGGCCAGGCACTCGTTTTGGTTATGATGATAACATTGCTGATTCTATTAATGAGCTTTTCGACGCTAACCCTGGTCAGTGAGTGCCGTAAAACATCCTTTACGGAAAAAACAATGGTTCAGGCTTATTATATCGCGGACGCGGGTGTGGAGCGCGCGCTTGCCAAGGTCAAGTCAGACAGTGACTGGCTGTGGGATACTGTCCATTTTGATTCTGACAAGGAAGTTGAATTTATCGTAAATCAAGACTATGCCGGCGGCGTTATTACCAGTGTGAAAGTAAAAGAGGTAAATATTTGTCCCACAGTTCCATTGTCAAGGCAGGATGTTGCCTATACCGATATTTTGATAACTTCGATAGGTACTTATGAGAATAGTAAAAAAACACTTAATGTGAGAGCAAGAGTAAATGCGCCGCTGCAATTCGCCAGGGGTGTGTGGGTTAATTCACCTGACTCGGAGTTTGGCAACAGCATGATAATTTCCAATGTTACATCGTCCGGTGATCTGATTTTCCGGCACAACAGCACATTTCGTGGGGAGATAACTGCGGGCGGAAATGTCCGGCTTTTAGAAAACGTGGCAATTACAACGGATGAAGTTAAAACGGCAAAGAGTGTCATTTTGGAGAATAACGCACAGGTGAACGGAAGAGTGAGGCAGGCGGGAACCAATCCTTGTCAGGTGGCTTTAGGCGGCGGAGCCCTGATTGGCCGGGTAGAGGAAGTTGAAGGACAAAATTTAACGCGCTTTGAAGATATTTATTATAACGGGACTCTCTTAAACAATAGCGGTAACGTCATAGATGCTTCCAAGCTGCACCCGGGGCGGGCCGGTGTGGTCACGGTACCGTCCTTTCCGGTCCTGACTTTGTCAATGTATGAAAAAAACCATGACGTGAAATACACGGGCAATAAAACTTTTACCGGTGATTTTGAAATAAACGGGATTACATATGTTACAGGCGATGTGACGATATCAGGGAACTATAGCGGTGTCGGCGCAATCGTTGCCGGAGGCAACGTAAATATTTCAGGTGACTTGAAGAGATATTATAATGATCCGGACAGCAGCCTGGCAATTTTATGTTTTGGCGGCGGGGGCATTACAATCGCCGGCGGTAAACAAGTCTGGGCGTTGTTATACACGCCTCCCGGGGGGCCGTCAGAAATGAGAATCATCAATGTCGGGAGCGCTGCGACAGTATATGGCAGTCTCATCTGCGATAAACTCATAATCAACTCTGCGGCCGGTACCCTGGTTCAATACGAGGATTCTTTGGCGGACAGTCAGCCGGACTGGATCACCGCTAATATCAGCATTACTTCCTGGGAGGAAATATACCCGGTATTTTCATTCAGAGAAGCAAATTAAGAGGGAGCAGTAACTTTGAAAGGGTTATACAAGAATATTGGTTTTAGATCTCACGGCTTGATAGCTACGCTCGCCGGAGGATTGATCCGTAAACTGGCGCCTAAGAAAACACAGTACGCGGCGGTTGACATCGGTTCAAGGGAAATCAAAGTGGTGCAAGTCAGTACTGCCGGCGGTAGCCCCGTGGTCACAGCTTCAGGCCGGCACCCCACACCCGCAGGCGCCTTGGAGCACCCAATCAATGAAAATGTCTTGTCAGACGCGCTGAACGAGGTGATTTTAGCGTCCGGGATTCAAGTAGATGAGGTGATCACGACTATTAGCGGCGACAGGGTGATCACGCGTCATGTCAAAGTGCCCGTGATGCCTGGTAAGGAGTTGGAAGCGGCAGTACATTATGAAGCTGAGAAATATATTCCGGTTCCTGTTGGTGAGCTAACCATCAGGTATCTCAACTTGGGCATAATCGAATCAGGCGGCGAAAAATTTTATCACTTGCTGCTGGCGGCTGTGCCCACCTCGTTAATCTATGATTACTATGCAATTTTTATCAAGGCCGGTTTGATTATTACGGCGATAGACCTGCAGTCACTTGGTTTGTGGCGTGTATTTTGCGGTCTCCAGACTTCCGCCGCGAGAGAGGGCACGGTCGGTATTTTAGACATCGGGGCGTCTGTAACTCAGTTTGTGGTTGTACGTGACCGGGCGCTTCAGTTTACCAGGACACTTCCGGCAGGCGGCAACCTGCTTACCCGTTCATTGGCGGAGCACTACGGGCTTGATTATTTGGAAGCTCAGCGGATGAAAGAAGAAGAGGGCGAACTGATCGGCGCGGAACAAGCCGCGTCGGTGACCGCCGGAGCCATGCAGATGGATTTTTCATTGCGCGACGGACTCTCCGGGTTGGTTCGTGAGATCCGCCGGTCACTTGATTATTATGCTGCCCAGGAGAACGCTGCAGCAATCGAAAGGTATATTATCAGCGGGGGTACCAGCAAACTGAAAGGGTTTCGGGAATTTTTCGCCGAGGCGATGGAAGCGCCGGTGGATTTTGGTTATCCGGGTGTGCCCGGCGTACCGGGTGACGATCCGGCCGTTGCCCGGTTTGATCCGGCTTTCGCCGTGGTTTTGGGTTCTGCGTTGCGGGAGGTGGTTGAATAAATGTATAAAGTAAATATCCTGCCTCTGGAGTTACATAGGAATATTAACGTAGACGTTAAGAAGCTGATTAAAATAATGACAGTTTTTATAATTACAGCAATTCTGCTGGCGGCTTACGGTACTTTCATTATTAGTTTTTACTCGACTGGAAAAGAAATTGCCGAGGCGGAAAAAGAGCTGGTTCGGTTGCAAGACATTGTGAAGAAGGTTGAAGAGATTAGGAAACAACGTCAGAACAATGAACTATCTGTTCAAAATTTTAAAGATCTGATTGACAATAGAAAAACCTGGTCATATATGCTGGAAGAATTAAATTCCAGTCTGCCGGCGGATATTTGGCTGGAAAGTATAGATTTGTCGTTTGTCAGCCCGCAGACACCCAATTTTCTCACTGTGGAGGGTTATTCCCGTACCGTGCCTTCAGTCGGAATTTTGGTAAATAGTCTGGGCAGGATGCCATATTTTAATAAAATCGTGCTTAGCGAAATAAGAAAAGATGAAAGACATGCCGCTTTAAAGTTTAAAATAACAGCTACGATACGATGATCGGGGGGGGGTGACAGGTAATGTGGCAGGAGTTGCAGCCAGACCGGAAAATGATTTTGTTATTCCTCGGGATCACCGGTTTATGCTTGGTTTTAACTAAATATTTATTTATGCCGCAATTTAACAGGCAGTGTGAAAACAAAGCCAAGCTGGCGGATTTACGTTTAAAATTACAGGCTGCAAAAGCAGTGGCCGAATCGCAGCAACGTGAAACAGAGCTTGCCGGCAAAGTGAACGAGCAGTTGAACGAATTTAAACCGCTTTTTGACAACGTGATGGATGATGGGTTGGCTTTCGTCTATATTGGTTTGAAAGCTGTGGAATCGAAAGTTGAGATCGTTTCCGTATCTCCCGCGGCGGTTATTGATCAAGGTACTTATCTGGAGTTCCCCGTAAGGTTTGAAGTCTGCGGCGGTTACCGCGAGGTATGCGGTTTTATCCGCCAGATTGAAATTTTTCCTAATCTGTCTGAAATTAGAACGTTAAAGATAAGTTGCTGTGATGATAAAGAAACAACTCAAGACGCCGTTGGAATTCTTCCGACACAAAACGGTAAAGTTAAGGCAATACTTGATATTATAATTTTTTCCAGCCCGTCACCGGCGGCCAGGATACAAATGGGGCAGGTTTCAAACTGGTCTGTCGGTCGGAACAACGCTTTTCTGACGCCGGGCGCGGTATCGCCATATCCGGGAGTCGAACCGGTGGACAAAGAAGTGTATCAGGCTGTAGATTAAAAGCTTCTGTCAGGAATTATATAATAATAGTTTTATAATTAATATTATGTGGATAAAAGGTTTTTTACCATTAATGGGGAATAATTAAAAGAGAACCGGTTTATCCTAGCAACTGTGAATACGTCGTTTACAGAGGTGAACGTTGTTTCATCATAAAGGGGGATTTCTTTGCTCGATAAATCTACTTTAAAAGAAGTGCTGGACGTGGCGATGGCTAAAGGCGGTGATTTCGCGGATATTTTTATTGAAGAGAAAAAAACCACCGGTATTGGTTGCGAAGCGGGAAAAATCGAGCGTATACAGTCGGGTGTGGATGTCGGCGCGGGGATCAGAGTTCTCACAGGGGATACGACTGCTTACGCCTATACTAACGATTTAACACGCAAGGGACTGGTGGAAGTGGCAAGAATCGTCAACCACGCCGCGCATGGTTCGAGAAAAGAAGTAAACCTGGATTTTACTAAAGTTAAGCCGTTGGTTGACTTTACCTTTAAAGAACGTCCTGAAAATGTATCCACTGAAAGAAAAGTTGCCGTGGTGGAGGCTGCCGACCGCGCGGCCCGCGCGGTTGACGCCGGTAAGATAAAACAGGTTGTTGTTGGTTATGCGGACGTGGTCCAAAATGTGGTCATGGCCAACAGTGCCGGGATATTTGTCGAGGATGAGCGTATTCGCACACGTTTATCGGTGCAGGCGGTGGCGGCGGCAGGCGCTAAAATCCAAACAGGTTACGAGGCTGTGGGCAGTTTGTGTGGTTTTGAACTTTTTGACCGCTGCCGCCCCGAACAGGTTGCAGAGACGGCGGCGCGCCGGTCTGTCCAGATGCTGGAGGCAGAGCCTGCGCCCGCGGGCAAGATGCCTGTGGTCATGGCCGGTGAAGCGGGCGGCACGATGGTGCATGAAGCTTGTGGTCACGGCTTGGAGGCTGATCTGGTGCAAAAGAGCCTGTCTGTTTATGCGGGTAAAAATGAGCAAGAAGTGGCCTCCCCGGAAGTGACCGTGATTGACGACGCGACTATGAGCGACCAGTATGGCTCTTACCGCTTTGATGATGAAGGAACGCCGGCGCGTAAAGTTGAACTGATCCGGAAAGGTATTCTGGTAGACTACTTGTACGACCGGTTGACCGCCATGATAGAGAACAAAGTTTCTAACGGTCATGGCCGGCGGGAGTCCTATCAGCACAAGCCCATTCCGCGTATGGGTAACACTTTTATCGCCCCCGGGAAAACGGACCCGGATAAAATCATCAGAGATACCAAAAAGGGTTTACTGGTAAAAAAAATGGGGGGCGGGCAGGTAAACACCACTACGGGAGATTTTGTTTTCGACGTGGCGGAGGGATATTTAATCAACGGCGGGGAAATAGGCCCGATGGTGCGGGGCGCCACCCTGACCGGGAACGGGCCGGATGTATTGCGTATCATAGAATCGGTTGGAAGTGATTTGGGTTTTACTATTGGTATTTGCGGGAAAGATGGACAAGGGGTTCCGGTCAGTGACGCGCAGCCCACGATAGCCATCAAAGAACTTATAGTCGGGGGCACCGCTCATTGTTAACGATACCTACGGGTAGGATGATCAAAGCTTGGCAAAGCGCTTGTCGCATTGGTTAACGACCGTTATTGGTTACAAGGTTATGAACATTAGTCAAATAACAAGTTATAAACGGAGGCCGTTAACAGGATGAATATATTTTGCTGGATGTTGGTTGGTCACATGGTAGGCGATTTTCTGCTGCAGACAGGTTGGATGGCGAAAAAGACAGTCAATACAGCTTCACTATTTACTCATTGTTTGGTATATACTCTGGCAGTCTATGTTTCAGCCTTACCTGCTGGTGGCCTCAACTTGACGGCTCTTCTTGTTATCTTTGTCAGTCATCTGGTTCTGGATCAAAGAAAGTTCGTACTTTTCTGGGTTAGCCGGGTTAACAAAGCTGAAAGCTTACAATGGATGAATATCGTTATTGATCAGTGTTTTCACCTGCTGGTGCTGGCCTTAGCGGCTCAGTATCTAAATAGATAAAGAACGTTAACGATTTGCGCGCATATTATAACAAAATTATTATGGACAGGGTAGTTAAAATATGATAAAGTTTTTAACGAAGTAAGACATGAGTTAGAAGGCCTGCCTGATGTGCGGACTAACAACCTGCCACGAAAGAGGGGTGGTTAAGATAAGTAAAGAATGGGCCGCGAAGGTCTTTTCTCTCATGAAAGAGACCGTCGTGGTTTTTGTTTTTTGTTTTTCATGTTAGAAAAAGTACATATCAATATGAAGGGGGAGTGTGGGGATGCTCAGTACGACAGGCATCATTGTATTTATTTTGCTTCTAGCTATAGCTGGCTACTTTAGTGTGATGGGGTTAGCCAAGCTCTATAACAGAGTGAGGATAGGCCGTCCTATCGACCGCTCCGATCGTCTTATGGAGCGTATAATGGGTTTTTTTGGCCGCCAGGATTGTCAGCGTAAGATTGCCAGGGAGCCGGGTGCAGCCCTGATGCACCTTCCTATTTTATACGGATTAATTTTATTTGCTCTTGGCGCAGTTCACTTAGTCTTGGAAAAGGTTATTGGCCTGGTTATATTCGGGTCACCGTACTTTTATTTAATTACTGAAATTGGCGGTATTTTGCTTTTGTTCGGGATTTTGTTCTCAGCCTGGCGGCGTTATGTTCAGAAAATTCCCCGCCTGGACGTAGGGACTTGGGAACAAGAGAGGTTTATTGTCTTTCTGATCTCAGATATCAGCTTAATTGTGGTAGCGTTCTTCCTTTCCTACGGGTTTAAGCTCATCGCCTCACCCGATTATTTTGACCATTGGCGGCTTTCTCTGGCCCCGGCTACACTATTGATCGCATCACTGTTTTCGGGGATGGATCCTGCCCAGGCCGGCAAGCTTTCGTTGGTCTTCTGGTGGGTGCATATAGTGGCTGCTTTTACCATCATCGGTGTTCCGCGTTACTCTCCATTACTTCACCCCGCGGCCGCGCCGCTAAACATTATTTTCAGGTATTTGGACAATAAGATCGAGCCGTTGGAGAAGATTGACTTTGAAGATGAAGAAAGAGAAACTTTCGGCGTTAATAAACTGTCGGATTTTACCTGGAAGGATCTGCTGGATTGTTACGCCTGCGCCGAGTGCGGCCGTTGTCAGGATAACTGCCCGGCTTATTTGACCGACAAGCCGCTTTCTCCGAAAAAACTGCTGGCTGAAATCAAGGAACACCTGGAAGAGATCGTACCCGGTGAACCGCGGATCAAGATGGTTAACGGCCATTTGGTATTTGATCAGCAGGAGCAAAAGTCGGAAGATGCTGAAGATGCCAAGAAGTTGCTTGGTGAAGTGATCGACGAACATGCGATCTGGGCCTGTACTACTTGCCGGGCCTGCCGGGAACAGTGTCCCAACATGAACGAGCATGCAAATAAGATTATTCAGCTCAGGCGGGCGTATGTTTTGGACGAGAGCGACTTTCCTGCCGAGGCCCAGCTGACTTTCACCAATATGGAGCGGAACTCGAACCCCTGGGGGATTGGTTGGGCTGACCGCGCTAACTGGGCTGCCGACTTGGATGTGAAGATCCTTGGTGAAGCCGAGGATGCGGAGAGTGTGGAGTACCTCTATTACGTTGGTTGCGCCGGATCCTTTGACGACAGAATCAAGAAAGTATCAACCGCCGTGGTTAAGGTTCTAAAGGAAGCGGGAGTAAGTTTCGGCATTCTGGGCACAGAGGAAAAGTGTTGTGGCGACTCGGCGCGGCGGTTGGGTAACGAGTACCTGTTCCAGAGTATGGCAGAGGAGAATATCGAAACCTTTAAGGGCTATGGGGTAAAGAA
>Ga0067045_1003309_pt1 | contig 30757 bp, 32 predicted proteins | sample TerdegcTABiofilm_FD_59184 | JGI IMG/M metagenome (GOLD analysis project Ga0067045, IMG submission 59184) | Combined Assembly of (Gp0054472, Gp0054536) Wastewater bioreactor microbial communities from Singapore -Terephthalate degrading...
TTGTTGGCGAAGATGTCCTTTACGAAAAAAAATGTGATGTAAGGATTTTACGAAAACTTGGATATGGCAAATGCAATCTTTCTATTGCTGCACCGGAAGAGAAAAAAATAAGTGATTTCAACCAATTAAACGGTTTAAGGATTGCAACATCTTTTCCAAATCTTCTTAAGAAATTTCTTTCTGAAAAGAAAATCAATGCAGATATAGTTGAGATAAGTGGTTCCGTAGAAATTGCACCTTCTCTTGGTGTTGCAGATCTGATTTTTGACTTAGTCTCAACCGGTAATACTCTTAAATTCAACAAACTGAAAAAATCTTTCGATGTATATTCATTTGAATCGGTGTTGATTGCTAATAAAGGGATTCAGCTCGATCAGAATAAAAACATAGAGTTAAACGATTTGCTGAATCGAATTGATTCGGCGCTAAATGCAAAAAAATCGAAATACTTGATGATGAATGCACCAAAAGATGCCCTCAATAAAATTAAGGAGATTGTGCCATCATTAAGCAGTCCAACAATTCTTCCACTTGCCGACGAAAATATGATTGCAGTCCATGCTGTTATTCAGTCGGAACAATTCTGGAAAATTCATCAGCAATTAAAAGATGCCGGCGCATCAGGAATATTACTTTTACCAATTGAAAATATAATACTATGAAAATTTATCAATATAACAGAAGCAATAAGGGAACGGTGGAAAGGTTATTTCGCCGACCTTCTATTGATAGTAAAACTACTTATAAAGCAGTAGAACCGATTCTAAAAAATGTTAAACTAAATGGCGATAAAGCGGTAATTAATTATACAAGAAAGTTTGATAAGTATACTGGAAAGTCAATTAAAGTTACTAAGACAGAACTGCAAAGTACCAATGTTTCTAACGAATTAAAGGAAGCAATTAAAATAAGCGCGAGTAATATTGAAAAGTTTCATCTAAAACAGATTCCCAAAAATTATTCTGTTGAATCTGCTAATGGTATTTTGTGCGGCAGAAAATTTACGCCGGTTGAAAATGTTGGATTATACGTTCCTGGTGGAAGTGCAGTTCTGATTTCAACAATTCTTATGCTTGCAATTCCGGCTAAAATAGCCGGATGTAAAAGAATAGTGCTTTGTTCTCCATGCAGTGGCAATAAATTGAATGATGCGGTTCTATTCACTGCAAATTATCTGGGAATTAAAGAAGTATATAAAGTTGGTGGTGCACACGCTATTGCAATGATGGCTTATGGAACAGAGAAAGTAAAGAAGGTCGATAAGATTTTCGGTCCGGGTAATCAATATGTAACAGCTGCCAAATCACTTGTTAGCATCGATACGGATGGATGCCCGATAGATATGCCGGCCGGTCCAAGCGAATTACTTGTAATTGCAGATAGAACAGCTAATCCGGTTTATGTTGCTGCCGATTTACTTTCTCAGGCAGAACACGGACCTGATTCGCAAGTAATTCTGATAACAACTGACTTTTCATTAGCTGAAGCAGTTAATAAAGAGATTGAAAATCAGCTTAAGCAATTACCAAGAAGAGCAATAGCAAGGCAATCTTTGAAATCTTCTTTTATTATCGTAGTTAAAGATATTGAAAGTGCAATCGAACTTAGTAATAACTATGCACCGGAACATTTAATTATGAATTTCGATCGGGCTGAGAAATATTTTGACAAAATAAAAAATGCCGGCTCTGTTTTTATTGGTCCTTATTCACCGGAAAGTGCTGGCGATTATTCTTCCGGGACAAATCATTCATTACCAACTTATGGATATGCAAAAGCATTTGGAGGTGTATCCGTAGAAATGTTTATGAAGGCGATTACGTACCAGAAAATAAGTAAGCAGGGATTGAAAAAAATTTCAAATGCTATAATAAAACTTGCTGAGACAGAAAATCTGGAAGCACACGCAAATGCAGTAAGAGTGAGATTGTAATATGAAAATAGAAAAACTTGTAAGGAAAAATATTTTATCGCTTCAACCTTATGTTGCGGCAAGGCATTCACACTTATCCGGAATATTAATGGACGCAAATGAAAATCCGATTGGTAGTGTTGTCGGAGATTATTCTCTCGATCTTAACCGCTATCCGGATCCAAATCAAATGTTACTTCGTCAAGCTGTATCGGATTTAATTTCGATTCCTGTAAATAATCTTTGTTTTGGAGTTGGTTCTGATGAATTGATCGATCTCTTTATTAAAATTTTCTGCGTGCCGGGTAAAGATGAAGTAATTGTTTGCGAGCCGACTTATGGAATGTATCGCGTGTGTTGTAATATTAATAATGTTGCAGTAAAAAATGTTCCGCTAAATTCAAATTACGATATAGACTATCAAGCTTTATCAAATGCAATTACCAATAAGACAAAATTAATATTCCTTTGTTCGCCAAACAATCCTTCAGGTAATCTGCTTAATTCTCAATTAATTGTTAAACTCGCAAAATCGAAAAATGTTATGATTGTTGTTGATGAAGCATATATCGATTTTACTTTACAACGTGGACTGGCTGATGAGGTACTAACACTACCAAATCTCGCAGTTATAAGAACATTCTCGAAAGCTTGGGGATTAGCAGCAGTTCGTTGCGGTTTTGCAATAGCATCAGAATTTATAACCGGTTTACTCTTAAAAGTGAAATCACCATACAACATAAGTAAACTTACATCCAATATTGTAATTAAAGCGGTATCTCAAAAGAAAAAATATCAGAGATTTGTAAATAAGATAATTAATGAAAGGAACAGAATTGCAAATGAATTAAGTAAGATGAAAAATATCAGAAAAGTATTACCTTCGGATGCTAACTTTATTTCTTTTTTTGTTGATGATCCTAAAAAGGTTTTTAATATTCTAGAAAAAAATGGTATAATAATCCGTGATAGAAGTAATCAATTTAATTTTTCCGGTGGATTAAGAATATCCGTCGGAACTAAAAAAGAAAACAACAAATTTTTGAATGTACTTAAAAAAGCATTGCTATGAACAAAAAAAGAGTCTCTACTCATAGTAGAAAAACAAAAGAAACTGAAATCAAAATTAAAATTGATCTTGACGGTTCCGGAAAGAGCCGAATCAGAACAGGAATCGGTTTCTTTGATCATATGCTTGAACAATTAGCAAAACACTCTAATATTGATTTAAGGTTAACAGTAAAAGGTGATTTAATCGTAGATGAGCACCATACGGTTGAAGATACAGGAATTGCAATAGGCGAAGCTATTGATAAGGCGCTTGGTGACCGGAAGGGAATTGAAAGATATGGTTTTATGTTGCCTATGGATGATGCTCTTGCTCAGTGTGCGCTGGATCTTGGAGGCAGAGCTTATCTTGTTTTCAATTGCAAATGGAACCGGGAGAAAGTGGGTGAATTTCCAACAGAATTAATCAAAGAATTTTTCAGAGGATTGTCTATTGGTTTGCGCGCTAACATACACTTAAAAGTTACAGGTGAAAACGATCATCATAAAGCTGAAGCGCTTTTCAAAGCATTTGCAAGATCGTTAAATATGGCACTTAAGTTCGATACAAGAAATAAAGGTAATTTACCATCAACAAAAGGTTTATTATGATATCTGTAATTGATTATGGTGCCGGAAATATTCAATCCGTTCTCAATGCTCTTGATGATCTTAAAGTCGAATACAAGGTTACGAGTAACGAACAGGTAATTTATAATTCCGAGAAAATAATTTTTCCCGGTGTTGGAGAAGCATCATCTGCAATGCGGAGACTTCACTTAACAAATCTTTCTACGATGCTGCGTGTTACAAAAAAACCTTTGCTCGGAATATGCCTTGGTATGCAGCTCTTTTCAGAAAAGTCCGAAGAAGGTGATACCTGTTGTCTTGGTATTGTTCCGGCAAATTGTTTAAAGTATAACGATGCAAAAGTTAAAGTCCCTCATATGGGATGGAATAAAGTAAATGTTTTAAAAGATAGCGTCTTGTTTGATGGCATTGAGAACGAAACTTACTTCTACTTTGCAAACTCCTATTATGTACCTCTATGCGATTATACAATAGCGACTTCGGTTTATGATATTCCTTTTACAGCAGCGTTACAAAAAGATAATTTTTATGGTGTTCAGTTTCATCCGGAAAAATCCGGTGAACCGGGAATAAAACTTCTCAAAAATTTTATAGAAAAATGTTAGCTATACCTTCAATCGATATATATAAAGGAAAAGTAACACGTCTGCTCAAAGGAAATTTTGCTGATGTTACTTATTACGAAGATTCACCCTTGGACTATGCTCAAAAATTTGATTCAATCGGTTTAGAATGGGTGCATATAGTTGATCTTGCCGCATCAGTAACAGGAATATTTTCTGTTCTTGATCAAATAAAAGAAATTAAGTCGTCAACTAATTTAAAAATTCAGTTTGGCGGTGGAATAAAAAATTATACTAATGCAGAAGTTGCATTCAATAGCGGAGTTGATAGAATTGTTATTGGTTCTATTTCTGTAACTAATAAAACCGAATTCGAAAAAATTTTTAATAGATTTGGTGCAGAAAGTTTAATTGTTGCAACAGATGTAAATGAAGAAATGATTTACATAAAGGGCTGGACAGAAAAGAGTAATGTTTCGTTATGGAATCATCTCACTTATTGTACTTCACTTGACGTTAAATATTTTCTTTGTACAGATATTTCTAAAGATGGGACTTTATTTGGACCTAACCTTGAATTATACATTAGGATAATGGAAGAATATCCTCAAATTAATCTTATTGCATCCGGCGGTATTGGTTCAATTGATGATCTTAAAAAATTATCTGTCAACCGGATTTATGCAGCTGTAATTGGGAAAGCAATTTATGATAAGAAAATTTCTTTGGAGGAATTAATACAGTTTGCTGGCTAAAAGAATTATACCGTGTCTGGATGTAAAAGATAGAAGAGTTGTCAAAGGAACAAACTTTATCAATCTAAAAGATGCCGGAGATGCTGTTGAACTTGCATACCGTTACTATCAGGAAGGTGCTGATGAACTTGTTTTTCTTGATATCACTGCAACAGAAGAAAAACGCAAAACATTAATTGAACTTGTAAGTGATGTCGGTAAAGCAATTCGAATTCCATTTACAGTAGGTGGTGGAATTTCTTCTATCAACGATATCGAATCACTTCTTAATGCCGGTGCTGATAAAGTCTCTTTAAACTCTGCAATTGTTAAGAATCCTTCTCTCATAGTTGAATCGGCCAAGAAATTTGGCTCTCAGGCAATTGTAGCTGCAATTGATGTTAAATTGGTTGAAGAATCTAAAATAGTTTTTGTTAAAGGGGGTAAAGAAGAAACAACTTGGAATGGTTTGGATTGGTGTAAGCAAGTTTGTGATTTTGGAGCCGGCGAGATATTGCTAACATCAATGGATAATGACGGCACCAAAAATGGTTTTGATAATGAATTTCTTAAGCAGGTTGTGGATTCAGTAACTATTCCGGTAATTGCAAGCGGTGGAGCAGGTACTAAAGAACATTTTCTGGATTCGTTTATAAAAGCAAATGTTGATGCTTGTTTGGCTGCAAGTCTGTTTCATTATCAGGAACTTAATATAAAAGAATTAAAAAAATATTTATCAGAAAATAAAATCTCGGTTCGTTTATGATTGATATTAAACAACTCAATTTTGCAAAACTAAATGGTTTGATGCCAGCAATCATTATTGATTGTAATACATCGCAAGTATTAATGCTCGGTTTTATGAATGAAGAAGCACTCAAGAAAACAATTGATTCTAAGAGAGTGACTTTTTTTAGCAGAACACAGAATAAATTTTGGACTAAGGGGGAAACATCCGGAAATTTTTTAGAACTCGTTTCAATTAAACCGGATTGTGATAATGATACTTTATTGGTAGAGGTTAATCCGGTGGGGAATACATGTCATACCGGTTCTTATTCCTGTTTCAATATTGAAAAAGATAACACTCAATTTCTTTCTTTACTATATAATCTGGTTCAAAAAAGAAAAAGTGAAATGCCCGAAAAATCTTATACGACTTCACTTTTCAAAGAGGGAGCTGACAGGATTATTCAAAAATTAGGTGAGGAAAGTATTGAAACTATTATTGCTGCTAAAAATAGAAATAGGGAAGAGGTTATTAACGAAACAGCAGACTTAATTTATCATTTGTTTGTTATGCTTGCTGAACAGAATATTTCTTTAAATGATGTAGTTGAAAAGCTTGAATCGCGTCATCACAAAAAATCTTAATTACATAAGTTCTGTATCAAACCATTTACCAATTTCATCAAATTCCTTACCCGAATAAGAGTTGTGGTAATATTCATTTGTTTTTGATGAATAATGGTAATCCTTTGACCAATCATTTATATTTTTTATCACATCATCAATTGCTGTTAAAATATATTCAAGTTCAGAATTTATCATTGTTGGGTGAATAGATAATCTAACCCATCCTGGTTTCTCTGATAAATCCCCTTGATTAATTTTATCAGTAATTCTTTTGGATCTTGTAGGATCAACGTGCAATAAGTAATGACCATACGTTCCCGCACAAGAGCATCCGCCTCTTACCTGAATTCCGAACTGATCATTGAGCAATTTAACCATCAGGTTGTAATGAATATCCTCTACATAAAATGAAATTATTCCAAGACGTTCTTTGGTTTCTTGTGCTAAAATATGTAGCGAAGGAATTTTAGATAATCTTTCAAATGCAACAGATAACAATTCATGTTCTCTGTTTAAGATATTTTCTACACCCATTTCCTCTTTAAGCTTTATGGCTAATCCATTTTTTATCGCTTGTAAAAATCCGGGTGTTCCACCATCTTCACGCGCCTCAATATCCTGAATATATTTATGTTCACCCCACGGATTAGTCCAGTCCACAGTCCCACCGCCGGGGTGATCCGGAACCCGTCTGTTATAAAGTCTGGAATCGAAAATAAGTACACCAGAAGTACCTGGTCCTCCAAGGAATTTGTGAGGAGAAAAGAAAATGGCATCTAATTTTTCTTCTGGATCTTCAGGATGCATATTGATATCTATATAAGGTGCAGCCGCAGCAAAATCTACAAAACAAATTCCACCGTTTTGATGNATCATCTTTGCCATTTGATGATATGGAGTATGTATTCCTGTTACATTACTGGCTGCAGTAAAGGACCCGATTTTTAATTTTCTATTATGATATAATTTTAATAAATGTTCAAAATGATTCAGATTGACTAAACCTTTATCGTTCGGTTCAATAATTACAACATCACAAATAGTTTCAAGCCAGGAAGTTTGATTTGAGTGATGCTCCATGTGTGTAATGAAAACAACAGGTTTTTCTTCTTTGGGAATGTTAGTGTATTTAATTAATTGTTCACAAACTCTTAAGCCAAGTAATCGTTGAAATTTATTTACTGCAGCAGTCATACCGAATCCTGCAAAAATTAAAACATCATTCGCGGATGCATTCACATGTTTCTTAATGATTTCTTTTGATTTATTATAAGCTTTTGTCATTGATGTACCGGTAATGGAAGATTCCGAATGAGTATTACCAACAAGAGGACCAAATTGTTCTATTAATCTTTTTTCAATTGGTTCATATAACCTTCCACTTGCTATCCAATCTGCATAAATTATCTTTCGCTTACCATAGGGTCCATCAAAGGTTTGATCTATTCCAACAATTTTATTCCTGAACTTTTGAAAATAGTTTTCAAGATTTATCATAATACACCGGTATTTTTTGCCCAAAGATAATAAATAGTGGGAATGTAAAGAAGATATTAAAAAGCCGTCTTTCGACGGCTTGAAATTTTTATCCTAAGTAAGCTTTAAGATTCTTACTTCGTGTTGAATGACGTAACCTGATGAGGGCTTTTTCTTTAATCTGTCTAACTCTTTCTCTTGTAAGATTTAACTTCTCGCCAATTTCTTCTAAAGTTAATGAATGTTCTTTTTGTAATCCGAAATAAAGTCGAATTACTTCTGCTTCTCTATCAGTTAATGAAGAAAGGGATCTTTCAATTTCGGCCTTAAGAGATTCTTTCATCAATGTATGATCAGGTGTTGGCTGATCTTCATTAGGCATAACATCTAAAAGACTGTTATTGCTGTCTTCGCTATGCGCAAATGGAGCATCCATAGAAACGTGTCTTCCGGCAATCTGCATAGCGTAAGTAACATCAGAAACATCCATATCAAGTTGTTCTGCTATTTCTTCCGGACTCGGTCTTCTCTCGTATTCCTGCTCAAGCTGACTTAAAGCTTTGCCCATTTTGTTTAGAGCACCAACTCTATTCAATGGTAATCTTACCATTCTCGATTGCTCGGCAATAGCTTGCATAATCGATTGTCGAATCCACCAAACAGCATAGGAGATGAACTTAAATCCGCGGGTTTCATCAAATCTTAAACCGGCTTTAATCAATCCTAAATTACCTTCATTTATCAAATCGCCTAATGGTAGTCCTTGATTCTGGTATTGCTTGGCAACACTTACTACGAAACGAAGATTTGCTTTTGTCAATTTATCCAGAGCGCGTTTATCACCCTTTTTAATTCTAATTGCCAATTCAATTTCTTGTTCGGGTGTTAGAAGATCAACTTTACCAATTTCTTGTAAATATTGGTCTAAAGATTTACTCTCTCTGTTTGTGAATTGCTTGGTAATCTTCAATTTTTACAACTCCTTATTAAAAATATCATTTATCTCGTTTTTAAACTTTTTTTAGACAAATTAGTTCCTATAGTGACCAAATTTGAACACTATTTGATTTTTATGATTAATTAAGTCGTTACCTTCTTAAAAAGGTTTTACTGAAATGTAATTTATTTGCACAATAGGCAGTATTTTGATATGTTTTCGTAAAATTCATCAATAAAATATAAGAAAATAAATTCTGATTGTCTATAAAAATTTTATTGGTTTTTGGTAAATTTTCAAGGTTTTCTTAATTAAATCTCACCTAACCAAATTAATTAATTGTTTTTTCGAATTTTTTTCAACCTTTTTCTTATTTGGTATCTTCTCTTCATTCACAAAACCTTTATCACTTGCATAAGTATACAAAAGGGCATAAAGCATTTTTCTTGCTCTATGTAAGCGAGATCTTACTGTTCCAATTGGACAATCTAAAAAATCAGCAATCTCTTCGTAAGAGTAACCTTCAATGTCAGATAAAAATACAATTGTCCTGAAATCATCCGGTAGAGTTGAAAGAGCAGAAACAATTTCATCATCTAAAATATCATTGAAAGCATCATCCTCGAAATGTGAAGATTTTACATCATCGGATTTAATATTTTCATAAAAGTTTTGAACATCTTCATAATCAACTTTATCTGGTTCTTTAGAACTTTTTCTGTAATTATTGATAAATGAATTTTTCATTATTTGAAATAGCCAGGCTTTACAATTAGTGCCTTTCTCAAATTTGTCGAAAAATCTAAATGCTTTTAACATCGTATCCTGAACAAGATCATCTGCCTCTTCGGGATCGTTTGTAAGTTTCAAAGCGTATGATTGAAGGGCATTTAAATGAGGTAATGCTTCGCTTTCAAATTCACTATATAACTTTTTTAAGTTCTGGTCCGAATTTACAATTGAATTGTTCATTTACCTTTTCCATATTTTTAATACATAACGACTTATTTGTTTAATTAGTTCAAAAATTGGATGATAAATAATATTATTATTTGAAAAAATTACTAACTTTGGTACCCAAAATTTGGAGTAATAATGAAAATAAAACCTATTTATGTCTATTTAATATTATTTGTTGCGTTTATAATTGGCATCATTTTGTTTACAAATAAATCCTCTTTCAATTCATCGTCAGAAATGACGCAAAATATACCTGATGATGATGTTCATCGTAATATGGGAAAAGAAGGCGAGATGCCCTCCGGTTCTAATGTTATTGAAGATGCACGAAAACGATTAGATGAACTAAAATTAAGCTATGAAAAAAACCCTGAAGATACATTGCGAATTAGAGAATATGCAGATATGCTTAAATTTGCACATCAACCTGAAAAAGCAATTGAGTTGTATGAAAAGATTTTAAAGAAGGATTCCAAGAGAATTGATATTCTTCTTGAGTTGACTTCACTTTATTTTAATAATGGTGATTTAGATAAAGCAGATTCATTTACAAATAATATCTTGAAAATTGATAATAATAATCAAATTGCAGCTTATAACTCAGGAGCAATTGCTGCATCCCGTGGTGATAAAGCAAAAGCAAAAACAATTTGGCAAGGTTTAATAAATAAATATCCTAATACTGATATAGCACTTATTGCGCAACAATCCATAATGCAATTAGATAAGACTAATCAGTAATTATTTCGGTAATTAAATTTTTATCGACTTTCTCGAAGTAAAAGTTTTGTACGATTAGATTCGTAGATTTGTGCCGCCATATTTCTTCTAGCGGCATTTCATCTTGTGAAAATGTTCTTGATTTGGAAAATTTATTTTTATCTGCAACGACATAAAACGGTTTATTCATTTCTTTGCATAATAATGCAAGCTGCAAACTACCCATTTTATTTATTACATCTCCTGTAGCTAAAATTGAATCAGCACCGATAAGGGCAGCATCAACTTTTTTTACTGAATCAGCTATCATTGCTTCTGTTATCAAATGAATCTTAATGTTGGACAAAGCAGATAATTTTTTTGCTAAGATACGTCCTTCTAATTTTGGCCTCGATTCTAAAACAAAAATTTTTATCTTCTTCTTAGATTGGTTTAATTCTTTTAATACTTCAAATACAGTATTACTATTCGAGATTGTAATAAATGATGAGTAATTATTAAGGATTTGTTTTGCATTAGTTTTCAAACCGATTAACGATTTTCTAAAGATTTGATCATATTTTTCAAAAAAAAATTCCAGTCCTTTTCTTTTTTTCAAGAACAGGGAAATATCGTTTAAATATTTTTGAATACTTTGAAAGGACTTAAACTGCTTTTTAGTCAATTCAATAATTTCAGGAAAGAGAGCTATTAACTTCTTTTCATTTTTAAGATGATTGTGAAGTTCAAATAAAATTTCTGAACTGCCCGAAGTTTTATCGTTAACTATTTTCTTTAACTTTTTATCCAATAACTTCATTAATCATTATTTTGTTTTGCTGTTAAATGTAAATCCTTTGATTGGTTCTCTTAGTGTTAAGACAGGACATGGTGCTTTTCTAACAACTTTTTCTGCAGTACTGCCAAATAATAAATGTTCAACGCCGGTATGACCGTGTGTAGCCATGATAATTATATCAGCATCAATTTCTTTGGCAGTCTCGTTAATTTCTACAAAAGGTTTTCCAGTTTTAATTATTGTTTCCGATTGTAATGCCGCATCTACATAATTACTTGAAAGATTTTTTAACTCCTCCTCGGCACGATTTTGTAAATCGGCATCCATAGAAGGTATAGCAACCTGGCCCATGCTGAAATCTGCCGGATAAATCATTGGTTCTACAACGTAGATCAGGAAAAGTTTTGCATTAAAGTTTTTTGCAAATTGAACAGCATAGCGTAATGCGTTTTTAGAATAATCCGAAAAATCGATTGGGACGAGGATATTTTTAATCAGGTTCATAAATCCTCCTATTGTTTATTTCTAATTCTGTTGTAAAGTGATATATAATCAAAATTAACGTTTCGTAATCGTGTTGCGAGTATTTGAGATATTCCTCGAAGGATTTTAATTCCTTCTTTTGGATGAGCATCGATAAACTCATCAAGATCCGGTTTAAAGATAACAGCAATTTGCGTCTCTTTCATTGCAATTGCTGATGCCGAGCGTTTATCTTCATCTAACAATGCCAATTCACCAAAGAAATCACCATCAGTTAAATTTGCTAAGTCAAATCTTTCACCATCATCGGTTTCATATGTTATAGATACTTCACCTTTAAGAATAAGGTAAAGACCAATGCCCGGATCATTCTGCATGAATATATATTCATTAGGTGAATAAACTCTATTATGGATTAATTTAATTAGCAGCTTGAAATATTTAGTATCAATATTTTTGAAAGGCAGCATTGCTAAAAGAATATCTTCGAGTTGATCTTTTTTTGCCGGGGTCTTAAAAAGATTTGCCCAGAAATCACTCTTGATCATCTTAGGATCATTATTCATAAATACCTCTTAATTAAATATTCCAGATTCTGCAACTCGCCAGATTTTTTGACAGGAGAACTTGTTTTCGTACAGGGCTCTGCCAATAATTACTGAATCAACTAAATCACCGGCTTCGATTTGAAGTTTCATTAAATCTTCATAACCGCTAATTCCGCCCGAGTGAGTTACTTTTCTTTCGGTTACATTTGCAATTTCTTTTGTTAGCTCAATATTAGGACCTGTTAACATGCCATTTGTTTGAACATCGGTAATGATAATTCTTTCGGTTCCAACGGACTTTAAAAATTTAGCATAATCAACCGGTCTTAAGTGGGTTCTTTGCTGCCTTCCACGTGTTACGACTTCATTATCAACCACATCAATTGCAGCAACTACTTTGTTAGGAGTAAATTCATCTAAGATTTTTATAAACTCTCTTGGTTTTTCAAAAGCCAGGGTTCCTATAATTATTCTGGCAATACCTAATTCAAAAAGTTCTTTTGCATCGTCATAGGTTCTAATTCCACCACCAAGTTCCACAGGAATTATGACCGCCTCACAAATTTTCCTAATAATTTCAAAATTATCTTTTGTATGAAAATGTGATGCATCAAAATCTACAACGTGAATACATTTTGCATTTTCTGCTCGCCAGATCATAGCCATTTCAACCGGATCGCTTCCATATTCTTTACAACCCAATTCCGGAATTCCCTGGACCACACGGACAGTCTTACCGTTTTGAATATCGATTGAAGGAATTACTAAAATTTTCCCCATTTAAAATGCACCTTGGTAAAATTCCAATTCATAAAAAAATAACTTCTCTACTAATAAATTAATTAAATTAGCTCTTAAAAGGAATTTGATTATTCATCTCCTTACTTAAGAGTAACAAGTTTATTCTAATTTCTGAATCGTATCAAAAATCTTGACTTTACAGCCCATAATAGCCATATTTCGATTGAAATGATAAAAGATTTCATTCTAAAGACTTCTAAAGGGAATCAACTTCAGGTTTCGACATTTGTAAATGGGATGCAGTATAATGGAAATGCCATTATATTTGCGCATGGTTTTAAGGGTTTTAAGGATTGGGGATTCGGACCGTATTTAGGAAATTTTTTTGCTAATTGTGGTTTTATAGTTGTTACCTTTAATTTTTCTCATAATGGCATTGGTAGTAATAAAACTGAATTTACTGAATTAGAGAAATTTGCAGATAACACTTTTACATTGGAAGTTTCTGAATTAGATGAAATAATTGATTTTTTGAAAACTGGTCATTTAGGGATTGAATTTAACGGAAAAGTTGGATTATTAGGACATAGCAGAGGAGGGGCAATTTCTCTTTTAGCTGCAAGCAAAAGAATTGACATTAATGGTGTTGCATTGTGGGCCTCTATCTCAAAACTTGATCGTTATTCGGAAAGGCAAAAAGTTATTTGGCGTAAGAATGGGTATTTCGAGATTCTTAATACCAGAACTAATCAGCAGATGAGATTAAATGTTTCGCTTTTAGATGATATTGAAAAAAATGCAAATGGTTCTTTGAATTTAGAAAAATCTGTAAGAAATTTAGGTTGTCCCTTACTTATTGCTCATGGAGATCAGGATTTAGCAGTTCCTATTGCAGAAGCAGAACAAATCTATGATTGGGCAGATAAATCGAAAACAGAATTTTATAAGATATTTGGAACAGGCCATACTTTTGATATAACACATCCTTTTAATGGTACAAACGAAAAGTTTGAGAAACTTTTAAAAAAAACGAATGAATTTTTTCAAAGAAATTTAACATAAAAACGAGGAATATATGTCAGTAAAACAAAATGTAAAAAATCTTAAACTTATTGAAGTCTTCAGCAAATTAAAAACATCACAGCTTTTCTGGGTGTTATCGTTTTCTCTGTTAACATTTTTAAGTGCTCAGGTAGTTGTTCCTGTTCAACCTGTTCCGTTTACACTTCAAACGATGATAGTACTACTTTCCGGAGCTTTTTTAGGGTCAAGAAATGGAATGATTAGTCAGGTTGTATATATTGCTGCGGGTGCATTAGGAATACCAGTTTTTGCTGAATATAGTTTTGGTTTTGCAAAATTAATCGGGCCGACCGGCGGTTATTTACTTGCATTTCCGGTTGCTGCCTATGTTGTAGGTTATTTAATTGAGAGAAAATCTGCTACATGGATGGTTGCTCTTTCCATGTTAGTTGGTTCCTTAATAATTCTATTATCAGGTTCACTTTTCCTTTCAATATTCTTAAATGGCGATATGAACAAAGCTTTATTTAGCGGTGCAATTATTTTTTCTATTTGGGATTTGATTAAAATTACTGCTGCTATAAGTATTTATAAAGCATTTTCAAAAAAGTATCCAAGATTGCCAAATATTTAAGAATATTCAGCTGATGACAATAAAGAATATAATCTTTATCGCAGTTTTTGTTGTTTCATTCGGATTCTTCTTTTACAATTTAAGAAGAATCCTTTCATACATTCTCCTGGGTCAAAAAGAAAATCGTTTCGATAATCCTGTTAAAAGAATTACAAATGTTCTTAAAATTGCTTTCGGTCAATCCAAGTTATTACGTGATCCAATAGCTGGATTAATTCACTTTTTAATTTTCTGGGGATTTGTACTTTTTCTCTTTGCAGTCATTGAATCGATTATACAGGGATTTTATTCACCTTTCTCGCTTGAGTTTCTTGGACCGGTTTTTTCAGTCATTACAATTATTCAGGACCTATTCGGAATATGTGTAATATTCGCCGTCCTTTTCGCACTCTATCGACGATTCATTCAAAAAGTAGCTCGATTAGATGTTGGTAAGGAAGGTAATTTTGATGCGGCAATTATTCTTTTGTTAATTCTTGGTGTAGTTGTTTCAATGTTCGGTCAAAATATTTCTCATATTGCAAAGAATAATTTTATTTTATCAGAATTTGAGATCAGACCTATTGCTTCTTATTTAAGCTCAATATTCTACGTTTCGGATAATTCTTCTTCAAATTTATTTTTTGAAATTTTCTGGTGGGCTCACATCCTTTTTATTTTTGGATTTCTGAATTTTCTTCCTTATTCAAAACACTTTCATGTAATAACTTCTATTCCCAATGTTTACTTCAATAAAATTGGTAAGGAAAAATATTCACTTAAGAAAATTAATCTTGAGGATGAAAACATTTCCCAATACGGTGCAGCGGATTTTGAACATTTGTCTTGGAAACAGATCTTAGATGGATTTGCTTGCACTGAATGCGGCAGATGTACATCTGTTTGTCCGGCTGCCAATACGGGCAAATTACTTTCACCAAGAAAAATTATTGTTGATATAAGACATCGAACAGAAGAAAAAGCACCATTGTTAATTTCCGGTGTAAACGAAGGTGAAGTAATTTCAAGGTCTCTTGTTCATAATTATGTGACTGATGAAGAGTTGTGGGCTTGTACAACATGTAATGCTTGCGTTTACGAATGTCCGGTTACAATTGAACATGTTGATTCAATTGTAGATATGAGACGAAATTTAGTATTGATGGAATCGAGTTTTCCGCAAGAACTAAATGCTGTTTTTAAGAATTTAGAGACGAATTTTACACCATGGGCATTCAATCCACAGGATAGAGCAAATTGGGCTGAAGGTTTAGGTGTTAAAACCATGGCAGAAGATCCGAATGGTGAAATACTTTTCTGGGTGGGTTGTGCCGGTTCTTTTGATGCTCGTTATCAAAAAGTTACAAAATCGATTGCTAAATTGATGCAAATTGCCAATATTGACTTCAGAATCCTTGGAATTGAAGAAAAATGCAATGGCGATACTGCCAGAAGGCTTGGGAATGAGTATTTAGCCCAAATGCTTATGCAGGAAAATGTTGAAACGCTAAATAATTATGGAGTTAAAAAAATTGTAACTGGTTGTCCACATTGTTATAATTCATTAAAAAATGAATTTCCACAATTCGGCGGTAATTTTGAAGTTTTACATCATTCTGAATTGATTTCTAATTTAGTTAATGATGGGAAAATTAAACTAAAGAGCGAAGAAGTAAAATCTAAGATTACTTATCATGACTCTTGTTATCTTGGAAGATACAACGACATTTATGATGAACCACGGAATCCGATTAAAAAAATAAAGGGTGTGCAACTTGTTGAAATGGAGAGGAACAGAGATAAAGGTTTTTGTTGCGGTGCCGGTGGCGGAAGGATGTTTTTAGAAGAAACTGAAGGAACAAGGATAAATATCAACAGAACCGAAGAAGCCTTAAAAACAAAAGCTGATACAATTGCTTCTGCATGTCCGTTCTGTATGACGATGATGTCTGACGGATTAAAATCACTTGAAAAATCTGATGATGTTCAGGTCAAAGATATTGCAGAAATAGTACTCGAAAATACAATAATCAATTAATTTCTTTTCACAATATAAAGGAGGTACCTATGCAGAAATACCAAAATCTGATTGAATTCTTAAAAACTCTTGAAGTTGATGTAACAAAGTTTTATGAAAAAGGTCAATCAGCAGCTGGAACCCGCTTAAGAAAAGGGCTTAGCGAATTAAAAAAACTGGCTCAGGATATGAGAAATGAGATTCAGGAAGTAAAAGCTCAAAGAAAGGGTGATAAACCAGCTAATTAATTTGTGAGTAACTATTCCAAAAAGCTGGGTTATTTAATAATCCAGCTTTTTTTATATCAATCATGAAAAAAATCTTTTTAATAATAGCTTCTATTAGCTTCATAACATTTCAAGGTTCTCAAACTGAATTATGTGGTGAAAATTCTCTCTTTGCAGAAGATTCTCTAAAAATTGTGAATTTAAGTTTTGTTGGTGATATAATGTGTCACACTCCACAGTTAGAGTATGCAAAAGTTGGCAGAGATAGTTTCGATTTTCGTCCTTACTTCAGTAATGTTAAAAAATTTTTAAGCGCAGCAGACCTTACATTTGGAAATCTTGAAACAGTAATTGCCGGTAAATCAAAAAAGTTTTCCGGTTACCCGCTATTTAATTCGCCGGAACAACTATTGGATGCATTAAAAGATGCCGGCTTTGATTTACTATTTACTTCTAATAATCATAGTCTGGATAGGGGAACAGATGGAGTTGTAAGAACAATTCAAAATATCAGAAACAGAAATCTTCTTAGTATAGGAACTTATCTTACAGAAAAGGAGCGAGATTCTATACTGATAATAAATATTAACGGATTGAAATTAGGATTATTGAGCTATACTTACGGATTGAATGGGAACTATCTACCTAAAGAAAAAAGTTTTATGATTAATGTAATTGATACAAATCTAATACGAAATGATCTTACGAAAATTCAAAGATCTAATCCGGATTTGATATTAGTTTATTTTCATTTTGGTGAAGAGTACTCACGAATTCCATCAAAGTATCAGGAAGAAATTGTAAACAAAACATTTGATTATGGTGCGGATGTAATTATTGGAAGTCATCCTCACGTCATTCAACCAACCAAATTTGTTGGTAAGACTAATGGAAAAATTAAAAGGGGATTTGTTGCTTATTCATTAGGTAATTTTATTTCTAATCAGAGATGGAGATACTCGGATGCCGGAGTTATTCTTAACATAGAAATAGTTAAGAATACATTGAAGGATTCGATCTGGATAAATAAAATAAATGCTATTCCAACCTGGGTCTATAAAGGAAATGTAAACGGTAAAAATAGTTTTGTGATTTTGCCATCGGATACAACTTTAACAGGGAAACTTCCGGAATACTTAACTAAGAAGGACAAAGAGAAATTAATCGAAAGTTATAACGATACAGTTGAAATACTTTTCAAAAAATGAATTCATTTTATTTATCTTTGCACACCCAAAAGAAATTTTTTAAATGAAAAATAAAGCTTCTCTAAGTATAATATTTCTTACCATCTTTATTGATCTTATGGGTTTTGGTATTCTTATACCAATACTTCCAACCTTTGCAAGTAAAGAACTTGGTATATCAGATTTTGGTATCGGAACAATTGTAGCTGTTTTTTCACTAATGCAATTTATTTTTAATCCGATGATGGGAAAATTATCTGATAGAATTGGAAGACGACCTGTAATATTAGCAACTCAATTAATGACGGTTATTGCCTATCTGATATTTGCTGTATCAAATTCATTTCTACTCCTTTTCTTCTCAAGAATGTTAGCCGGACTTGGAGGGAGTAACATTGGAGTTGCGCAAGCATATATAGCAGATATTACTCCGCGTGAAGAACGTGCTAAAGGCATGGGGGTAATTGGAGCTGCTTTTGGATTAGGTTTTGTATTCGGTCCTATTATTGGTGCTCTCCTGGCAAAATATGGTTATCATGTTGCTGGTTTGGGATCTGCTTTCTTTACATCCTCTGCATTTGTGTTTACTTACTTTAAATTACCCGAGTCGTTAAAAGAGAGAAGAAAAGAAGGGAAAATAAAAATTAAACTTTTCGATCTCGATTTTGCGAAACAAGTTTTATCTAATCCTTCAATCGGGTTTTTAATAATTCTATTCTTCTTTATTATTTTTTCTATTGCTAACATTTATGGAACCTTTGCAATTCTTGGGTATAAGTTTTATGGTTTTACAGATCAGCAAAACGGAATACTTTTTGGAATAACTGGATTGGTAGGTGCTGGGATACAAGCCGGATTAATTAGATTTCTTTCAAAAAAACTGAGCGATAAGACTATTGTGATGATGGGAATTCTATTGATGGCAATTGGTCTTGGACTATTACCATACGGAGGTAATTTTACAGGCGTTGCCATAGTAATTTCTATTATGGCTATCGGCTCTGGAATTCTTCAACCTATAATTCCAAGTATGATTTCAAAGTATACACCAGAGCACCAACAAGGTGCAACATTGGGATTCAGCCAATCTGTTTCTGCATTTGCAAGAGTATTAGGTCCATTGTGGGGAGGCTTTTCTTTCGATATTCTTGGTTATCAATTTCCGTTTTTAACAGGTGCTTTTTTTACATTTTTAACATTAATTGCTTGTTACTTTTTTATGAAACCTGACGCAAAGGAAAAATTAGCAGATGTTTAATATCGGTAAATTAAATATCGATAAAGCTCTTCTGCTTGCACCAATGGAGGATGTTACTGACATTGCCTTCAGGAAAATCTGCAAAGAGTTCGGTGCCGATGTAGTCTATACAGAGTTTGTGAATTCTGATGGTCTTATTAGAGCCAATAAAAAAACAGAAAAGAAACTTGAGATTAATGATGAAGAACGTCCGGTTGGAATTCAAATTTATGGCGGTAATCTCGAGCCGATGATTCAAGCTGCGAAAATTGCTGAGGAAAAAAATCCTGATATTATTGATATCAACGCCGGATGTTGGGTGAAAAAAATTGCCGGGCGTGGTGCCGGTGCCGGATTGCTCAAAGATCCATGTTATATGCAAACAATGGTAGAAAGTATTGTTCAAGCTGTTTCGGTTCCTGTTACTGTAAAAACAAGAATAGGGTGGGACGTTAACTCAATTAATATTTTAGATGTTGCCAAAAGAATTGAAGATGCCGGTGCTTCTGCATTAACTTTGCATTGTAGAACAAAAGTTCAGGGTCATAGTGGAGATGCGGATTGGTCTTGGATTTCCAAAGTAAAAGAAGTTGTAAAATTACCTGTTGCATTAAATGGTGGAGTTTTTACTGCTTATGATGTTGTTAGAGCTTTCAATGATACTAATACAGATGCCGTTATGATAGCGCGGGGAGCCATTGAGCATCCCTGGATATTCAGAGAGGCCAAACAATTACTAAATGGAATTTCCTTTGAAGAAGTAACTGTTGAAGAGCGAATACAAACCTGTTTAAGGCATCTAAAATATTCTCTTGAAATTAAGGAAGAACGAGCTGCTATTCTACCTTTTAGAAAATATTACGCAGGTTATCTAAAGGGTTTGCCAAAGTCTAAAGAAGTCAGGATAGAATTGTATAAACAGTTACATTATGCTCCCATAGAAGAGATATTATTAAATTATCTCCACGAACTAAAACATAATATTGTAGAAGAAAAGGATTTAGCGGAGTAATTATGGATCTAAAAAGTATTATTAGAGATATACCGGATTTTCCTAAGAAGGGAATTATTTTTAAGGATATCACAACTTTGTTGAAGAATCCTGATGCTCTTTTTTCTGCTACAGAAGAACTATATAACCTTGCTAAAAATAAGAAGATAACAAAAGTAGCTGGAATTGAATCTCGAGGATTTATCTTAGGTGGATTATTAGCACATAAATTAAAAGCAGGATTTGTGCCTATTCGAAAACCGGGTAAATTACCATCCGAAAAATTATCTGAATCTTATTCGTTAGAATACGGAATAGATTCAATAGAGATACATAAGGATGCAATTGAACCGGGGGATATTGTATTGCTCCACGATGACTTATTAGCAACCGGTGGAACTATGAAAGCCGCTTGCAACCTCATAGAAAAATTAGGTGGCAAGGTGGTGCAAATTTCGTTTCTTATCGAATTAACCTTTCTTAATGGTCGTGAAAAGTTAAAAAAATACGAAGTCCATTCATTGATAGAGTACGATTCCGAGTAGAGATGCCATACATGGCGTTTCAGATAATGTGTTGTTATGGGGATGTATCAAGTTTCTTCATGTGGTTTTAGGAAAGAATTTCTAAAGAAGAAAGATTATATTGGTAAAAGAAATTAAACAAGAGATATGAAAGAGAAAGAAATATATAAAGCACGTGCAGAAGGATTGAAATGGATTGAGGAAAATCAGCAACCGGTTTCAGATTCAGAATTTTTAGAATTTATGAGTTTTGTAAAAGAAATAGTTTCCCAATACCAACCAACAAAAGAAGCAATTCATGCAAAGATTAAGGAAAAATGTGAGGATAGAATTAAATTAATTCAATTATTTAACAAATGACGCCATTTGAATTAACATTAAAAAATATTGATGACTTTTGTTCTAATCTAAAAATCTCTTTTTCAATAATTGGTGGTATTGCTTTAATTGCCTACAAGATACAGAGAACAACAAATGATATTGATGTTACGCTGCTTATTGAACTTGAAAAATAAAATGATGTTGGTGAAAAGATTGTCAGTAGTTTTCAACCCCTAATTAGTGAACCAATTATTTTTTTCCAAAAAAATTTTGTTCTACCTGTAATTGATAAACAAACAAATATTAGGATTGATTTTGCAGCCGGTCTTACTGAATTTGACAAAAAAGTAATTCAGAGAAGTAAAAGAAAGATCTTCGGTAATGTTACACTTCCATTCTGCACAATTGAAGACTTAATTTTATACAAACTTTTTGCATTCAGGCCTAGAGATATTTCTGACCTTCATGAAATTTCCAAATTGTATAAAAATACTGTGGATATTAAGTACCTTAGCAAACTATTGAATGATTTCGCTGAACTTGAACGTGATGATATAAAGGAAAACTTCGCGAAAATATTTAAATGATTAATTCCAAACACTGAATTACAATTACATAAAATCTGGTGGTGCAATGATTAGTACGAATTCGCCTTTGGTAATTTTCTTATCAAATCCATCTAAAATTTCAGATGCTTTACCTCGCCATAATTCTTCGAACTTCTTTGTCAATTCTCTCGCAACAACAATTTGACGCTCCGGCATAAATTCTTTTATTTCATTTAATAGCTTTTCAATACGGTATGTTGATTCATATAATACAATTGTTCTTTCTTCTTCTGCTAATTCCTGTAATTTTTTTTGGCGACCTTTTTTCTGTGGGAGAAAACCTTCAAAAACAAATGAATCGGTTGGTAATCCGCTAATGCTTAACGCAAGTGTAACAGCACTAGGACCAGGAATACCAATTACATTAATTCCACTTTTAACTGCAGCATTGACCAATCTTGTACCCGGATCAGAAATAGATGGCGTACCGGCATCAGAAACTAATGCGCAATTGAGTCCATTTTCAATTTTTTCTATCAATTCCGGAATTTTCTTCGACTCATTCTGAGCATTTATTACAAAAAATTGTTTGTGAATCTCGTAATGATCTAACAGTATTTTGGTTACGCGCGTATCTTCACAGATAATCAGATCAACTGATTTCAATGTTTCAATTGCACGGAATGTTATATCGGAAAGATTACCAATCGGAGTTGCTACTACATATAATTTGGACACGGGAACACCTGTTATGAGTAATGTAAAATGCACAGTGTAAAATTAAAATCTAATTTCATTAATAGAAAATTGATTCTGGATGCTCAATTCTCAATTCTCCATTGTTAAATATACATTCTACATTGCTTTTAATACATTCCTGATAATCGATATTCCTTTGTCAATTTCTTCTTTGGAAACTATTAATGGAGTTCTGAAACGAACCGTTTTTACTCCGCATCCTAACATTATCATCTTATTCATATATAATTCATCAAGGAATTTTTTTCTTGTTTCCGGTGAAGGCAAATCAAAAGCACATAATAGACCTAAACCTCTTGCCTGAGAAACTAAATGTGGAAAATCATTTTGTAGTTCAATTAGATTTTCCAAGAGATAACATCCTACAATTCTGGAATTTTCTACCAGATTTTCTTCTTCAATTATTTCAAGATTTTTTCTGGAACGGACCATATCAACAAGATTTCCTCCCCAGGTAGAATTAATTCTGCTCGATGTATTAAAAACATTCTCTTTAACATCATCAATTCTATCGGAAACCATAATACCGCAAATTTGTGTCTTCTTACCGAAAGCAATTATGTCAGGTTTTACATAATGTTCATAAGCCCACATTTTACCAGTCATACCAATACCGGTTTGAACTTCATCAAACATCAACAAGATTTCATTTTCATCTGCAATTTCTCTTAATTTCAAAAAGAATTCTTTTCTGAAAAAATTATCACCGCCTTCGCATTGAACTGGTTCAATAATAATTACAGCAATATCATCAGGATTATTTTTAATTGCCGAATAAATTTCATTAACTGTTTGTTCTTCCAGTTTAATAATGTCCTTTAGATTTTCTTCTAAGGGGAATTTTACTTTTGGATTAATAATTCGTGGCCAATTGAACTTTGGGAAGTAATTAATCTTAGCCGGATCGGTATTAGTAAGGGACATTGTGTAACCAGAACGTCCGTGAAATGCTTCTTTGAAATGAATAACCTGTTGACCTTTTTCAGTTTTATAACCTTTCTGGAAATTTTTTCTAACCTTCCAATCGAATGCAACTTTTAAACCGTTTTCAATTGCGAGTGCTCCACCATCAACAAAAAAGAGATGTTTGAAGTGATCTGGTTTAGCAATTATGCAAAATGTATCTACAAATTTTGCCATCTCAACCGTATAAATATCCGAGTTAGATGGTTTATTCAATGCAGCAATAGCAAGCTCATTACGGAATTCAGGTGTGTTCAGTTTCGGGTGATTCAATCCGATAGGTGAAGAGGCAAAGAATGTAAAAAAATCGAGATATTCAGTACCTGTTTTTTCATCAACTAATGTAAGCCCATTACTCTTTTCAAGATCAAGAACCAGATCGAAACCATCAATAAGCATTGTTCTTCTTAGAGTATCATGAACATTTGCCGCTGTTATATTTTGTTTTTCAATGATATTTAATTTATCCATTGCCGGATTTCTCCCAAAATTTTAGTTAAAAATTAATTGCCGGATTGGATAAAAGTATTAAAATACCTCTTCGAGGCGGGATGAGAGAAAATTGCGCAGATTTTTTCTGCCGGTTATTTTTTGATAGTTTATAAATTTCATGGGTAACTTATATTTCTATGCAAAGATATAAACTTAGGGATGCAGTTTCAAATATTTTCAGAAATCATGTTTCGAAATAAGAACTCTTTTTTAGTAAAACATTTTGCGTAAATTTACTACGCAGTTATTTCCTTATGTAAAAAGTAAAACTATGAAACTAAATCTCGCACTAATATTTTTTTTAATTACGGCTCTATTTTCTGGATGCAAGAGGAGCCAAGAGTCGGATTGGTTTAGTGGTGATTTTTACAATAACGACAAGGACAAGATTTCATCTGATATGGTTGATGAAAACCTGGGATGTAAATTTAACCCGCCATTAAGTTGGTCGTTACAATCAGCCGAATTATCGAAAAAAATTGAATCAAAAAATAAATTTCAGGATGCGGGTCAAAATACATTTTCATACTTACCGGTTTATTTATTCTTTAATCAGCAAACCGGAAGTTTGCTAAGTATCGGTTTAGTAGAATATTCAGATTCAGCTGCAACAATAGAATCGAAATTAAGCAGTTATAAAAACCTTATTACAAATAAATATAGAAACGATAAACTCTCATTGGGTGCATTCACCAAATCTGGAATTAAGTTCAATCAAATAAAAAGTGAAAAAGAAAATTTTGTGAACTATAAAGTAATTTTTTATAACACCGCAAAAAAAATAATTCAACTTGATTGCACTATAAGGAAAGACTACTTAAAAACAGAAATAGAATTTTTGAAAGCAACTATTGGGTCAATTCAATTACTAAAACCGATTTAACTATTCTAAAAGATAAGAGAGGTATAAATGGAATTTTTGAAAATATTAGGCATCAAAGAAGAAAATTATGGAGCATCAACCGGACTATCATGGTTTAAAACAACTGATCAGGGTTTTATAAATGTTGTGTCGCCAACTGATGGAAAACCTATCGCAAAAGTTTTTCAGTGTTCAGAAAAAGATTATGAGGAAGTAGTTGCTAAATCTCATGAAGCATTTAAACACTGGCGAACAGTTCCTGCACCAAAGCGAGGAGAAATTGTAAGACAGATAGGAAATAAATTACGCGAGTATAAAAATCCTCTAGGTAATTTGGTTTCTTACGAGATGGGTAAATCGTTACAGGAAGGTTTAGGTGAAGTTCAGGAGATGATTGACATTTGCGATTTTGCTGTTGGGTTATCGCGCCAACTATACGGTTTTACAATGATGAGTGAACGTGAGAATCACAGAATGTACGATCAATATCATCCGCTTGGAGTAGTAGGAATTATAACAGCATTTAATTTCCCGGTTGCAGTGTGGGCATGGAACAGTGCACTTGCCACAGTTTGCGGCGATTCAAATTTATGGAAACCCTCTTCTAAAACACCTTTATGCGCAATTGCAGTTCAAAATTTATTAGCTGATGTAATAAAAGAAAATAATTTACCCGAAGGATTATTCTCACTAATAATTGGCAAAGGTTCTACGGTTGGTGAGAAGATGCTTAACGATAAACGCGTTCCTCTTGTTTCGCTAACCGGTTCAACTTCAATTGGAAAACACGCTGCAGAGGTGATCTCAAAGAGATTCGGAAAAACAATTTTAGAACTTGGCGGAAATAATGCGATAATAATAACGCCCGATGCCGATCTTCAACTGGCAATTCCGGCAGTAGTTTTTGGTGCAGTAGGCACAGCGGGACAAAGATGCACAACAACACGCAGATTAATTGTGCACGAAGAAATTTATGAAAAAGTAAAAGCATCATTATTAAAAGCTTATTCAAGTATTAAAATCGGGAATCCTCTTGATGCAAAAAATCATGTTGGACCATTGATTGATAAAGGAGCAGTTGAAGAATTTAAGCATGCTCTAAAACAGATTGAAAAGGAAGGAGGCAAAATAATTTTTGGCGGCGAGGTTTTAACGGGTAACGGATTTGAATCCGGCTGCTATGTTAAACCCGCAATTGTTGAAGCAGAGAATAGCTATAAAATTGTTCAGGAAGAAACATTCGCACCTATACTTTATTTAATTAAATACAGTGGCGAAGTACAAAATGCAATTGATATTCAGAATGATGTAGTACAGGGATTATCATCTTCAATTTTTACAAATAACATGCGAGAAGCAGAAACATTTCTATCGCATTGGGGAAGTGATTGCGGAATTGCAAATGTTAATATCGGAACATCAGGTGCCGAAATCGGCGGAGCTTTTGGCGGTGAAAAAGAAACCGGAGGTGGTAGAGAATCCGGATCCGATAGCTGGAAACAATATATGCGAAGACAAACTAACACAATTAATTTCGGAACAAGACTTCCTCTTGCACAGGGAATTAAGTTCGAGATTTGATTTGTGTTGTAATTACTGGATATTATTAAATAAATTTGAGCGTATTAAGCATTATAAAATTGTGAAAGGGAATTAAAATGAGATTCTGTTTAAATGTAGATCACGTTGCAACTTTAAGAAATGCACGGGGAGAGGTTCAACCCGATCCTGTTACTTTTGCATTAATGGCTGAACAATATGGTGTTGATGGAATTGTTGTTCATCTCCGTGAAGATAGAAGACATATTAATGAACGCGATGTGCGCCTTCTTAGAGAATTGATTACAACTAAGCTCGATCTTGAAATGGCGGCGGTTGATGAGATAATCGATATTGCATGTGATGTTCAGCCCGAACTTGCTACTATAGTTCCGGAGCGCCGTCAGGAACTTACTACTGAAGGTGGAATTAATGTGATTGATAACATTAATCATTTACGTCAAACAATTCAGACTCTTCACCAATCAGAAATTGCGGTTTCATTATTCATCGAACCTGACATTAATCAGATTGATGCTGCAGCAGAAATAAATGCTGATATCATCGAGATTCATACAGGACATTATGCAAATGCTATTGGCGAAGAAAATATCTATGATGAACTCGAAAGAGTTCGTATTGCTGCCAAACATGCCAAAAAACTTGGTCTTGGTGTTAATGCCGGACACGGACTAAACTATGTTAATATGAAAGAGTTTGTTGCAATTCCAGATGTAGATGAAGTAAGCATCGGGCATGCTGTTATTGCAAGAGCAATGTTTGTTGGTCTTGAACAAGCTATTAAAGAGATGCTTAAACTTACAAGTCAGAATAAATGGCAATAAGGAATTACTATAGCTTAGTTTTTGAGAAAAATTTTCCTTAAATAATTACTTAACTTTAGCAAAGATAAAATGACTTATAGAAGAATATATTTTTTACTTTTTATAATCTTCTTCAATACATTAAATGTTTCTTTACACTGTCAATTCAAAAATGTTCAGATAAATAATTCATCAGCAAATCAACCCAACGAAGTAACTGTTGCTGTTAATCCAAAAAATCCCAGCTACATTTCTGCGGCTTCCAATCTCAATTTATTTTATTCGTCAACTGATGGTGGGAAAACTTGGACACAAAAAATTATGAGTTCTATCTGGAAAGTTTGGGGCGATCCATGTCTGGTTTATGATACAAACGGAAATTTATTTTTCGGGCACCTGTCAGATCAGAGAAATATTGGAAACGGTTACTGGATCGATAGAATTGTTGTTCAACGTTCAACTACTAATGGATCCACTTGGGATTATGATGTAGGAGTTGGATTTTCACCACCATCAAAACAACAGGATAAAGAATGGTTATGTGTGGATTATTCAAATTCTCCTTTCAGAAATAACCTTTACATGGCGTGGACGGAATTTGATAAATATGGCAGTACTAATCCCAACGATCATTCCAGAATACTATTTTCAAGATCAACAAATAGTGGCGCCTCGTGGTCTGTTCCAATTAAAGTAAGTGATTTAGAAGGAGATTGTATTGATGATGATAATACGATGGAAGGCGCTGTGCCTTGCACTGGTCCGAATGGTGAGGTCTATTTAAGTTGGTCTGGTCCGCACGGAATTCAATTCGATAAATCTACCGATGGCGGGTTGACATTTGGAATTGATATCCATGTCGCAAATTTGAATGCCGGTTGGGCTTTTGATATCCCCGGCATATCGAGAGCTAATGGTTTTCCAGTTACAGCTTGCGATATAAGCAATTCACCATATCGGGGAAATATCTACATTAATTGGTCGGATTATGTTCAGGGTGATTCGGAAATTTTATTTGCAAAATCTACTGATGGAGGACAAACTTGGAGTTCTGCCAAAAAAGTAAACAATGATTTATTACCCCGTCATCAATTTTTTAATTGGATGTCTGTTGATCCGATCACCGGGAAAATTTATATAATTTTTTACGATAGACGTGATAATGCTGATGCCAATAGCACACAAACTCATGTTTATCTTGCAAAATCCGATGATGGCGGAAATACTTTCTTAAATTACCGAGTATCAGAAAAACCTTTTACACCAGTGCCAACAGTTTTCTTTGGAGATTATACCAACATTTATGCTTATGATGGTAAGGTTTATTTAATCTGGATGCGCATGGATTCCGGCAAAATGAGTATCTGGTTCTCTGCTATAAATGATAACGACTTAACTACTGATATTGCTGAAAATATTAATGATCTACCTTTGATTAATTCTTTATTTCAGAACTATCCCAATCCATTTAATCCTGAAACAACAATTCAGTATGAAGTAAAGAAAGAAACTTATGTTCGATTGAAAGTATACGATACTCTTGGAAATGAAGTTGCACAATTGGCAAATGAAGTAAAGAAACCCGGGGCGTATAATGTTTTGTTTAGCGGTAAAGGATTGACTTCAGGAATTTATTTATACCGTTTAGAAATGGAAGACTTTGTGCAATCGAGAAAAATGATTTTGATAAAATAAATTCAGCCCATTGAATAAAAAAGAACTGAAACAGAAATTAGATTTTTACTATAAAACATTCGATCGATCAACTTTATCACCTGATCCGTTAGAATTTCCTCATCGCTTTAAAGACTATTACGATATTGAAATCTCAGCATTTATTTCATCTTTATTTGCATATGGCAATATAAAACAGATTATTTCGATCCTGGAGAAAATCCATTCTTTAATGACTAACCAGCCATATGAATTCATAAGAAATTATAATAGAAAAAAAGGAGAAGAATTTTTTAAGAATGTTACTCACCGCTTTTATTCAACAAATGATATTGTAGTTTTATTTGAAATTCTCAGAAATATTTATGATAAAAATGGCTCACTAAAAAATCTTTTTATGAATTGTTACGGTAATAACTGCGAAAATTTAAAAGAAACTATCTCATGCTTTTCAAATGAAATGATTAATATGATGCATGCACGAACTGAAATTACACATGGTATTAAATTCATGTTCCCGTTTCCTAAAAAGGGAAGTACATGTAAAAGAATGAATCTGTTTTTAAGATGGATGGTTCGTAAGGATGAATTGGACTTTGGATTGTGGAGTGAAATACCAGCGCACAAATTGATAATTCCTGTTGATACACATGTGGCGAGCATTAGCAAAAAATTAAAATTAACAAAACAAAAAAATGTTACGTGGAAAATGGCGGTGGAGATAACTGAAAATCTTAAAAAGTTCGATCCCGATGATCCGGTTAAATATGATTTTGCCATCTGCCATATCGGAATGCGTAAAATGAAATTTTAATTTTGGGCAAAGAATATCATCACATAGATTTTGTAGAATTGAGATTCATAATTCAACATTCTTAATTCTACATTATCAATTAATTAATCTGTTGCTCGGTTATTCAATGATATTTATATTAGCAAACCGTTAAACAAGATTTTATATTAATTAATAAAATCCTCTAATCAAACACAGGAGAAAAGTATGGCGGAACAAAAGAAGTTTGTCCCCTTCGTCTCTTCAGAAACTCATATGGCAGAATTTACAATCCGTGCATTAATTATTGGTTTAGTGCTGGCTGTAGTTCTTGGTGCTGCAAATGCATATTTAGGTTTGAAAGCTGGAATGACCATTGCTGCAACTTATCCGGCTGCAGTTATTGGAATGGCAATAATTAAACTTTTCAAAGGAACCATATTAGAAGAAAACTTTGCCCGTACTGTCGGTTCAATTGGTGAATCAATTGCTGCCGGAGCAATTTTTACTTTACCGGCATTTTTTATTGCTGGAATCTGGGATCCGTTTTTTACACCGGGTAATTATGTTATATCTGCTGCTATAATGTTTGCAGGTGGTGTGCTTGGAATTATGTTCGTTGCATTGCTAAGAAGAGTTATGGTTGAAGATGTTGAGTTACCATTTCCGGAATCAGTTGCCGCTGCAGAAATTCATAAAGCAGGACAACACGGCGGGTCAGGTTCAAAATTCTTATTTAATGCAATGGGAGTTGGTGCATTAATTCAAGCACTTGGACAGTTTAGATTATTTGCAACCAGTGCCGATGGATTAGTCTCTTTAAGCAAAGGAAACATTTTATTCCGTTCACCTGACGTAAGCCCAGCATATATGGGTGTTGGTTATATTATTGGACCTCGTCTGGCATCGTTGAACTTTTCTGGTGGCGTAATTGCTTGGGGATTATTAGCACCTATCATTGCTTACTTTAAGTTTGGAACCACTCCGATGGAAGGACAGGACTGGGCTGGTACAATAGTGCAAGTATGGAGGACTTATGTTCGACCGATTGCAATTGGAGGAATGTTAGTAGGTGCCGGTTTTACATTATGGAAGATGAGAAAAAATTTAATTGCCGGAATTTCACGTTCGATCGGCGATGTAAAAAAAGCTGCTTCAGGTGAACACGTTGTAAATAGAATTGAAAAAGATATTCCTTTCAAATGGATTGTTATTGGAATTCTTGCAACTGCAGTATTAACATTTATCATATATGAATTTTTTGCACAGGATCTGTTTGCTGCGCTTGTTGCAACTGTTGTTATGATTATTGCCGGATTTTTCTTTGCCGCAGTTTCC
>Ga0067045_1028580_pt1 | contig 30749 bp, 18 predicted proteins | sample TerdegcTABiofilm_FD_59184 | JGI IMG/M metagenome (GOLD analysis project Ga0067045, IMG submission 59184) | Combined Assembly of (Gp0054472, Gp0054536) Wastewater bioreactor microbial communities from Singapore -Terephthalate degrading...
CGCCCCGATCCGTCGGGCGGGAGTACGCAACATCCTTGTTGCTTCATGGTCACAGCCTCCTTGCTAAGGCTAGAAGTTCCAACCCTAACTTAGCGGAAGGCTGTGACTTGCGCCTATTTCAACGGTATTGTCCCTAATCCCCAATCCCCAATCCCTATTTCACTTCCTGCCCGCGGCCTCTTTGCGGGCCTTTTCCATGACGCTTTCGATGGTCACGGGGCAGCCGCCCTTTTGCAGGCTCTCGTTGGCGGCCTCCATGAAGGCGATCACTTCCAGCGATTCCTCGGGAGTGACCGGTGCCTTGCCGGTCTTGAAGAACCGGACGATCTGGATCAGGAGCGGCTCGTAGCCCTCGAACTTCCCTACGGTGGCCACGCCCTTCTTGCCGAAGACCGTCGCCCCGTAACCGTGGGCCCCTTCGCGCGTGCCGCGGAAGGTGCCGATCCGTCCGCCTTCCCAGAGCCCGACCACCACGTCGTAGTTCTCCGCGTGGACGCGGCTGACCGACTGGCAGCCCGGGCCCATGATCCCAAACAGCGTCTCGATCCCGTGGATGCCGTAGTAGAACAGATCGGGATGGAAGGGCATGGCCGAGGCCGGGCTGTAGGCGTCGCACCCTCGGACCCCGCCGACCGCCGGGTCGGTGCGCACGGCGACCGTGGCCGGCGCCATGCGGAGCGCCGAGCTGGTGAAACACGGGACCTTGCTCTCCTTGGCCAGGCGATAGATCGTCATCGCGTCGGCCAGCGTGTTGGCGACCGGCTTGTCGATGAAGACCGGCTTCTTGGCTGCGAACACGGGCCTGGCCTGCGCGAGGTGGACGCGGCCATCGATGCTCAGGAGCAACACCGCGTCGACTTTGGAGAGCAACCGGTCGATCGAATCGACGATCTCCACGCCGAGCTTGCGACACGGCTCGACCGACTTGCTGAGAATCTGCACGCTCGCCGGCAGATCGGGGCTGCCGCCGGGATAGCCGGCGACGATCCGCATTTCGGCCAGTTCGCCGGTGGCCTTGGGGCCGTTGATGGTCTGGGTCCAAGGCAGGGCATGGGCATCCATCCCGAGGATCCCCACGCGGATCGGCTTGGCCGGCTCGGCCGCCGCGGCCGGACCGGTAACACAGCCGGCGATCACCGCCACAAGCAGCGAGAAACTCCAAACACACTGACACCGTGCGCGACTCATGTTGTCCTCCTACCTTTGGAGTGCGGCGACCTGTCGCCGCTTTCTTTCACTTTCGATGGCAACATCGGCGTTGGGCGGTTACGCCGCAGACGATCCTCCACGCCCACGGCGTCGATCGGGGCGTGCAACCCGGCCGCTTGCCGCTTCGGTCGGTCCAGTCCAAAGCGGCGACGAGTCGCCGCACTCCAAGGCGACTTGATGACGACCCGCCGAATGCCGTCATTTCTTCGCCGCCGCGGCCTTGCGGGCCTTGGCCAAAATGTCTTCGATGCTCACCGGCGCGCCGCCTAGCCGCTTGCTCTCGTCGGCGGCCTCCATGAAGGCGAACAGTTCGATGGTCTCTTCGGCAGCCACGGGCGGCTTCTTGGTCTTGAAGAACTTGCAGATCTCCACCACCAGCGGCTTGTAGCCCTCGTACTTGCCGATGGTCCCCTTCCCCTTGGTCCCTTCGACTTCCGCGCCGTATCCCTTCTTTCCTTGGTAGGTCCCCTTGCGGCCGTCGGCCCAGACGCCGGCGACGCGGTCGGGGGCCTCGCGAGTCACCGTCTTGCAGCCCGTGCCCATGATCGTATAGAGGATCTCTACGCCGTGGACGCCATACCAGAACAGGTCGGGATGGTGCGGCTCCGTGCTATACGGCCCGAAAGCGACCACGCTCAGCGGCTTACCCAACGGAGAGGTGCCGTTGCGGAGCGCCTGCACCTCGGAGCAGTAACGGAGCGAGGAGCTGGAGAAGCACGGCACGCCGGCCGCCTTGGCCAACTCGAAGATCGTGATCACGTCGGCCAGGGACCCGGCCATGGGCTTGTCGATGAACAGCGGCTTTCCTGCGGCGATCACGGGCCGGGCCTGCTCGAGGTGCGGCCGGCCGTCGACGCTCTCCAGGAGCACGACGTCGACTTTCCCCAGCAGTTCGTCGATCGAAGGGACGATCTCCACGCCCTTCCCCCGGAGTTGCTCCGTGTAGCCCTTCACGCGATCCCAGCTCGACGGCAGGTCCGGGCTGCCGCCGGGGTACGCGGCCACGACCTTGACGTCGGCCAGGTCGCCGGTCGCCTTCGGATCGTTGAGCACCTGCGTGAAGGCGATCACGTGCGACGTATCCAGCCCGATGATCCCGGCGCGGAGGGGTCTTGGTCCGGAAGGCGGCTCCGCGGCGAGTGCGGGCGCGGCCAGCGCGGCCGCCAGGGCAAACGCAAACCAGGTCTTTGTGATCCAGGCGAGAGGCATAGATTCTCCTTGTTGCGGTTTCCAAAATCGGAATCGTTCACGGGCCTTGGTTTGAACAGGAGGAAACCGAGGGTTTGCCTGCGTCCGTCGCGTTAAGATGCGATGGAGAGGCTCTGTTACTTCCGTTCCCTCCTGTGCAACGTGATTTACAGCCTCGGCCCTACTTGCCGGCGATCACCAAATCGAGCCGGCGGCGGAACTCCTCCAGCGGCAGGCCGCTTTCTTCAATCGTGAGAAAACCGTTGTAGCCGATCTTCTCGATCTCCTGGCGAACCACCGGCCAGTTGATGCTCCCTTCGCGGAAATGGACGAACTTGCCGCCGTGGCCGTCGGGATTGAGCTGGAAGTCCTTCACGTGAAGTTTCACGATGAGCTTGCCCAGGGCCTGGAACCACTCTTCGGGCATTGCGTACTTGACGTGGTTGCCGATGTCGAAGTAGGCCTTGACCCACGGATTGTCGAACGACGCCACGAACTTGGCAAAGAGCTTCGGCTTGACCCAGAGGTTGTTCCAGACGTTTTCCAGGGCAATGATCACGCCGGTCTTCTCGGCCACCGGGATCAACTTCTGGACCGCCCGGCGCGAGGCGTCGGTGGCCTCGTTCTGCGCTTTGATGTAGGCCGCGTACTTTTCGTTGTCGCCGCGGACGACCTGGGTGACGTGGCCGGAATCATCGAAGCGGATGTCGAATTCCCAGGGATCGGGAATGGGGGTCACGCCGGTGCGGCAGGGGACCAGCAGCACGGCCGTTGCCCCGTAGGCCTGGGCCGCGCGGAGCGCGGTCTCGACCGCGGCGATGTCCTTCTCGACCGCCGCAGCGTCCGGACTGTTGAAATTCGCCCAGCCGTACAGCACGGCGTGGATCTTCAGGCCGTACTTCTCGGCGAGCTTGCGGGCCGCTTCGGCTTGCTCGGGGGTGGCTGCCCGGTCGGTAGACTCCAGGCCCTCGAAGCGTGCGGCCTGGAGTTCGGCAAAGACCTTCTCGTTCGGCGAGCGGATCATCGCCCCGCAGAGCTTCGTCTTGAACTCGGCGGCCTTCGACGGGGCCGCACTCAGCAGGCCCGCTCCCGCAGCGGCAGAAGCAGCGGAGGCAGCCAGGAAATCGCGGCGATTCAGGTGGTGGTTCATCGGCATCATCTCCCGTTTGGACCAATAAGGCAGGATATCAAGGGTAGGCAACCAGCGTAGTATGGCGCGCCGAGTGGCGGGAGTCAATTTCCCAAAAAACCCGGCTCATCCGGCGGAAGTGTACCTACTGGCGTGGCGACGCAACCTACGATATTGAAAGGAGTACCGGTGCCTCTTCTCTGTTCACGCTTTCTCCTGGCTCGTGACTCCCGGGATTCGTGGACAGGATGTAGCTGCGTGCTCGGCGTACGGAATCAGAGAAGAGGCACCGGTACTTCCTTGGATCAGGCCCGCAGGGCGGACGGAGCGAAGCGACGCCCGCCAAGACCGTTCGTGAATCCGGCGGGCTTCACTCCGTTCGGTCCGCCCTACGCGGCTACCTCATCTGTCAAACCTGCGACGGTACGACGTAGGGCTCCCGGTAGGGGCGGGTGAGGAGGGCGTTGGCCGCCTCGTCGCCGGGGAACCGCTCCGCCTTGGGGTCGAAGGTGAGCGTGCGTCCCGTGCGGTAGGCCACGTTGGCCAGGTGGCACAGCGTGCTCGACAGGTGCCCTTCTTCGATTTCTGCGTACAGGTCGCCCGGCTTGCGGCTGCGGACCGCGGCGATCCAGTTGGCCACGTGGTCCAGGTCCATCATCGGGTTGCCGGGAACCGAGGAGCTTGGCCCCGGCTTGCGGTTCGGCCCCAGGAAGACGTAGTAACTGGAGTAGTCGGGGATGATGAGGTAGCCGTCCATCCCGAAGAAAATCACCCCGACCACGTTCCGATGATCGACGAACGGGTACTCGACGCCCATTCCGGCCTCGGAATTGGTGTACCACTCGCGGGTCTCGAACTGAAAGAGCAGGTCGCGTCCTTCGTACTGGCAGGCGAAGACCTGGTTACTGGGCGTGTCCTCGTCGTCCTTGTGGACCAGGTTGCCGCCCATCGACTGGACCTTGTTCGGATGGACGTCCAGCCCCAATCCCCATCGCATGATGTCGAGCTGGTGGACCCCCTGGTCGCCGATCTCGCCGTTGCCGTATTCCTTCAGGAACCGCCATCGGTAGACGGCCAGCTTGTTGTAGGGGGCCAAGGGGGCGGGTCCGAGCCAGAAGTCCCAGTTCATTCCCGGCGGGGTCGGCCCGATGTCGTTCCGCCCGCCCGCCCGAATCTTGAAAGCGATGCCCCGGGCCATGTAGATCCGTCCGATCACCCCTTCCTTGAGCTTCTGGATCGCCTCGCGGATCTTGGGACTGGAGCGGCACTGGGTGCCGTGCTGGACGATCCGCTGGTACTTGCGGGCCGCCTCGACCATCTTGCGGCCCTCGAAGATATTGTGCGAGGCGGGCTTCTCGACGTAGACGTCCTTGCCGGTCTGGCAGGCCCAGATCGTGCCCAAGGCGTGCCAGTGGTTGGGCGTGCCGAAGGCCACGGCGTCGATCGACTTGTCGTCCAACAGCTTGCGGAAGTCCTGGCACAGGACGGGACGCTGGAGCTGGTCCTTTTCGCAGTCGCCGGCCGCGGCGTTCATGCGGGCCTGGTCGCAGTCGCTCAGGGCGACGATCTCCAGGTTCTCCTTCTTCTCGCGGATCATCTGCCGCAGGGCGGCCAACAGGGAGTTGCGCCCTCGGCCGCCGAGCCCGACCACGGCCACACGAATCCGCCCGGCCGGACCGCCCGCCCCACGAACCATGCCGGGGGCGGCAGCCGCGGCGCCCGCCAGCGCCGCCGAAGAGGTCCGGAGAAACTGACGTCGATCGCGCGGGTGCATGGCTTCGCTCCTCGCTGGCCGAAGTTGCCGCAGGTTTGCCGTTTACGACAGCTTAGCCGGCCCAGCGGGCCGCGGCAACGGCCGCGGAAAGAAAGAGGGAACGAGCCCCCTGTGGCACAGCCGCCCTCGGCTGTGCGGACCATCAACACGGCTACCCCCGGCTGGATCCGCACAGCCGAGGGCGGCTGTGCCACAGGGATTCCTTGCGGCGGGCCTCACTCCGTTCGATCCGCCCTAACTCGGCTCCGCTCGATCCACCCGGTTCCCCAAACGCTACTTCTCCGCCTCCACCTTGGCCACGGCGCGATTCCTGCCGGCCAAGAGCAGCGGGGCGGCAATGTAGATCGAGCTGTAGGTCCCGGTGATGACTCCGATGGTCATCGCGAAGGCGAAGCCGTGGATCGTCGGACCGCCAAGGAAGTAGATCACCACGACCACCAACCATGCGGTCAGCGAGGTGAGGATCGTCCGGCTCAATGTCTGGTTGACGCTCGCGTTGATGATCTCCGGAGTCTCCCGAGGAGCCTTGCCACGTACCTCGCGGATCCGGTCGAAGACCACGACCGTGTCGCTCACCGAATATCCGACGATGGTCAGGAAGGCGGCCACTTCCGTCATCCCGATCTTGAACGGGTCGACCATGAGGAACGAAAGGCCGATGGAGTTGAGCACAGGCGACACGTACGCGCTTAGCGCGAGGAATCCCAGCGTAATCAGCACGTCGTGGACCAGGGCCACGACCGCCGCCACGCCGTAGCTGAGGCGCTGGAACCGCACCCAGAGGTAGAGCATGATCAAGAGGTTGCTCACGATGATGGCATAGACCGCTTGGACACGCGTGCTGCTCGCCACGCTTCCGCCGATCGTGTTTGACGAGGGGAAGTACGGAGCATTGCGGAGATGCGCTTCCAGGGAAGCGAAGAGCTTTTCCGCCTTCTCGAGAGGCAGGTTGATCTTCACGGTCCACGTCTTGTAGGCGGTGGTGTCGCCTTCGGTGTACTCCGGATTCGAGACGTCGAAGTCGACCGCACTGGAGGCCTCACCGCGTTCGTCCAGTTCGGCCCGGATCGTCTGGTCCAAGGCATCGCGGCGAATACCTTCCCGGAACTCGAGGGTGGCCTCGGTTCCGGCCGCAAAACGCCCGCCGCCTGCCGCGCCGGGAGGCGTACTCTGGGGCGACGCGGCCGGCTGCGCTGCCGGCGGGGGAACAGCCGGTGCCGCCTTGGCGGGCGATTCTTCCGTGGGCCCCTTCTCGGCGGCCTTCGGAGAGGTCTTCTCGGCCGGTTCGGCCAATGCAAGAAGCGTCGCCGAAGGGTCCACGGAAGCCAGCAGGGTCCTGCTCGGGAGATCCGTGCGCGATTGCTTCTTGGGGTCCGGCTTGGGCTCCGGGGCCGGCTTGGCCGGCGGCGACGGTTCCGGTTTCGCGGCGGCCGGAGGCTCCTGCTTGGCCGGAGGCTCGGCTGGCTCCGGGGTGCCCGCCAAGGACCGTATCTTGCTGACCGTCACCGAGTTAACCGTCAACTCTCCCGGAAACGTCTTCTTGATTTGATCCTCGACCTTGTTCAGGTACTGCGTAGCGTCGAGGTCCGGAGGACTCGAGGTGTTGATCACGAAACGCCGGCCCGCCTCTTCCCTCTCGACCTTCACGTCGCTGACGACCAGGTCGGGGAGATCGGCGAGTTTCTCGCGGACTTGGGCGATCTTCTGCGGCTTGTCGAATACGATTTGTACGGAGACACCGCCGGTGAAGTCGATGTTCAAGAGCCCTCGTTGCCGGGCAAACACCCCGGCGAGGCCGATGAGAATGATCACCAACGACGCCGCGTAGCAGCGGTGGCGAAGCCGCCAGAAGTCGAGGTTGGGCTTCGTCAAGAACCGCATCATCTTCAGGTGTCCCATCCATTTGCGGCGCTCCGCCACGTCGAAGACGACGTGAACGCAGAAGACGGCGGTGTAAAGGTTGATCGCCACGCCGAGGAAGAGGGTGATGGCGAAGCCCTTGATCTGCTCCTGGCCGATGGCATAGAGGACGGCCGCGGAAATCAAGGTGGTCAGGTGGGAGTCGAGAATCGCGGAAAACGCCCGATCGAAGCCGTTGCGGATCGCCATGCGGAGCGCGGACCCGCGGTCCAGTTCCTCGCGGATCCGTTCGTAGATGAGCACGTTGGAGTCGACCGCCATGCCGACCGTGAGGGCGAACCCGGCCAGACCCGGCAGCGAGAAGGCGGCCTTGATCATGATCATGCACGCCAGGAGCAGCACCAGGTTGACGACCAAGGCCAGGACCGCAACGATCCCGGAGAAGCGATAGTAGATGAGCATGAAGACGCAGACCAGCGTCATCGAGAGGATGAGCGAGTTGCGGCCCATGCGGATCGTATCGCCTCCCAGCGTGGGGCCGGTGAAGACCTCGCTGATGGGATTGGGGCTGAGGGCCGTGGGCAGGCTGCCCGCGTTCAAGACGTTGACCAGCTCGTCGACCTCCTGTTGCGTGAAATCGCCGCTGATCTCGCCGCTGTCGAAGATCGCGCTCTTGATGAACGGCGCCGACTGGAGGTAGCCGTCCAGCACGATGCCCAGGTAGTACTTGAAGTTCTGCACCTCGTCCGGCAGGTGGGAGCCGGTCAGCCGGCCGAACCGTTGGGCCCCGGCGGCGTTGAAGCGGAAGTTCACGCACGGCCGGCCCACCGAATCGACATTCGGCATGGCCCGCGTGAGATAACCTCCGTTGACGTCGAACTGGTCCTTGACGACCAGCACTTCAAGCGTGTCCTCCAACTTCCCGGTCCGAAAGTCGCGGCGCTGTACCTTCCGCGTCGCGATGTCGGCGTGATCGAAGCTCTTCTCCTTGCCCCTGGCCACAGGGACCCACTTGGCCAAGAGATTGTTATCCTCGTCGCGGAGTTCGGTCTGGCTGTCGGGGAGGGCCTTGGCTCGCTCGATGTAGGTCCGGTACTGCTGCCGATAGGTCGTGGCAAGGATGCGGAATTCGAGCGTGCCGATGCGGCTGATGAGCGACTTCATGCGCCGGGCTTCGGCCTCGTCGGCCTCGGGCACGATGACCTCGATCTGCCGGGCCCCGTAGGGACGGATGACGATCTCCCGGACCCCGCCCGGATTGATGCGGCGACCCACGGCCGCGATCAGCTTGTCCATGTCCACGGCGTGTTGGCTGACCGGGGCGCGGTCCGGGTCCTCCGCCGTGCCCGGGCCGCCCGAGTGCTTGACCTTGTCGATCGCGCTCTCCTGGATTTCGTAGACCAGGATCACCCCGCCACGGAGGTCAATGCCCAGCTTCGGCGGCCATCCGAAGACACAGATCACCACGCCCGCAAACGTGGTAAACAGCACCAGCGCGATCTTGCCGAAGTAGTCGGGCATGCGCCACAGCCGGGAAAGATAGTAGCCCAACACGCATGGCACGACAAAAACGGCCAGCACCGCCAGGAGATTCACGTACCAAGGCATGAGTCGAATGTCCCTTGAGAGGTCAGGGGTCAGGGGTCAGGGATGAAGGGCTTACGTCGTGACCTGTGCGTGCCATGCACGCCTTCTTGTCCAGCAGCACGTTCCAATGAAAATGCCCGCGTAGCGGGCGGGCTTGCCCGCCGCTCGGCTGCGGCCCTAGTCCTTCTTCGCCGGCGTCTCGTCGACCGATTCCTCGCTGAGGACCCGGACGATGGCCGCCAGCGATATCTTCAGGCGGGTATTGTTGTTCTCGTCGACGCGAATCGTCACGGCGTTCGCCTCACGGTGTACGTTGGTGATCACGCCGTAGATGCCCCCTTGGGTCAACACGTGGTCGTTCGGTTTCAGGGCGCGGAGCATGGCGTCACGCCGGGACGATTCCTGCCGTTGCGGCCGGATGAACATGAAGTAGAAGAGAACCAGGATGACCGCGATCGGCCACAGAGAGATCAGCGGGGAAGCCCCGTGTCCGGCCGCGTCGTTCCCCTGGGCAAACAGCAAGACGAGCGATCCCCAAGTGTCTCCCACAGTGTCCCCCCCTACGGTCTCCGGACGCCCCGAGTCGATACAAACGGCCCAGCCGCTCCCTCGCAGCGGGCCTACCCACCCACGGTAGCCCAGTATCATAAAGGCTTGCGCCCCAAGGGACAAGGGCACCTCAACTGGTCCGGTTCTCCTGCTCCGAGGGTGCGTAAGACCGTAGCCCATCGCGCAAGCCATGGGAAGGTCTACGATCCCCCGTCGCCAATGCGGCTCCGCAAGAAGCGCTCTTCCGGTTCTGAGTGCGAAAACCACTTTGGAGTGCGGCGACTTGTCGCCGCTTTCCTTTGGCTGACAAGATGTTGCGACGGTCGAAAGCGGCGACAAGTCGCCGCACTCCAAAGGCCCATTTGCCGCGTTTCGCACCAGAGCCGGAACAACCGGGAAAAGCAACCTATCCCTGCGTCGCCGTCCGGTCATGAGTCCACGCCAATCGCCTCGCTGTGTCTGCCCATGTCTCGCCAGGCACCTATCTTATCGTTCGAGAATTTCTCGAAGCGCCCCTCGGTGATGGCGGTCCGGGCGTCGGTCAGCAACCGTTGGTAATACGTGATGTTGTGAATCGACAAGAGGACCGGACCGAGCATCTCCTTGGCCATGAACAGGTGTCGGAGGTAGGCCCGACTGCGTCGACAGGCGACGCACGGGCACCCGTCGTCAATGGGGCGATCATCCCGCTCGTACTTGTGGTTCCGGAGGTTCATCCTCCCTTCCTTGGTGAAGGCCATGGCGTTGCGGCCGTTCCGCGTCGGGAGGACACAGTCGAACATGTCGATCCCCCGGCGGATGGCCTCCAGAAGGTCCTCGGGCCGTCCCACTCCCATGAGATAGCGAGGCCGGTCGGTGGGCATGGCGGGTACGGTCAGATCCAGGGTGCGAACCATTTCCTCGGGCGTCTCGCCGACGCTCAAGCCGCCCACGGCGTAGCCATCGAACGGCATCTTCGCCAGTTCCTCGGCGCAGCGGGCCCGAAGATCACCGTCGAGTCCCCCTTGAACGATAGCAAACAGGGCTTGACCGTCGCCCCGGGCCGACCGGCGACACCGCTGCGCCCAACGGATCGTCCGTTCGGTGGCGTCGCGCACGACGTCCGCGGGACTGGGGAGCGGCACCACGTGATCCAGGACCATCGCGATGTCGCTGCCGAGGTCCGCTTGAATCTCGATCGCCCGCTCCGGCGAAAGCTCGATCGTGCGTCCGTCGATGTGCGACTGAAAGACGGCGGCCTGCTCGGTGACCTTGGTCCGCTGGGCGAGGCTCACGAGTTGGAAGCCTCCGCTGTCGGTCAGGATCGGGCCGTCCCAGCCCATGAACCGGTGCAGACCGCCCAGGTCCCGGACGACCTCGGGCCCGGGGCGCAGGGCGAGATGATAGGTGTTGGCCAGCACGATCTGCGTGCCGGTTGCCCGGACCTGATCGATCTCCAACCCCTTGACCGTGGCCTGCGTGCCCACCGGCATGAAGGCCGGCAGTTCGATCGCTCCGTGGGGCGTGTGCAGAACGCTTCGCCGTGCCCGGCAGCCGGGGTCGATCTTCTCAATCCGGAAGGAGAAGCCGGGAGTCATGGGAAATGATGAATTCGGAATGATGAATGATGAATTCAACCGCCCTCGAACACTGGCCATCGCCACTCATCACTCATCACTCATCATTCTCCCTCGTCAGTCGCCGCGGAGCTTGATGCCGTAGGTCGTGAGCTTGTCGCGGACTTCGTTGAGGCTGGTGACGCCGAAGTTCTTGCATTCCAGCAGATCGTCGCCGGTATGCCGGACCAACTCGCCGATCGTGGTGATGCCCAACCGGATCATGCACTTGCGGGCCCGCACCGAAAGCGCCAAGTCGGAGATCGGCCGGCTCAGGAGGGCTTGCTCGTCGGGGCTGAGCGTCTCCGGTTCGTACGGTTCCAGGATATGTTTCTCGGTGGCCAGCATCCCGAGGCGGAGCCCTTTGGACGACAGCATCTCCTTGATCTCGACGAGGCTCGTTTCGCCGAAGTTCTTGCTCGCGAGCAACTCCTGCTCCGTGCACCGGCAGAGATCGCCCAGTGTATTTACCCCCATCTTCTGGAGGCAGTTGCGGCTCCGGACCGAAAGTTCGAAATCGGTGACCGGGATGCCCAGGACCTGGCTCATCCGGTCGCGTTTCTTTTGGGCGTCCTCGTCGTAGTACATCTGGCCGGAGGCCTGCGCATCACGCAGATAGAGCCTCGCCCGCGGCTCGTTGGGATGCGCGTCGAGGATCCGCTGGTAGCACTGGATCGCGCGATCGAACTGCTCCAGGTCCTCATAGAGAAGCCCGAGGTTCAGCAGCGGCCCCACGTGCATCGGCAACTGGGTGGCGGCCCGCTTGTACAAGTCGAGGGCGAGGTCGTCGTTGCCTCGGCGATCGTTCTCCATGGCCAGGCCGAACAGAGCGCCGGCATGGGTGCGGTCGGCGTCGACGGCCCGCTCGAAAAGGGCGACCACCTCGGTCGGGTTCGTTCCCAACGAGGCCACGGTGGCCCCGCGCTGGTACAGATACTCCGCGGTCTGTTCGACGGCGCCCGAAAGCGAATCCAGCGCCGCGAGGGCCGCCATCGCGTTTCCCCCGCAGCGCAACGCCTCGGCTCGTCCCAGCACGCTTTCGTCGCTGCTGTAGCCCGCCTGCCGCGCGGCGGCGTAGCTCTCGACCGCCGCATCATGCTGCCCCAAAGCGAAGTGGGTCCGGGCGATGTAGAAATGGGCCAGGGCGCCTCCATCCCCTTTGCGCAAGACCTCCAGGGCCCGCTGGTAGCGACCCAAGAGGTAAAGACACACCCCCAATCGGACGTTGCTGGCCGGACTCTGGTCGACACGACCCTCCAATTCCGCGACCGCGTCACGAAAGTCCCGGTAGTTCGACGGATCTCGCGAGATCCCCTGGGAGATCTGATGGATCTCCTTGGGTCCGAACGTCCCGTCAAACAGCACCACTTGCTTCAGATCGAAGTCGAGCCCGGCCGCCATCGTCGCGCACTCCCCAAGAAGGAATATCCCCGCCGGTTGGGGCAGGGATGAAAGAGCCAGCGGAGGGAGTCGAACCCTCAACCCCCGCATTACGAATGCGGTGCTCTGCCGATTGAGCTACGTTGGCAAAGTGTACCGAATTCCCGTGCGACAATTACCCACCCAATGCGGTGCCTCGGTACCGAATGGACTGTCATCCTAATCTAGATTGTCTCCCCCGCCAAGCCCTCCGGGTGAGCCGTGTCGACATTGCCAATCACCCTCCAGCGGGGATTGGCTCGCCGCTCTGCACCGGAGCGTAACGCGACAGGGCCCGTCCACGCACCGCGACGCGACGGCGTCATGCGGCCATCTGTTGCGGGGCCAACTCCTCGAACAGATTGACGGAGGCCATCAGGCAACGATCGGCGTCGTAAAACTCGACGATGCCTTTGGCGGTCAGCCAGCGGGCCGTCAGGTCCTCGACCCGATAGGTCCGTCCGCGGCATGTGCCGCCGTCGATCACGATCTTCTCTTCGAGGTCGAAGAGGCTTGTGGTCGGGACGCCGAAATCCCGGAAGAACGCCGCAACGAGTCTTCGCACTTCGCGGGACTGGGGTTCCACACGCATTGCCGCAACCTCCTGTTGCCATGGACCGGCGTCGTGCCATCGTGGCCGTGCTGACGATGAATGTAATGCACCGGCCGGCGCAGGAGAAGTCCATTTTGCCGTTTCGCCGATGGGGATGCTGGCAGTGCTAGCACGGCCGCCCGGATCTCACCAGGTCACGAGCCCGTTGGGTCGGTCCCACCGGATGCGCGCGAGGTAGACGCGGGCGTTGGCGCCTCGCTTCTCGGTTCGTTCGAGGTCCAGCGGTTTTTTGGCGTCGCCCTGCATGTGTTCGGAGGTGACGACCCAGGACTCGCCTTTCGACGCCGCGACGGCGCCGAAATTGCCCAACTGCGCGCCGTGGTTCGGCACCAACTCCCGCTCGGTGTCGCGGAGCACACAGAGGCGGACCGGGTCGACCTGGGCGATCCAGAGGGGCGCCCGGTGCCGCATGACGTGGTCGTTGCCGGCCCCGCGGCGTGTGTACACGAGAAAGAGCCCGTCGCTGTGCGTCACCCAGTGCTGCTGCGTGTTGTAGCTGCCCAGCTCGCACCCGTCGTCGAAGGTCCAGGGCACGGGCTTGTCGAAGTGCATCCCGTCGCGGCCCGCGGCCACATAGCCCTTCACGTCGTTGCGGAGCGTGAGGTAGAAGCGGTCGCCGAACCGGGTCAGCGACGGCTCGCAGAACCCCCGCGGATCGGCCACGGAGAGCTCGTCGCCGTGCTCCAGGTAGCGCAGCTCAGTCCCGTCGAACGCGCACCGGGCCACCGTGGCGAACATGCACCGCTTCCAGAAATTGTCGCCGACGACGCTTTTCCGGTCCAGGCAGTAGAGCGGCAGGAGGATGTCGCCGTCGGGAAGGTCCACGCGCTGCGTGCACCCGGCCATGGCCCAGAAGAGATGCTCGCGGTCGGGCAATCGAAGCGTCTTCCACTCGGACCACTCCCGCTTCCCGGGATCGTAGACGGAGTACGACGTGTCGCGCGTGAGGGTCTTGTCGAGGATGAGTCCACCCCGGGCGCCGCGGTGGTAGTTCGCGGTGTGCCCGGTCATCAGGAGCTTGCCGGTCTTGGCGTGCCAGGCGGGCGTCAGGTCGCAGGGGCAGGCCTCGGCGTCGCCCGCGAGCTTGCGGCGTCCCAGCGTCGGATGAATCTTCGGCGCCGACCAGGTGCGGCCGAAATCGTCGGACCGCATCTCCTGGATCGCCGTGAAGATGTCGCTGCCCCAAAGCTGCGCCTTGGTCATGGTGAGCACTGCCGTGGCGGGCGGGATGACGCCGATCCGCGGCTGAAACCAATCGCTCTTGCGGTCGTAGCCCTCGGTGATCACGTCGAGTTGGACACGGAAGCCCACGCGCGGAACGCCCGATTTGCCGGCCGTCGGTTGGGCACTGCGCGTCCCGAACCAGCACAGGACGCCGGAGGTTAGGGCGACACGTCCAACGTTCAGGAGCATCCGGCGGCGACAGAACAAGTGGACTCGCTTCATGTACCCGTTTCCTTTCGATAATGATCCATCGAGTGAACCGCGAAGCGGTTCCGTGACATAGCCCAGGGTTGCCGCGCAGCGGCTACCCCGGGGTGGCGTGCTTTCAGCGTCTAAGCCAAGGCAGCCCAAGTGGAACGGAAACAGACTACGCAATCTCGCCCAACCATGTACTACTTCTTCGCAACCGGTCCCCACTACAGACCCGATTTCGCATGTGTCAGCGGCTTGGCGCCCGGATAGCGCCCGGACGGGCGCTGGTTTTTGCCGGGCCGGTCGCCGTCGCCGATGTCGGCGCGGCACCGCTCGAGAAGCGGCAGGAGCCGCGCCACCACCTCGGGATTCCGGCCGGCCACATCGGTCGTTTCCCCGAGGTCAGCGTCGAGATCGTAGAGCTCCGGCCTGGCCAGCGGCGTGCTGCCGAGTTTCGGGCCGTCCTTGGCCACGCGGAGTTTCCAGCGGCCGCACCGCACCGCCTGGAGGTGCCCTTCATAGTAGTAGAAGTAGCCGGCCTTGTCGTAGGGCGACTCCGCGCTTTCGGGCTTCAGGAGCAGGCGGCTCTCGTCGAATCCGTCGAGGATACGGTCGGTCGGCGGCTTGGCTCCGGCGAGTGCGGCGAAGGTCGGGAGCACGTCGAGCATGGTCCAGACTTTGTCGCACACCTTGCCCGACGGCACACGTCCCGGTGCCCAGACGACGCACGGCACCCGGTGGCCGCCCTCGAAGCTGGTCGCCTTCCCGGCCTTGAGCGGCCCGTTGCTGGCCCCGTGCGCGCGGACGCCGCCGTTGTCGGAGGTGAACACGACGAGCGTCTGCTTCTCCAGGCCGAGTTCCTTGAGCTTGGCGACGATCTGGCCGGTGCTCCCATCGACCTCCTCGATGCAGTCGCCGTACACGCCGTTGGCGCTCTTGCCGGAAAACGCCTCGCTGGCGTAGTGCGGCCAGTGCGGGAACGAGTGGGCAAGGTAGAGCAGGAAGGGCCGCTTCTGGTTTTCCGTGATGAACTTGAGCGCCTCGTCCGTGTAGCGGCGGGTGAGATAGCGCTGGTCGGGCTCCTCCTCGACGACCTTGTCGTCCTTCAGCAGGGGCGTGGGAGGGCGTTTCGGGTCGCGATGGCCCTTGGCCCGAGTCTGGCCCATGTCGTTGGAGAACGGGATGCCGAAGTAGCGGTCGAAGCCCTGTCGGGTGGGCAGGAACGGCGGCTGGTCGCCCAAGTGCCACTTGCCGATACACATCGTGGCATAGCCCACCCCTCGGAGCACCTCGGCCACGGTGACTTCCTCGGGGTTCAGCCCCCGCTCGTTGCCCGGGAAGAGGACCCAGTAGCCGACGCCGTTGGTGTGCATGTTCACCCGCCGCGGATAGCAGGCGGTCATCAGGCTGGTGCGGCTCGGCGTGCAGACGCCGCTGGAAGAGTAGAAACTCGTGAACCGTATCCCTTCTTTCGCGAGCCGGTCGACGTTCGGCGTGCTCTGCTTGGCCGCTCCGTAGCAGCTCACGTCGCCGTAGCCGAGGTCGTCGCAATTGATGAGGACGAAGTTCGGGCGGCGTTCTCCGGCCGCGCAGAAGAAGTGCGGGACCACCAGGAGTCCCGTCAGCAGAGTACCCGAGAGCAGACGTATCATCACGCTTCTCCTTGTGAGCAAAGGCACGCCCGGGGGCCGGGAGTCTCTTTCATGCGACGTTTGGCGACCGTCCAGAAATCACTCCGGGGTTTTGTTGGCAAGTCCCCTCACCCCCTGCCCCTCTCCCGTCCAACGGGAGAGGGGAGTAATCCTCGGCCGGCCGCGTACGACACGGCCAACGGAGACAACAACAGGCCGAGGGACAGCGCGAGGAGGTGCTTCATGACAGATTACAGGGGGCCTTTCTCAAAGTCTGTTTCCGAGACCCAGCCCGCCTTCAGCTTCTCGCCGCGCAGAAAACGCTCGTAGAAGCCGGCGTGGGAGGCGGGCTTGTACTGGTCGAACAGGGATCCCTTGCCGAACATGCGGGGGTCGCCCTGCGCCTTGAGTTCGGCGGTCATGCGGTCGCGCAGCGATTCGAGCTGCTTGGCGTGTGCGGGGTCTGCCGCCAGGTTGTGGACACAGTCGGCGTCGTGGACCAGGTCGAAAAATTCTTCGGCGGGCCGCATGCCGAAGTTGAACTGCCAGAACCGGTCCGCCCGGTCCTTCCGGCCCAATTCGAGGATCAGCGACTTCGTGGGGCTGCCGTCGGTGTCGAGGTAGCCGGTCTCGGGATTCCCGGCGGGCCAGCGGCTGGGCTCGTAGTTCCTCAGGTAAAGGTGATTCCGCGTGACGATGCCGCGGATGGGGTAGCCCCAGTCGTGCGGCCGGCCCACGTCGGTCCGCTCCTTGCCGATCAGCACGTGGTCCCGCTCGGCCACGACCTGGCCCGCCCGGCCGCTGGCAAAAATGGGACGCCAACTGCGGCCGGTGATCGGCATCATGCCGCTCTGCTTCTCTCCGATGCCGGCGAGGTCGAGGACGGTGGGGGCGATGTCGGTGAAATTGACGAAGTCCTCGATCACCCGGCCGGGATTCTTGATGCCGCCGGGCCAGCGGCAGGCCAGGGGGACGTGGTTGGAATCGTGGTAGGCGTAGCCCTTGACGCGGGGAAATGGCATCCCGTGGTCGCTGGTGACGACGATCAGCGTGCTGTCGAGCAGGCCCCGTTTCTCAAGCTCCGCCACCATGCGTGCGAGATGCCGGTCCACGTGCTCCACCTCGAAGGCATAGTCGAGCATGTCGTGGCGCACGGTCTCGTTGTCCGGCCAGTAGGCGGGCACCCGGTCGATGTCGGCCGGTCGCTTGCCGCCCTTGCGCATGCCCGACTGGAACTCGTAGGCGCGGTGCGGCTCGTAGGCGCCGTACCAGAAGCACCAGGGCGCGTCTCGAGGCGCGGCATCGAGGAAGTCGATGAAGTTGGCCGCGTAGTCGTTGTCCGAGATGCCGGTGGTCGGGGTCGGGGCACGCCGCCGGTTGAACGGCTTGCCGGTCATCGGACGCGGCTTCCCGGCCGCGTCGTTGGCAATCCCGGGCGCCCATCCCTTGCCGGTCACGCCCGTATGCCAGCCCCGTTCCGCCAGGACCTCGGGCCAGGTCTTGAACTTGGCGGGGAAGTAGGGGATGTGATTGCCCGCTTCCTCGAGTTGCCACAGAGAACGCCCCGTGAGCGTGATCGCCCGGGAAGGCGCGCATTTGGCCATGGGCGTGTAGGCGTTGGTGAAGAGCAATCCCTCGCGGGCGACCCGGTCGAAGGCGGGCGTCTTCGCCCACTTCGTCCCGTACGCGCCCCCGTGCGGGCTCCAGTCGTCGGCGATGCAGAAGAGGATGTTCGGCCTCGGCTCCGCGCAAGACGCCGTTGCGGCGACGCAGAGGGCCCAAAGAGACGCAAGGACGATGAGCGTTGGTTTCACGACGGCAACCTTTCTTACCGGCCTTCCAGGAATCACTCCGGGATTTCGTTGGCAAATTCCCTCACCCCCGGCCCCTCTCCCGTCCAACGGGAGAGGGGAGGAATCCACTGCAGGACCACGCCTTGTTCCACTCGAAGCGTCACGGCAGCTTGGGTTTTAGCGGCGTCGTGCCGTCCTTGTCCACGGGATACACGGCCTTCTGTCTCTCCAAGGCGGCGACGAGGCCCTGCATCATGCGGCGAAGCTCCTGGGGCCGCGAAGCGGAAAGGTCCTGTTGCTCGAAGGGGTCCTCGGAGAGATGGAAAAGCTGGTAGTGCGAATTGCCGGAGACCTTGGATGGGAAGTAATGATAGATCACCTTCCAGGGCCCGTCGCGATAACACGTGAAGTAGTCGGTGCGGTGCGGCGAGTGCGGATAGTGCATGAGGAAGATTTCGTTGCGGCTGCTATCGCGCCGGCCGGTGAGGAGCGTGTCGAGACGCGAGCCGTCCAGGACGTGGTCCGGAGGCGGGGTGATATCCGTCAGCGCGAGGATCGTGGGGAAGAGATCGTAGACCGCGGCCAGTTGGCCCTGGATCGCGCCGGCGGGAATGGGAAGCCGCTTCTGGTAGGGATTCCGGGCGTTCGCCTTCGTCCAGGCCGCGATGAACGGCACGCGCATGCCGCCCTCGTAATGCGAGCCCTTCTTGCCTCGCAGCGGGGCGGCGCAGGCCACTTCGTGCGGGTGGCCGAGCGGGGCGTCGGAGCCGTTGTCGCCGAGGAAGAAGAGGAGCGTGTTCTCGGAAACGCCCAGCGCGTCGAGATGATCGAGGAGGTCGCCCAGCGACTTGTCCATGCCTTCGATCAGGGTGGCGAAGGCCTGGGCCGGCTTCGGTTTGCCGGAGTCCGCGTAGTGGGCGGCGAACCGCGGATCGCTCATGAACGGGGCGTGGACCGCGTAGTGGCTCATGTAGAGGTAAAACGGCTTGCCCGCCGCGACCGCCTCGCTCAGGCGGGCCTTGGCCTCGAGGGTCAGCGCCTCGGTCAGGAACGTGTCGGTGCCGTGGTACTTCTCCAACCCGGGGACCGCGTTGCCGGAGCGACGGGTGCCGTTGCCGTAGTTGTCCTTGCCGTAGTAGCTGCCCGGCGCGCCGAACGACGCCCCGCCCACGTTGACGTCGAAGCCGAGGTTGCGCGGGTCCGCGCCTTGCGAGGCCCGCGGACCGAAATGACCCTTTCCAACGTGGATCGTGCGGTAGCCGTTGGCCTCCAGGACCCGGGGGAGCGTCACGTCGCCCTTCTTCAGGCCCATCCAATTCCACTGCGGCGGGCCGTTGGGGCCGGCATTGTCCTTGTCCGGGTTGATCCAGTTCGTGGTCCGATGCCGCGCGGCGTTCTGGCCCGTCATGATGCAGATCCGCGTGGGCGAGCAGACGCTCATGGCGTAGAAGTTGCTGAAACGGATGCCGCGTGCGGCAAGCCGGTCCATGTTCGGCGTGCGGTAGTAGTCATTCAGCGGATAGCGCTTCGGACGGCCGGCAGCGTCGGTCAGCAGCGGCACCGACGTGTCCATCACGCCCATGTCGTCCACAAGGAAGACGACGATATTCGGCCGCTCCGCGCCGCAAAGCGACGCCGTGAGGGACGCCAGCACAACCGTCATGGCCACAGCGGTGAGGATTCGTGTCTTCATCGTAAGGTTGGGGGCAAGAGGTGTCGATTCGGACGTCAAGCGAGAGTCTAGCGTATGGGAAGCCAAGGGTTTGCTCAAGGCGGACAACACGGACGGCTATTTCCCTTGCCGCTCTTTCTTTGGTTTGGAGGTGGGCAAGTCCTTCATGGCCTGCTCGAATCGCTGGTCGAGTTCCGCAGGGCGGGCGTCCCGGAACTGACCGAGCACCGCTTCCAGCTTCTTCGCCGATGCGGCGGCCTCGCCTGCAAGCTGCGTCACCGGAAGGGGGGTCTTCTCGTCCGGGTCGGCGGCGACGTCGAAGAACCGGCCGCCGCGGTAGAGCTTGTAACGGTGGTCGAAGGCGAACTCACGTACGGTCATGTCGGCCCTCTGGCGCGGCGAGTACCAGGAGTACAGCCATAAGCGCGGTGATCCACGCTCCCCTCGCAGTTGCGGCAGGAAGCTGACGCCGTCGATGCCGGCGGGCACGGGCACGGCGGCCGCCTCGCAAAGCGTGGGCAGGAAGTCGGCGCTGCTGATGAGGTCGCTGTTGACCCGGCCTTTCTTGATCACCGCGGGCCAGCTCGCGAGGAAGGGGACGTGGGTGCCGCGGCGCGTGGTGCTTCCCTTGCCGCCGCGGTAGTCGGCGCCCTGAAATCGGCTGCTGACGCTGCTGTGCGTGCCGTTGTCCCCGAGGAACAGGAGCAGCGTGTTGTCGCGGATGCCGAGCTCGGCAAGCTTCGCATCCACGCGGCCCACCATCTTGTCCAGGTACGCGGTCATGTCGGCGAAGTGCTTTGCATCTCGGTTCACCTTCTCACCGACCGCCTCGGGGGTCCAGTCCGGGCTATCGGGGGTGGGCTGGAAGGGATCGTGCGTCAGGATCATGGGGTAGTAGAGGAAGAAGGGGCCTTCCCGGTGCCGGGTGATGAAGTCGAGCGCGAAGTCGTTCACCAGTTGCGGCCCGTATTCGCCGCGGGAGAAGTCCTTCTCGACGCCGTCGTATTCCAGGCCCGGATTGGCGTAGCGCGGCGGGCGCCGCGTGTGTTGCCAGAGGCAGGCTTCGTCGAAGCCGAAATGCCGCGGCGAGTCCGTTTCACGCCCGAGCTGCCACTTGCCGCAGACGCCCGTGGCGTAGCCTGCCCGCTTGAGTAACTGCGCGAACGTGGTTTCCGTGCGCAGCAGCGTGCCGAACTTGAGGTAGTTCCGCACGTTGTAGCGCCCCGTCATGAGCTGCACGCGCGTGGGCGTGCAGAGCGGTTGCACGTGGCACTGCTCGAAACGCATGCCCGCAGCGGCAAGCCGGTCCAGGTTCGGCGTCCGATACGAGTTGCCGCCGTTCGCGGTCACGCACTCGTAACCGAAATCGTCCGCAAGAATGACGACGATATTCGGTACACTCCGTCTCTCTTCAGAATGTACGTGTCTTCCAGCAAGTATCAAGGCAACTGCCGGGCACGTCGCAAGTACAAGTGCAGTTAATCTGTACAGGAACGTGCGCAGTGAAGTGGGGCTGTCGCAGCCCCCCATCCAAGAGGCCCGGAAGCTCATGTCCACACCTGCTCTCACGATCGCGACCCGGGCGATGCAACCGCGCGATACGTGCCGCCCCGGTCTTGAGGGAAGCCAGCGGTCCAACGGACGCAACGGTAGGGGGAGTATCCCATTCCGCGGATCCTCAGTCAACCTTACCAGCCCCGGCAGGGATCACGTCCAGGAAGGTGATGCCGTGAAACACCGTCTTGTCGTGGGACAGAAACGGAATGCAGGTGGCATCTTTCAAGGCCCGGGGTTTCGCCCGAGCGCTCTTGACAACTGGAGTACAACGTTTAGACTGCCGGGAGAAACGTTTATCCCGGCAGGAGCCGTTGCCGCCATGCCCGGGCTCTCGATCGTGCCGATCCACGTGCTGGCCGTGTGAGCGGTCCACCTCGAGAGGCGGCCAAGCAGGGGCTTCGTATTGCCTCCGTTCAGTTCCCCAAATCATCGCCCCGACAAGGAAAGGCAACCACTGATGAAACGCTTTCCACAAGCAGTGGCCTCCATGGTGCGAGTGGCAAGAACCGGAATGCCAGCCCTCCACAGCACTCGGCGATGGCTCACCGTCGCAGCGCTCGTTGCCTGGACCAGCGCCCTGGCTGCGGGCGAACGGGATGTCGTCAAACCGCTCCTCGGCGACAAGTTGATTTCGGAAAGGCTCACTCACCGGGAGCTGGCAGGCGGTGAGATCGATCGCCGCATCATGGACTTGATCACCAAGAACTACCTGGTTCTCGACCTGGATCGGGACTGGCTGGACAAGTTCAAGAACCGAACGGATCGCGGCGACACACGCAACGTGTACTACGGCATCGGCAAGGTCCTGGATGCAGGCAGCCTGTTTGCCCAATACACCGGCGATCCGGAAGTCGCCCGGCGCGTTCAATACATCATGGATCAACTGCGTGCGTCGCGCGATCCGGACGGATACCTGGGCTTCTGGAAGGTCGAACCGAACAACTACCAGAATGTCGTCAACTGGATCCTCCACGAGCAGGAGTATATCAACCTGGCGTTGGTGCGCCACTATCGGACGACGGGGAACCCGCAATCGTTGGCGGACGCGAAGGTCATGGCAGACTACATCATGAAAATGTTCCCCGCCGGCGCGGAGGGAGTACACGTGATTCCCCCCGGTACCTCCATCGCGGGAATCACGGAAGGGTTCGTCGAGTTGTATCGCGTGAGCGGCGAGAAGAAATACCTCGACTTTGCCAGGATTGTGCAATACGAGCCGCACTGGTATTACCTGAAGCCATTCGACGCCTGGGAGAAAAACATCTCGCACGCCCGCTACCATGTCTACGTGATGCTGTCGCACATGGTCCCCGACACCGAATTGTATCGGTTGATCGGCGGCGAGGATTACCTCAAGAAGAGCCTGTGGATGAAGCAGGAATTGCTCGAACGGGGCCGCGGCGGACTGCTCGTCACCGGTTCCACGTCCCAGGGAGAACACTTCACCTACAATCAGGACGGTTCGGGGGCTGTCGAAGAATCCTGCGTCACGGCCTATCTGCTCCGCTGGCTCGACAGCCTCATGCGATTGCAGGGCGACATGCGCTATGGGGACATCACGGAACGAGCGATCTACAACGCCCTGTTCGGAGCGCAAGCCCCGGACGGTCGCCGCATCTGCTACTTCACTCCGTTTACGGGAAAGCGGCATTTCCAGACACGCGATACCTTCTGCTGCAACGGGAACTTCCGCCGTGCGGTTGCCGAACTTCCGCAGAAGGTGTACTACCGCACGCCGGACGGCGGCATCGCGCTGAACCTCTTCACCAGTTCCGACAAGACGTTCGACGTCGACGGCAAGACCGTTCAGATCAAGCAGGAAACCGCCTACCCGAGTTCCGGCGACGTCAAACTGTCGTTTACATGCTCCGCGCCCGTCGAGTTTGCGTTCCTGTTCCGCACCCCGCGTTGGGCGGAGACCATTGCGTGTGCCGTGTGCAACGTGCCGTGCCCATTGGACAAGTCGCCGCTTGGCTGCGCCCGGATCAAGCGGCTTTGGAAATCCGGCGATACTCTGACGCTCTCGATGCCGATGAACTGGCGTTTCGTTCGTGGCCGGATGATCCAGGACGGCCGGGTGGCCCTGTTGCGTGGACCGGTTCTGTTCACCCTCAGCGACACACGGAACGCGGCCGCACTCAAGAAATGCCCGAACCCCCGTGATCTCGTGATCGATCCGGCCAGCATCGGCACCCCGATCCCGGACGATACCATTCGTCCCAACGGACAGAAGGTCATCGCCAAGGCATGGACGAGCCCCGACCGTACCGGCGACCCGGTCGATGTCGTTCTGACGGAGTTCGTCGATCCTGAGGGCATCGGCGTGTACTTCAAGGTCCCGAATCTCAAGGATACGCGCCCGATTCGCATCATGGACGACGAATTGCTCTCCGAACCACGCCAATCGGCCAACGGAGAGATTACGTTCGCGTGGTACGGCCCCAAGAGCGATCACCAATGGAAGGACATGTTTGCCGTGGCCGGCGACCTCGTTGCCGATCTGGCTGCCGATTACCGGAATCCGCGGGGCAAGCCGGATGTCCCGGCCGCGTTTCCCGACAAATCCAAGTCCGGCTCCTGGTCACTCTTCAACTGCAAGAACGACGGCCTGTTGTCCACCGCCAAGGATTCCGAGAAGACGCAGTTGAATTCGAAGTACAAAGTCGACGGTTGTCCGCTGGGATACGCTTACGGTCTGCCGGGGGGCGGGAACCTGGGCTTCTTCGCCGACTACGCTCCTGCCAAGACGATGGAGGAGAACTGGCAGCGGCATTACTCCAAGAATATGTTCGACCTGGTCATTCCGGCAGACCAGCGGAAACAGTACCTGCTCACGCACCCGATAGCCGATCCGGCCTGCTACAACCTCATCCGTTGGTCGCCGGGCCCGCGGCTTTCCGGCAAAGGCATCGCGATCTCGGGAAAGACGTTGACCAATCGCGGTGGCAACGGTGTTTCGTTGAAGGCCGTCAACTGGAAAGACGACCGGACCCCAGTGGTTCTCAACGTCCTCGAGTTGACATCGGAAGGACAAGGAGCCGGTACCCACAACTCGGACTTCGTGGTTCGCATCGACCCCGGCGACCTGGGAAAGCACGTTGATATTGCGATCGGCAACAACGGGAATTACGTATGCGATGCAACGGCGCTAAGCCTCCGCGTCTACGCAACCGACAAACGCGCCGCAACGCCCGGTGTGGATGTTACCAGGAAGGTGCAGGCCGCTTTCCAGGGCAAGTTCCGGACGGACTTGGGCAAGTACACGGACCTCTTCGGCGATCCGGCCCCCGGTCAGGAAAAGACGCTCAACCTCCGGGTGCAAGACCTGGGCGGCAACATCAAGTATATTGAACTGCCCGAAGACGCTCCCATTGAGTTGCCGTAACCGTCCAAGCGGTCGTGGCGTTGATTCCGGTTGCCTGCCCGCTGCCGGCGGCTGAGTTCCGGGACAGGCACTCCACTAGTTCCCCTTGTTTCGTGCGGCGAGGCGGTATTCCAAGGGCGTCGTTCCGGTGATGCGACGGAAGACCAACCGCATCCGATCGACGCTTGGAAAGCCACATGCCTTGGCCACGTTGTGGAACTTGACCCGTCCGGGGGCCGCGAGCAACTGCTTGGCCCGCTCGACCCGCCGGCGGCTGAGGTAGTCGTGGGGAGTGCAGCCGAGCACGTCCCGAAAACGGGTCTCCAACTGCCGGCGTGAAATGGACGACGCTTGCACGATCCGCTCCACGCCGAACGGCTCGCTGAGGTGGTCGTGGATGAAATGCACGGCGGCCGCCAGACGCGGATCGTCGACGGCGATCGTGTCGGTCGATTGCCGCGCGACGACGCCGTCGGACGGGAGCACCACGTCCGGCGGACGTGGCCGGCCGTCCATCAGGCAGTCGAGCATGGAGGCCGTTTCCACCCCCAGTCGCCAGGCGTTGCGCGAGACGCTGCTGAGCGTCGGCCGGCAGAACTCGCAGAGTGTCGGGTCGTCTTCCATGCCGAGAACGGCCACGTCATGGGGAATACGCAGGCCCAACCGCTCGCACTCCTCGATCACCACCCGGGCACGATAGTCCTGAACGGCCAGCAATCCGACCGGCGGTCGGAGTTGCTGGAGCCAGCGGACCAGCAGGCCGGTCCGCTTCTGCCAATTGGCCCACGGGCCCGACTTGCGCGGCACTTCGAGGACATCGCACGTTGCCCCCGCCCGTTCGGCGCACTCGACAAAGCCCCGGCAACGCAGTTCAGAAAACCAGAACCCCTTGACCCCATAGTACGCCAGGCGCCGCAGCCCGCGCTCCAGCAGGTGCTCGGCCGCCAACCGGCCCATGCCGTAGTGGTCGGGCAGGACGCTGGGGATTCCCGTATCGGGGAGCGTCGCCGCCAGGTTCACCACAGGAATGCCGAGCCGCTCGGCCGCGCGGACGTCGGCCGGGGTCAAGACGGCCGTGATCACGCCGTGGCCGGGCCAGCCCCGGAGACTGTCGAGCGTCAGATTCTCCTCGCCGGCGCCGAGGAGCGACGGCGGACTGGTGGTGAGCGTCCACCCGCCGTGCCGCTGGCCATAGTCCATCACGCCGCGCACAAAGGCGGTCATCCAGGGCACGGCCAGCGGATAGGCCAGCGCCACATGCCGCCGTGCCCGGGCTGAACTGGGGGATGCCATGGGAAGTTGCATTGGCCGGGGGGGGACGCAAAACAGCGTCATGTTGCGGAATATGCCTGTTGTTTCACTCGGATTCCTTCGTCATACTAATCCAAGATGCCCTCACGCGGAATCCGTGGACCCTGCGCCTCGTCCACCGAGATTAGGAAACCCTGTGTAGATCCCTCGCCTGGTCTTCCGACCGCAAGAATCATGAGAACGAAAGCCATCCAAGCCGTCGTGTTGTTGGCGTCCCTTGTCTGCCCCTTGGCGGCGGCGGAGTTTCGGCCGGTCGCTGTGTGGACCGATGCGGAGTGGTTCCCGACCCCGCCGGGCAGGTATGCGCCCGAGAGGATGATCGACGGCGACCTGGGCACTTACGCCTGCCTGCTGGACGACACGCGCACGGGCAAGGACGCGCGGGTCTGTCCGCCCAAGGCGGCGCCGCCCGTGACCGCCACGTTCGTGCTCGATCTGGGAGCCGAGCGAGCGGTTTCCGGGATGCGATTCGTGGCCCGCAACGCCTGGGTCTACGTGTTGGCGAAGAACGTGAGCGTGTCCGCCTGCGCCGACGCGCAGGGCCGGGAGCGGATCCGCCTGCTCGCGGGGGACCAGGAGTTGCCGGCCACGTCCAACAGCAACTCCGCCTTCGTGGAGTGGCCTCCCGTGACCACACGCTACCTGAAGGTGCGAGTGAAGGACTCGTACCAGCAGCGCTACCCGGGGCCGTGGATGCCTGAGTCGCAGATTCCGTGGTCCCGCAAGGTGGGATTGCCGACGGCGGGTGACGGGCGGAATCTGAACGTCCAGATCGCGGAAGTCACCTGCTACGACGCCCGGCCCGCCGACTACCCCGTCAAGAATCCGCCGGACGTCGCGTTCCCCCGCCATCGCCTCGAGCGCGACTGGCTCTATCAGGATGCCGGGCTGGATATTGCCGGGATCTTCACGTCGGCCGGCGACCATGAACGAGAGCAATCCGTGGTGCGGAAGGTCCTGGGACAAGTCCCCGAGCACGATCCCGGGCTGAAGACGCTGAAGCAGCGGCTGGGCCAGCTTGCCGGCGGGAAGGTGCCCGCGTGCGATCCGCGATGGCGTTCGTTGTACTACGACGCCTGCGCCGCACGGCGCACGGCGCGTCTCCAGGCCCTGCGGGGGAAGGCCACCCGGTTCGTCTATGCCAAGCACGGCATTTTCGGCTGCATGCAGGGCCTTGCCGGCAAGTACGACCTCCCCGACGAGCAGATCCGCGATTACACCTACGGCTTCAAAACGGGCGGGCAACTCTGCATGGGAACCCTGCTCGAAAACGGCACGGTCCTGCACGAGGTGCTGATTGAGAAGCCGGAAGGGGCCATCTGCGACCCGAACCTCTCCTGGGACGCTCGAACGCTCGTCTTCTCCATGCGCGACAACTTCGAGACCGATTCCTACTACCTCTACACGATGGACATGGCGACGCGGCGGGTGAGGCAGATCACCTTCCCCATTCTCAACAGCGGCAAGCCCTTGCCGGTTGCCGACTGCGAGCCGACGTTCCTGCCGGACGGCCACATCGTCTTCACCTCCACGCGCGACGTCCACATCAGCGACTGCTGGTACCGCGCCGGCGGGAACATCTACCGTTGCGATGCCGATGGCGGCAATATCCGCCGCCTGACATTCGACCAACTCATGACGAATCACCCCCAGGTATTGGAGGACGGCCGTGTCGTCTTCACCCGCTGGGAGTACAACGACCGCAGCGCCCTGTTCAACCACCCTCTCATCTCGATGAACCCGGACGGCACGGCTCAGATGGAATACTACGGGAACAACAGCATGTTCCCGGCGGCGATTATCCACGCACGGGGCATTCCGGGATCGCACAAGGCGATCGCAGTGATCGCCGGACACCACTCGATTTACAAGGGGAAGCTCGGTGTGATCGACCGCAACCGAGGCATCCAGGCAGGCCACGGGATCGAATTCGTGAATATGAAACTCAACGGGGCCCCGGGCCGCGAGCGCGCCGACTTCATCCGTCCCGAGCCGCCCGATCCGGCCAGGCCCTACCTCGACCTGAAGATCGACATCTTCGGACAGTTCGGGCCTCAGTACTCCAATCCCTATGCCTTTGACGAGGAGAACTACCTGTGTTCGTTCTGCCCGGAGGGCTACCTGCCTCCCTTCGGCCCTTTCAATCCTCCCCTGGGCGTCTACTACATGACGCCCGACGGTGCGCGCGAGCTGCTGGCGTTTGATGACTGGCAAGGCACGGGGCTGGCGATTCCCGTCATGACCCGCACGCCGCCCCCCGTACGCGCGTCGCTCATCCGCCCACGCGACAACAACGGGATCTACACCGTGCAGGACGTCTATCAAGGCCCGGGGCTCGCGGGAATCCCGCGGGGCACGGCGAAGAAGCTGCGGGTCGTGGCGCTGGAGTACCGTGTGTGCCGTATGGGCTACGGGCAGAACGGGGGCGAGTGCGAGACCGGGCTCTGCCAGACGCCGATCTCGCTGAACAGCGGCAGTTGGGACGTCAAACACGTGTTGGGCGAGGTCGACATCGAGACCGACGGCAGTTGCTGCTTCGAAGTGCCCGCCCACGCCCCCGTCTACTTCCAGGTGCTCGACGCCAAGGGCTACACCATCCAGTCGATGCGTAGCTGGTCGACGCTCCAGAACGGCGAGCGCCTCTCCTGCATCGGCTGCCACGAGAACAAGACCGACGCGGGGCCGCAGCCGCCGACCGCCCTGAAGACCACGCTCGCGCTCTCCAAGCCACCACAGAAGCTCAAGCCCTTCGCGGGCAAGGAGCATCCGCTGATTCGGCAGCTCGCGTCCCAGTCGTGGATGGACAGCGTCGAGAACTACCTCGGGGTCAACGCCCCACGTTCGCTGGATGCCAACGCGCCGGTCGACGGCTTTAGTTTCGTCCGGGAAGTCCAGCCAATTCTCGACAAACACTGCGTGAGCTGCCACAACGCCTCGCGGATCAAGGAGTGCAGGATCAGCCTGACGGGAGAACCGGCCAGGCCCGAAAGCATACGTCTGATCGGCGCAGGCCAGGTGGATCCAAAGCGCGCCTACACGCAGTCCTACGTCGCGCTGACCACCTCCGGCAATCCCGACAAGAACCCGTGGATGACGTGGCTGAAACCTCGCAGCCGCGCCGTGATGCTCCCGCCGTACCACACGGGCGCGTCCAAGAGCCGGATCATGAACTGCTTTGAACCCGCCCACCACGACGTTCAAGTCAGCGAGAACGAAAAACGCACCTTCGCCTGTTGGCTCGACCTGCTCGTCCCCTTCTGCGGCTCTTACCCGCAGCACAACACCTGGACCGACGCCGAAAAGGCCGAATACGGCTACTTCCAGGACAAACGCCGTATCTATGCCGCCGCCGAGTTGGACTCGCTTCGACGTTCGCTGGGCGATGGAAGCCTTTGAAACCGTTGCCTTTGCGGTTGGGTTTCGGGTTGCAGCCCGTGGCCGCAAACCGGGTCAATCCCAGTGCAAGAGCCACCAGCCAACGGTCCGTTCCATTTCAGCTCGTGTAAATGTGGGCAGTCTGCGCAATGCCAGCAATCTGAACCGGAGTATCTCGGGAGTCCGATTGTAGCGGATATTCTGATGACACCGGTCGCGAAAGCCGAATACACAAAGTAACCGTTCGGGGGCCTGCGCCGGGATACCGCAAGAACCGGAAGTAGTCATTATGGCGAGGTTGCAAGCAATCTGGCGGCTCGGGGTCGCGATGTTGTCGCTGATGGCGATGCTCGCGCCGGGCGGGGCATCGGCCCAAGAATCTGGGGTTTCGGAAGCGCGATGGGACGTGGCCGCGTCGAATCCTGCGGCGTCGGCGTGCGACGACGCATGCTACGTCGCTCCACCCCGCTGCCCGCTCTATTTCCGCGTCGACGGGGTGATGCTCCGTCGCGACGTCCACGGGGCGACCGACGCGGCGACCCTCAACTCGGTCGACAACCTTGCCCTTTCCACGCGCGACTTCGACATGCCCTTTAGCGCCGGCCCGCGCTTCCTGGTCGGCCACACCTTCGGCGAGTCTCCCTACCAGATCGAGTTCTCCTACTTCTGGCTGAGCGACTTGAACGAGTCGGCGGCGGTGCGCGACAACACGCTTAACGACGAGGGGACGCTGGGGAACCTCTTCTCGCCTTTCAGCGGTTTCGGAAAGAACCCGGTGGTCGGGCTGGACTACAACGACCTCGTGTCGATCCGCGAGTTCTCCTTCATGCAGAACATGGAGTTGAACCTCCGCCGGCAACTGCCCATGCCTCAGGAGCGTCTGACCACGTCGTTTCTCATCGGGGCGAGGTTCGTGGGGGTCCGGGAGTTGTTCGGCTACGATTCCGAGTCGAACTCTCCGGTCGGCGGCTCCGCTAACTCGGTGCGCGTCCACGCCAGGAACGAACTCTACGGCTTCCAGATCGGCCAGTTGTTCCAGTTCAACGTCGATCGGCAGTGGTGGATCGACACGGAGCTGAAAGGCGCCATCTGCAACAACTCGGCCGGGCAGAGGACCGACTACACCCAGACGCTCGCCGGCGTGCCGATGAGCTACTCGAACAGCGTGAGCAGGAACGGGACCTCGTTTGTGGGCGACCTGGCGGTCACGCTCGTCTGCCGGCCCATGCCCAGCGTGACGACCCGGATCGGCTACCAGGCTATCTGGATGACCGGCATGGCCATCGCGGCCAGGAATATGAACGAGGACGCGGCCATCCTCGCGGCCGGGCCCGCCCAGTTGGATCTCCGCGGAACGGTCGTTTATCACGGCCCCCACGCCGGCCTCGAAATCACGTGGTGAGCCGTGCCCGTCCGTAGTCCTCGCGGAGTCGACACCGATTATCGCTTGCCCGTGGCCACGTCGTAGCTCGTCATGGGCACCTGGTAGTAGCCCATGGCGGCCAGGGCGACGTCGGTACGGTAGATCGGGTCTTGCAGGAGGCACGGGCGGCGGTCTTCCGCCGGGAGGGTCGTCGTGTAGATCCGAAGCTCGCCCGGCACGCTCGTGAGGATTTCTTCGCGCCAGTCGCCCAGCAGGTCGACGACGGCCACCAGGTCGCCTTCGATCGTGGCCAGCGGCTCGGCGGCGCCGTACTTGCGGATCCG
>Ga0067045_1028581_pt1 | contig 30726 bp, 27 predicted proteins | sample TerdegcTABiofilm_FD_59184 | JGI IMG/M metagenome (GOLD analysis project Ga0067045, IMG submission 59184) | Combined Assembly of (Gp0054472, Gp0054536) Wastewater bioreactor microbial communities from Singapore -Terephthalate degrading...
CTCATCTTTTCCCAAGATTCCACCATAGGCACACTTAGCACCAAGCCTTGATCCTGCGACAAGGGCTGTTCCTGTTAAGCCACCTCCTTGGCGTGTTACGCCTATTGCCCTGTTTTTGCTGTCTGCCTCTGGATATTTCTCGACCATAAAGAGATCATCAACAGCAACAATACCCAAACCTAATATATCATATTTACGTCCTTCTAGTTTAGAATCGACGTCTGATGTCTCTTCGGTATTGTGATTGATCGATGAAAAAACATGAAAAATTATGGAATTATAATACATTTCCATCCTCCAAATTTATCATTTTAACCTTTAGCGACACATTTTTGCAAATGTAGAATCCTGAAATCCTTTTATTCATAATGGTTTATCATCTGATCCCATCTTTTCAAAAATCAGTGATGATCTGGGTTACACAGCCAGCGAAAATCAGCGGTCTATTCCTTTCTCTTAATGTCAGATATTTTAACTATCATTCAAGGTTACTATGCCTTTTCATCATATCCTGTTGAGTGATATTCATTTTATCCATTATCATAATCACTGCTGAATCGAGAAGTATATATGCAGATGCCTCAAAAGCCGACCTCAAAGGTAGGATCGGTTCACTTACATTTGGAAGCACAATCACCTGATCAGAAAGGCTTATAGTATTTGCATCCGATTTAGATGTTATTAAAAATATAGTTGCACCTGATTCTTTCGATCTTTCTATCACATGCCTAATTATAGGTGTCTCTCCTGATCCAGAGATTGCTATAAGAAGATCATTCTTAGCTATTGCTGGTGTAGTAATATCACCGACAACAAGCACTTTTAACCCAAGGTGCATTAAGCGCATTGCAAACGATCTGGCAACCAGACCAGACCTTCCGAGTCCTGAAACAAATATCCTATCTGCCTTTACAAGTTCATCTACCAAAACTTGAACTGATTTATCATCAACTTGGCTAAGAATAGAGCCTATTTCCGATAAAATTTTCTCTGAAATCCACGAAAATTTCATTAGAATACTCCTCTAAAAAGAACAATGCTCGACTGAATTGATCTTTGTGAATATTTTAAAAACCCTGATAAAAATAGACTGAAATATACCCCATAGTCCTATTTCTTTATCCTTGTAAATCAGAAAGCCTTTTTTGATATTTGGCTTGGTTGTGAGGGTCATATTTTAGTGCAAACTCATAATGTAATATAGCATCATCAATCTTTTTTTGTTCCTCATATATCTGTGCTAAATTATAATGCGCTTCTGCCGAATATGGATCGACAGTAATAGCTTTCTTTAAATTTTCCGTTGCCATATCAAGTTTATTCTCTTTTCGAAGACTAAGGGCAACACCTATATATGCTGGAACAAAAGACTCATCTGTCTTTAAAGCCATTTTGTAATATTTTTGCGCCTCAATTGGCATATCTTTATAATAATATGCTACGCCTAGATGATACCAAAATGAAGCCCTGCTTGTTACTCTTGCCTCATTAAAATTTGTCATCTTTGGAAATTCGCCAGTCTTGAAACTGGACATCAATTTTCTGTTTGATGGCGACATGTCAGTATATATGCTCTTTGGAACAGAAAATTCCAATATTGGATGATTATCGCTGTTGATCTTTGCCCCTGCTGTAAACCTTGTAACACCATCTTCATCCATCAAATAACAGCTTAGCAAAGCCAAAGGCTCAAGTAAATTTAATCTTTGCATATCTTCCCAAACAGGACGTATATTGTAATTTTTTGCCAGTTGTAGATAATCAATATTAAGTTCCTTTAAGCTTCCGATCATTAAAATATCGCCTACTGTGCTAAACCATACTGTTGTATGTGGAAATACAGACCGAAAAGTGCCTATAACCGTTTTTATATCATCTATGGACATATAGTAAATATGGGACCATTGGCACATATAGCCATCAGGATTAAGATGTTGTTTGCATATGCGATAAAAGTCTGACGAAAAAAGGTTTGCGATGCCTGCAAGCCAGATATTTGAAGGTTCAGAAATTATTACATCATATCTCTGCGAAGTTGCAGAAAGAAAATTTCTGCCGTCATTTACAATCATATTGACACGTGGATCATTTAATACATTCCTGTTTACATCCTTAAAAAATTTCGATGCCTCGATAACTGCTGGTTCTATCTCTACGCAATCTATATTCTTTACTTCATGTTGAGCAACTGCGCTTAGTGTAACCCCACTTCCAAGACCTATGATCATGGCAGACTTCGGCTCTGAACTTATCAATAAAGGTAAATGCCCCAGTAGTAATTGAGTATACATATCGCCTGTGTTTGATGCGTCTATTTTCCCATCAACAGCCATGACAATTGTGCCATTTTGCCTTTCTCTGACAGATATAGTTGAATCTGTGCCTTCTTTATAATAAAGCAGTTTCTCTGCTTTTCCAAGAATATTTATCTTTCTGTCTTGACCTTTCAATTTTGCATAAGTTGGCGCATATACAGCGGCGCCACTACTAATAACCATCTCATTCCACGATGGCAAAGAAATAACACAGACAACCCCAATCGTTAAAAAAGCAAGTGAAGTTATTGCTCTATAGATGATCTTTGGACGTTCAGCTATAATAATTGCAATACAGGATACGATTATATTGATCAATCCCGCAACTATGATACTCTTTTGTATACCTATAAGCGGAATAAGTGCGAATCCAGCCATAAATGACCCACCAATATTTCCCAGCGTATTGATAGAATATATAGTGCCTACTCTTCTCCCAAGTTCCCTGTAATCTTTGGTGCATATCTGGGTAACCATCGGAAAAAGTGAACCTAAAAGCATTGTCGGTATGATCATCATAAGAGCGCATACTGTAAATTTCACTAATTCCAATAAAGCATAATTTTTTACAAATCTGTCAAACAAGTCAACAAAATAAAATGGCATCCATTGAAAAACTGGAATCATTAACAACGCAATAATACCAATCAGTAATTCTGCAACAGCGAACCATAATATATTTATTGATTTATATCTACTTATCAAGCTAAAAATAAAACTTCCAACAGCAAGCCCAAGTAGAAATGTTGCAAGCATGATACTAAAAGCATAGGTTGAACTTCCTATAATCATGACTAGAACTCTTGTCCATGCGACCTCATACACCATAGCAGAGAAACCCGAGAGTCCGAAACCAATCATCAGTGCAGCAAATATTATTCGTTGTTGATTTGTCAATATGTTATCCTGCTTAAATTCAGCTTTATTTCTGTCAATTTGCACTTTTTTTATCGCTTTATTTCTCTTTTTTTCCTCAGATGGATTAACAAAATATTTTCGGTTTATAATCATGCAAACGATTGCAGAGACTATGTTTCCAGCGAATGCTATCCATATTGTATTTTGCACTCCCAAATATGCAATCATAAGAAAGCCTGACAACATAACTCCAGCAAATGCCCCGAAAGTATTGATAGAATATACCATGCCAACGCCATGTCCAAAGCGCTCATCCTGCCTAACATAGAACCTACTGAAAGTAGGCAATGTGGCCCCCATAAGCGTTGTTGGAATCAACAACACAATAAAGCATAATGCAAATCTAATCAGGCTTATTGAATAAAACGAAGGATTGTAGATTCTTTGTATTGGAAGATATATTTCACCAAGTAATTTAATGATAAATGGCAGAATCAAACAATATATACCGATACCAATTTCAAGAAGGGCATAAATTTTCAAGGGATTTTTTAAGCGATCAACGTATTTTGTAGAAAGATAGCTTCCTAATGCCAATCCTGCCATATATGCAGTGAGGACGGTTGATGTTGAAAAAGTCGTATTGCCAAAAACAAGACCTAACAGGCGAGTCCATATAACTTCATAAATGAGACCGCTTATTCCTGATATGAAAAAACAGGCTAAAACGATATTTCGTAACCAATTTCTATTTTGCTCCATAGCATATTTCCATGAATTTATACCAACTGCTAATTCAAATTTGATTTTTTTGCGTTATTAATATTTTGCCCCTTTGAGACTTATGAAAATTTATATTGAATATTACCTAACATTTTTTCTAGGTTGATGATCTATGCTAGTTCTCATTAATCAGCTATTGAAGACGCTTTGTAGCCCAGATTTCCAAAGATGGCAATTCAAAAGCCAAGATAGAATCTTGATCCGATAATTGGCACAGATTGTTAAGTTAATACAGATGTGATTTCATTTTAAAGTCTCAGTTCACATTATCTCTTATCTATCCCGATATATATAATTGATAGCAAGATTCACAAATTCTTTAAAAAATCAGATTTAATCAGCGTTACGCAGTCAGCGAAAATCAGCGGACAATTTCCTTACAAAAATAGAGGAAAATAAACCCCTCCAAAAACCTTATTTTTTGTTGCTATTACTTGCTTAATCTGATTTTTCAGGCTTGCTGGAAACGTCTTTATTTTCCTCTTAAAATACCTCTTTTTTCCCTTTTTTTCCTCTATTTTCTGTCCATTTCAGGGAACTCTTATTTATATTCCTCAAGATCTCTATTTCCAAAAGAGAGACATTAAGATTTACTAATTTTAGAATCTGCAATATCTTATAATCTCACTTGTAAATGTAATTCAATATATGCTCTACCAGCGAGAAGTTCACGCCCCGGTTTGATGTGGAGGGCAATATCATAATATCCCATTCTTTCTTGTATTGGCGAGACATTGACTTTGACAGCATCTACAGCAAGATTGCCTTTTATTGACATAAACTTGATCAAAGCCCTTGTGAAGCCTTCCTCGATACCTTCTGCGCTGTTTCCTGATATAATCTGATTGTATATTAGGCGAATATAGTGTGCTATTTTCGCAACTAACAACTGATAGGGTAAAGTTGATCTAAGTATACTATCATCCATAGAGTTTCTGTCACCGTAGGTTTCTGGAATATGTGCTGTTGGGATCGTTAAAACCATTGCAGAATCGAAATTAATTTGGCATGTTAAAGGTGCGATGCCAATATCTGCAATATCTCCAGCAAGTTGCATGGGAAGAAATGTTTCAAGCGGAATATATGTCTTTTCACCATTTTTCAATGTATATTCCCATACAGAAAGGTTCTCAATAACACCATTGCGGGTGCCTGTTATCTCTGTTGGCCAACCGATTCTGGCAAAGCTAGACGTAATAAGGCTCCCAATAGCCCAAGCGGGATTACACCATAGACGCAGGTGAGTATCTTCCTCAAAATTAAAGCGTTTTATACGATTATCACGACCATAAGTTAATCTCAGAAGAAATCGGTTAAATGCAAGTGTTATCCATCTTGACGATTCTTCTTCACGAATACCTCGCCATTTAACATATTCATTTTTGCTAAAAACTTCCTTCAAATAAGGTAGCTTATTTATATCATCCGCTTTTGAGATGCCAAAGAAATCAGCACCAACAGACGAGATCATAGGAACTTGAATCTCTGCGAGGTCATTTGATAAACTCAGCAAAAGGTCTGTATCAGGTGTTGAGTTATCAAATTCATAATCCGCAATTATTACAGAAAGCGGAAACTCAACAGTGCCATCATATTCAGCTTGATAAATGCTTTCATGGAAAGTCTCAAACAAGAGTCCTTTTGGAACACTTATCACTTCAATCTGTATATTTTCACGAAAATCAGTACGATCAACAAGAAATTTGAGTCCTCGCCAAGATGCCTCTAATCGACGTAATTCCTTATGATGTAATATTTCATTGATTTGAGTGCTTAGAACTCCATCAATTTCACTAACTGCAGAGTCTATTGCACGACCATCAATGGCGCTATAATCTCTCCCAGATGAAGTTATAAGAGATATTATGCGATCTAATGCCCCTTGCACTGAATAAGTCTTAGTCGTAGGCTGATCTGAAACGTCAACCATGTTAAAGATGGCATCCAGGGCATTATCTTCATCTATTTTTGGTTGTTCAATTTTTGGTAAGGGCTTTGTATCAGAAGTTGGAAAAAGTATCGATCTGACTTTTGATGTAATCTCAGAACCAATAACCGACCTATCGAGCCTTTCTTCGATTTCTTCACGAGTCAATTTATGCTCTTTGAGAGAAATAAGTAAATCTCTAAGATCAAGGAATTCCTTTAATACAGGAACATTCTCAGCAATTATCTCTGGCTTAAAGGAGTTTATATCTCGTAAGGGCAGATCAATAATTAAATCATCTTTTCCACCAGTGATTTTATCAGTAACATCCAAAGAAACTTTTGATGCGATCTGAGATAGAACCAACCCAAAATTATCTTTGTCAATTCTGTATTTATCAGATACCATTGATGTTCCGTTTTTAAGATCACGTGGGGCAAGTTCAGACAAAACTAAAATTCTCAAAGGCATCAATGGCACTTGATCATCATCTCTACCAAACCTTATTTTTCCATATTGATTTGCATTATTATCTGCCATATCTCTACCTCCTATGATTGCAAAATGCCCTATCAAACTTGCGTCTGTAATTGCATTGTAAATTCTACGTCTTTTTCTTCAATCTGAAGTTTTGGAGTTACATGAATACTGACAATATAGATATTATTCGTATTTTCAACGGGAGATACAGTTACTTTTACTGCTTTATCAGGATCATCGCCTCCATAGGGTTCGATAAGTGCAAAAATCTTATCTCGGACAAAATCCGCAATTTGCTCAGGTGTGCTACCAGATGGTATTTGCTGATGTATTCTATAATACTGATGAAAAATTTGACCTATATAAAGATGATACGCCAATGTAGAATGAAGCGTAGTTCCACCTGAACGATAGGCATTAACAGATAGAGGAATATATGCAGTATTGCTGTTCTCTGTTGCATTAAGCGGAGTTATACCAACATGGATGAAACTCCATACTTTTTCATCTGTTAAAGGCACTTCAACTGGTATCAATATGTTTTCAGTTCTGTTTTTTGGATATTGGCGTGTGGGTAACTTTCCAAATTCACCACCAAGCCCAAGCCCAGATATTGTCAGACACGAACCAACTGCTGCATAACTTCTGGCAAGGATTATTCCCATCAACCAAGTTGGCTGTCCCCAAAGATAGCTATCAGGATGTGAGGCATCTGCTTTTTCTGAATAATTGAAATCTGTGACTTTCTCATGATCTTGACCGTATAAATCACGTAATAGAAATCTATTCATCATTAAAGAAACCCATCTTGCAGAATCAGTTTGCATAAAGTTTTTCCACTCAGTATGCACAGGACTAGTCAATCTGCTTGCAAGATCGGGCATTGCAACAAGAAGCGCAATGTTTCTCATACCAAAGAAATCAGGGGCTATTGATGCAATAAACGCAACCTGAAGTATTGAGGACTTATCCGCCATTCTTTTTAACATGTTCATATCGCTTTGAGAAAGATCAAAATCTGTTATTATTGCAGACAAAGGAACTTCGCAAGTATCCTCATATTCCTGTGGGAATATCTTTTCGTCAAATTGTTCAATCAGATTTGCCTTTTCTGTATGTAATATCTCGAATTGAACTATATTTGGATAATCTGCATTGTCAAGAAGTAACTTTAATCCTCGCCAAGATGATTCTAATTGCTGAAATTTTGGATTATGGAGTATCTCATCAAATTGTGAACTTAAAGCCTTGTCGAATTTGGCAATGGCGTTGTTTAGCATCTGAGGATCAACTTTATCAATGGCAGATATGAGTTCAGGAATTAGAACGTTAGCGACAGACAAATTTTTCAGAATATCTGTTGCATCATCGTTTGAAATTTGTTTTTCTGCAAGCTCATAGAGGGTTTTTCTTGTTTTTATAGCTTCATTAATCAAGTCAACTTGCTTGGATATGGCTTCTGGGCGAAAGGAATCAATATTATGAAATTTTAGATCGATATTCAATTCCTTTGGTTCGGAAGTTAGCTTATTAGATACCCTCATATATAGACGCGGTGTTAGTTGTGAAAATAAATCATTAATACTATTTTTGCTTACTTTAATATGCTGTGAATTTTCCACATTTGCGCCATCAAAATCACCTATTATGAGAATTTTTAGCGGAATTGGTCTATTCATCTGTTCACTCATAAGCCTTTACTCCTTTCTTTTTGGATTATCCAAGTTGCCCCCTCTTTTGATCTTAACATAATTGTATTTGTTTTACAAGAAAGACATAGAATCATAGTTATTTTTTCTGTCCATATTTTTCTTTGTATCTTTTATGCGCCCTTGCAACTTCATCAGAAGGAATCTCATTAGGTTGACCCAATGTTAATGCAAGATGAACAGTCTTTGCTATATCTTCAAGCATAACCGCTGCCTTCACTGCGGAAGTTGGTGTTGATCCTATTGTAAAAACGCCATGATTTTTGATTAATATAGCAGGTGAAGAACCTATCTTTTCTACGATCTCTCTACCGATTTCATCGCCACCAATACGAGCATAATCAGAAACAGGAACAGAACACCCAAACTCGTCAGCCATAGCTGTCAGATAAACAGGTATAGGTCGTCCAAGAGTAGCAAAGGCAGTTGCATAAGGCGAATGTGTATGAACAACTCCTCCGACATCTTCTCTATGCTTATAGACGTAAAGATGGGAATCGGTATCAACAGAAGGCATTAGTTCGCCTTCTATTATATTCCCATCAAGATCGATGATGACAAGGTTTTCTGGCGTAAGCATTTCATAACTTACACCACTTGGCTTTATAATTACATAACCTGTTTCTTTATCTCGCCCACTTACATTTCCACTTGTCCAAGTAACAAGATTATTTTTTGGTAATGCCATATTCATTTTATAGACTTCTTCGCGTAATTTTTCGAGCATATTTAACTCCTCGTATCATTTGTTATGGTTTGAAAAACCAACTATCAAGAGATTTTGCAGTTCTAAGCGCTCCAATAAGGCTAACTATGGTAAATTTTTCTACTTTACCCGTAGCAAGCGCATACTTACCTCTATTTTCTTTATTAAATACTTTTATAATATAAGCTCCTGCTTCTGCTTTTTTATCAAACTCTGGTCCCATATAATAATGATCTCGTCCATAAGGCTCATAAAACCTTTTCCAAGTTGATTCTTTACCCTCAACAGCAAATATAACCTTGCCATTTTTTATTATCTCAAATGATATATCATGTTTTTCAATCGGTGCAGTTTTTGGTGAATAATCAGGCACAAGAATATTGACATAAAGATTAAAAGTTTTATCATAAGTAATTTTATAATAGTGAGGTTTACCTGTAAGTATACCATAAAAGGCATAGGATTTTTCAGGGTCTTTAACAATCACTGGATTTTCTTCTGAAACCTTATCCTTAACTATTACAGGCTGATGTGCATATATGGCAGTGATTAGTATTAAGGACATTATCAAACCTGAAATTATTGATTTTTCCATTTTATCTTCTCTCCATAAAAGCTTTGTTTTGTTAGTTTTTGATCAATATAACAAGCCTTTATTATATTTTCATTCCATAAACTTTATAGGAGAGATAGATTAATGTTTGTATATTCTTTTTACGTTAGAGTGGATTCCACAGACAACCTCATAGGATATAGTGTCTGTTTTTTTTGCAATTTCATCAGCAGTTATCTGATCATTTCCCTGTTTGCCGATCAACACAACCTCGTCACCTACGGATACTTCTGGTATATCAGTAACATCACATAGGCATTGATCCATACATACTAAACCGATTATTGATGCTCTTTTGCCATTAATTAGAACTTCGTTATTATTCGAGAGTTTCCTACTGTATCCATGTCCATAGCCAATCGGCAAAGTTGCAACTTTTGTCGTTTTTTGGGTTATATAAGTGCATTCATAGCTAACTGCATGACCTATTGGCAAATCTTTGAGATAAACTATCTTTGTTTTTAGGTTCAAAGCGGGTCTAAGATCGATCTGCTTTAAGGGATTATCGCATGGATAAATGCCATATATGGATATACCCGGTCTAACCATGTCAAAATAAGCTGATGGAAAATTAAGGATTCCTGCGCTATTTGATGCGTGTTTTATAGGAATATTTATGCCCTTTTCTTCAAGAGATGATATAATTTGTCGGAAACGGTCTATTTGAAGCTGTGTAAAATCTCTATCAGTATCAGCAGAAGCAAAATGCGTGAAAATCCCTTCTAATGTGATATTTGGAATCTGTAAAACTTGCTCTATTAAGGGGATCGCTTTTTCATAAGCTATGCCTATTCTTCCCATGCCTGTATCAATTTTTATGTGGATATTGACGGATTTATTTAGGCATTTGGCGATTTTTGAAATAGCTTTACAAACAGAAATATCAGATATTGTTTGTGTAATATTATATTTTACAATGTCTTCAGCTTGATCTGGCAGTATACATCCCAAGATTAGAATAGGATCTAGTATCCCAGCTTGGCGGAGTTGGATAGCTTCCTCAATTGTTGCAACACCAAATGACCTAATATTAACACTTTGCGCAACTTTGGCAACCTCAATTGCGCCATGTCCGTATGCGTTGTCTTTAATTATGGCAAGCACTTTTGAGCCTTGCGGTTCAACGAGGCTTTTGAGCTGATTTAGGTTATATTTTATAGCGTTAAGATCAATTTCTGCCCATGTTAGCATGATTTTTTTCTTTATTTTGCCCAACAACTCCATAGGCTTAATATAGCTTAATTACCATCATTGTAATATCATCATATTGAATTGAATCACCAATAAAACTAACCATTTCTTTGTATATGCAGGAGATAATATCATCAGAACATAAGTTGTGGTTTTTTGATACAACATTCCTTAATCTATCTTCGCCAAACATATCATTATTTAAGTTCATCGCCTCAATAATGCCATCTGTATAGAATAACATAATATCATTTTTTTCTAATTTGATATTGCCTTCTTCATAAAGGATATTCTCAAAAATGCCACAAGGGATATCTCCGTTATCTGACAATTCGTATATATTTCCATTTTCCCTAAATACAAGCGGGTAATTATGTCCAGCATTGCAATATACAAAACATCGATTCTCGGTATTCAAAACACCATAAAATAAGGTAACGAAACGATGTTCCTCTATTAATTGACATATTGGGCAGAGGTGATCGTTGAGTTTTCGCATTATCTCTTTTGGTGAGTATTTCCATTCGGAATACATCCTAATCGAAGCCTGAATATTAGCCATTATAAGGGCAGCAGGCATCCCTTTGCCAGATACATCGCCAATGGCAATTCCCATTTCACTCCCGGGAACCAGCGTTGTAAGATGATAGAAGTCTCCTCCAACCTGCGTTGCTGTTTGATTATAAATGCCTATATCAAGTCCTGAAATAATAGGAGGTATCTGTGGAAGAAGGCTTTGTTGAATTTTTCTTGCGGTGTCAAGCTCTCGCTCAAGATGTCTCTGGAAAAGCAGATTTTCATCTCTAAGTCGTTTCATTTCAGAGGCTTTCTCTAGCTTCATAACGACTTCATTGCCATCGAAGGGCTTGGGTATATAGTCATCAGCACCAGCTTTGATTGCCTCAACAGCTTTTTCGATTGAGCCATGACCCGTTATCATAACAACAATGGCTTGGGGCTGAATCTGCTTGACACGTGTAACTATTTCCATGCCATCAAGATCAGGAAGCATCAAGTCTGTAATGATAATGTCAAAATTTCGAGACTCTAATTCCTTTAAGCCTTCAAGACCTGTCGAGGCAGCACAAACCTCATAGCCTTCGTCCTCAAGAACGAAACCTAGTTGCTGTCTTATACCTGCTTCATCATCTATAATAAGTGTTTTCATAGGTTTATAGGCTTTTACTCATTACATAATTCATCAAACCACCCGAAGATATGATCTTTTGCATAAACTCAGGAAATGGTTTTGCCTTGTAAGATTCATTTTTGGTTAAATTAGTGATAATGCCTGTTGATAAGTCAACCTCAATCTTATCGCCTTGTTTTATCTTTGATGACGCTTCTTCGCATTCAAGTATCGGCAAACCAATATTGATGGAGTTGCGATAAAATATTCTTGCGAAGCTTTTGGCGATCACACATGATATTTTTGCTGCTTTTATTGCTACTGGAGCATGTTCCCTTGATGATCCGCAACCGAAATTTTTATCAGCAACAATGATGTCTCCGGGTGTAATTTTTTTTGCAAAATCAGGAATTATAACTTCCATACAATGTAAAGCTAATTCATCTGGATCAACTGTTTTTAGATATATAGCTGGGATAATTGCGTCAGTGTCTATATCATCTCCGAATTTCCATGCGTTACCTGAAAATTTCATTTTCCAATCTCCTCTGGACTTCCGATTCTTCCCAATACTGCTGATGCGGCAGCGATTGCGGGACCTGCAAGATATACTTCGCTAGTGGTGTTGCCCATGCGCTTTCGGAAGTTTCTATTTGTTGTGGATATACACTTTTCGTCATTTGCCAATATGCCCATATGTCCACCAAGACAAGGTCCGCATGTCGGCGTGCTAACAACGCCACCTGCCTCAATGAATATCTCAATAAGCCCTTCTCTGAGTGCCTGTAAATATATTGTCTGAGTGCCGGGAAGTATTATAAGGCGAACGTAAGGATGAACTTTCTTTCCCTTTAAAATCTCTGCTGCTATCCTCAAATCTTCCATGCGTCCATTAGTGCATGAACCGATAACGGATTGATCTATTGCAACATTTCCAACTTCACTTATCCCCTTTGTGTTTTCAGGCAAAAACGGGAAGGCAATCTGTGGCTCAATTTTGCTTGTATCATATTCACGTATATCGCAATATTTAGCATCTTTATCACTAGAATAGATCTTATATTCTCTCTTTGCGCGAGGTTTTATATATTCCAAAGTTATATCGTCTGGTGGAACTATTCCAGATTTTCCGCCCGCTTCAATAGCCATATTACACATTGTAAGCCTACTGTCCATACTTAGATTTGAAATAGTATCGCCTGTAAATTCCATAGCCCTATATAATGCGCCATCAACACCAATATCGCCAATTATATGTAATATAAGGTCTTTTCCGCCGACCCATTTTTGTAGTTTGCCATTAAATACGAATTTCATGGATTCAGGAACTTTGAACCATGCTTCACCTGTTATCATTCCTGCAGAAAAGTCAGTGCTTCCACTACCAGTCGAAAATGCCCCAACTGCACCATAAGTGCATGTGTGAGAATCTGCACCAAGAACCACATCACCGGGAAGAACCAGTCCCTGTTCAGGTAATAAAGCATGTTCAATACCCATCCGACCAACATCGTAAAAATGCACTATACCTTGTTCTTTAGCAAATTCTCGTATCATTTTAACTTGCTCTGCTGATTCAATATCTTTATTAGGTGTAAAATGATCCGCAACAAGGACAACCTTCTCTTTATCAAAAACTTTCTTTGCGCCAGCTTTGTAAAATTCCTTAATACCTAGCGGAGCAGTAATATCATTAGCCAAAACGATGTCGAGTTTTGCCATGATCAATTCACCCGGTTCGACATAATCTTTACCCGCATGATCCGCAAGTATCTTTTCTGTTATAGTCATATATTTTCCCCTTTTATCTGGATTCAAGATGCTGGATATTAAAGGCTAGATATGTATTTTCTGTTATATGTTTCCAGCACCAAGTATCAGTATCTAGCTCAACTAATTATATTACCTACTTAATTAAAAAACAAGAGTAATATTATGTAAGTTTGTTAAGATGATCTGAATGGCAAAAATCTTGCAAGATAGATTATAAACTTTTAACATATATCATTTTTTAATAAGGAGGTTTCATAATGAATATAGGTCGTATTTTCAAGGTGTTGATTATCGAAGGTGATCAAGAAGAACCAAAGGTTGAGGTTACAGTTCCACTAAAGCTTGCTAAATGGGCTTTAAGGCTTTTGCCTATTGTTGAGGGAAAAATTAAGGAACATGCAGACATTGATGCAAATGCCCTAAAAGAGCTATTAGACGAAGGCTTTACGGAGATGGAAGAGCTTGGGGAATTTGAACTTGTGAAGATAAATGACGGAAAAACTAGAATTAAAATAAGTATAGAGAGTTCATAAGACATGATTCCAGCATTATGGTTAACAATAAAATTAAATAGAAGACAAATACCAATCCCTTTATTTATTCTTTTTCCATTTGTTCTAGTATTGGAATTAATCGCTTTTGTGCCATTATTAATTCTCGCTATAATGAAGAAGCAATCATTATTTACTAGACTTGCCTTTGGTTTTTATTTATCAAAAGTTGTATTGGCTATAATCGTTTATGGACGTAAGTTTCAGGTGAAAGTCTCAGAAAGTAAGGAAAAAGTGAGAATTGCAGGAAAATGGTTGCGGACTATATAGAAATTTAGGGCGTATAGATGATACGCCCTAATAAATCATTTTATAATCAATATACTGATTTTAATTCTCCCCATGTTGTGCTAAGACGCGCTTCTGGAGTAACCGCTGTTAATGCGGTTGTAAATAGTTTTGGATCACCAATTGCGGAGTGGTCACAGCTATTTCCATCACCACCGTCAGTAACTTGAATAACGAGTTCCTTTGCACCAGAAGGAATATCAAAAGCTACTTTGAATGGGTCAACATCTTTACCGCCATCAGTTCCTTTTAGTGTAGGAGTTTTGGCCATTTCTTTTCCATCAATGGTAAAAATAAAAGCAGAACTTCCACCATTGCCACATTCTGCGGGGTCTTTTTCGTCAGACATTCCGACATAACACTCAAGTTTTGTATATTTATCGCCAGTAAGTGGAAAAACAAACTTTGCGGCGGCGTGTGTGCCAAATCCTCTCTCGAAGTATGTGCCACCGATTACGATTTCGTTACGTGAACCTGCACCTTCTCCGATAGTCATATTTTCACCATCAAGAGGTCCTCCCCATCCAGCCATTTCGGCGGCAGGATTGCTTGCTTTAAGTCCACATGCGTTTGCCTTTGGTTGTGCGCCACCTACTGGAGCCAAGTATACAACCCCGGTTCTTGTATCTTCTTTAACTTCCTTGTCATAATCATTTTGCACATTGGGATCATTTTTGGCAACTTTCTTTATTGGTTTTGCTGGTGCATTTGGCTGTTTACCACAATCGCTTTTTGCCGCCCATGCAACAGTAACGATAAAGTTTAGGATAAAAATAACCGCCATAATATAACACAGCTTTTTCATTTCTGCTTCCTCCAAGTTTAAAGAACGTTATCATTAAAATCTGTGAAGCCTATGGATATTCCAATTCCTAGAAGCATCACCCCCTCACTATTGAAAAAATGGATTAATATCAATTTTCTATCAATAGGTTGCTTTGATGCTTCCCCATAGTGTTGCTGATTTGTCTTTTGGTTCTATAGACATACCAGCGGCGGTTAATAATTTTGCATCGCCTAATGCACCATGATCACAGCTATTTCCATCACCGCCATCGGTAACCTGAATAACAAGTTCCTTCGCATTAGATGGGATATTAAATTCTACCTTGAAGGCTTCAACTTCTTTTCCCCCATCTGTGCCTAGCAATTTTGGTGTTTTCTCCATTTGTTTGCCATCAACTATAAAAATAAATTCACAACTGCCTCCGTTGCCACATTCTGCAGGGTCTTTTTCGTCAGACATTCCTACATAAGCCTCAAATTTCTTGTAACTATCGCCTGTTAAAGCATATACAAGTTTTGCAGGGGCATGTGTTCCAATACCTCTCTCAAAATATGTTCCACCGATGACTATTTCATTTCGTGTGCCTGCGCCTTCTCCTATTGTTGCGTTATCACGATCAAGAGGTCCGCCCCAGCCAGTCAATTCTCCTGCGGGGTTAGTTGGATTTAGTCCACATGCGTTTGCTTTTGGAGTGCTACCATTTATTACCGCAAGATATATGGCTTTTGGGTCTTCTTTGACTATTTTATCATAGTCGTTTTGAATATTTGGGTCTTGCTTATTCACTTGTTTTGCTGGTTTTGCCATATTAGGAGGGTCACCGCAGTCTTTTTTGCTTGCCCATGCAATTGATACCGTAAATAGCAAAACTAGAAAAAAAATAAGACAAAAACGCAAAGATTTCATCTTATCTAACCTCCTTTTTATATTGGCAAATAAATACCAATAGAACAAAAAGCTAAACGGTTATAAAGTTTATTGCGTAATAGATACCTCCTTTTGTGATGTTAAAGTCAGAAAATTTAATTGAAAATTTTTTGCGAACATTTTCTTTACTTTAGCGTCTAATTGTCTGATTTGTGTTAATTTATGATATAAAAAAGGGATAAATATTCCTAATCCTAGACTCATAGAATTATAAAACCAACCCCTCACGGTGAGTTTAGGATATATCAAAATTGACGCAAATCAATTACTGAAAAGTATAGGTTATACTTATATGGTCGTTAAAAAACGTGAAATATGCGCAGAAAATCCCTTAACTTTATTAAGGGAATAGACCAAGCAACATCTAATTTTCTCTTTGTAAAGATAATGAAGGGTTATAAAATGCCTTATAGCGTTTTTTAGCGATTACTTTATTTATATTTTGATTTTACATCTAAAGAAAAAATATGTCAAATGAAATTTTTGGATCAGTTCCAATCCCCCTCGCCATCAGCAATAATATGACTTAGAAATCCTGCCAAAGCTGATATATAATACGATACTCCAAGATTGTGATAATCCATTTCACCTGCAATAAAAATCGGAATGAATAGCAAGGGCATCGGGATTACTATTGCAGCAATATATGAATGAAGTTGTCTTCTGTGCTTTACTAACATAGGCACCATCGCTAGAAAGCCAAGTATTGCAGATTCCCGATAGTATTTGAATAAAATCAATGCAAGATCTGCAAGAAAAAGTAGTGTGTATATAATCTTTTGTGATATGCTTTTTGTGTCAATATCGGGGGCCATCGAACCAAGCAAACAAAGTAAAAAACAGATTCCTATCTCCCACCAATGCAAGACAATTATATTTAGACCATTCTGCCAGAGATCACCAACAGGCAATCCCTGTCTATAAAGAATCCATGCTAAGACAGGGACTAATGCTCCTAAATAAGTTATCGCACCTAAACTAACATGCTGACCAAATCTCATATTATAACCAATATATCCTATTTTTTGCTCAAAACGTCAACAACCGTAGACAGCTCGATGCTTTCTTGTTCTCCACTGAGCATATCTCTAAGCGTAATAATGCCTTTATCTAATTCGTCATCACCCATCATAGCCACAAATTTTGCCCCCACCTTATTTGCAGTTTTCATCTGACTTTTAAGGCTTCTGCCATCAAAATCAACTTCCGTAGCAATGCCCTTTTGCCTCAGGAGAAAGGCGATCTCAAATGCCTTTGGATAGGCCTTCTCGGAAAGACATGCAACATAAATTATTGGTTTCGGTGGATCGGGAAAATATATGTTTTGAGCCTCCATTGTAGCAATGAGTCTGTTTTGTCCGCATCCGAAACCAAGCGCAGGAGTTGGTTTGCCTCCCATCTGCTCAATCAGATTATCATATCTGCCACCTCCAGCGATTGCGTCCTGAGAGCCTAATCCTTTCGCTGTAACCTCAAAAACTGTTTTGGTATAATAATCAAGACCTCTAACAAGAAATGGGTCTATTTCGCTTGGCAATCCCATCATGTTTAATGATTGAACGACGATATTTTGGTGTTCTTTGCAACTGTTACATAGATGATCTTGCATTACTGGACCATGAGCAAATACTTTTCGACAGCTTTCAATTTTGCAATCAAGCATACGCAAGGGATTACGATCAAATCGATCTCTGCATGTTTCACATAATTCGTCAAAATGCTCTTTTGCATAAGCTTTGAGTGCATTATTATAATCAGGCTTACATTCTGCACAACCGACACTGTTAAGATGCAGTTTAATTTCTTTAATTCCTAGTTTTGAGACAAAATGCAGATACATTGAGATTAATTCTGCATCAAAATAAGGACTTGCTGAACCTAGAATCTCTGCTCCTATTTGTTGGTGTTGGCGATACCTCCCTGCCTGTGGACGTTCATATCTAAACATCGGACCCATATAATAAAGCTTAGTTATAGGCATATCAACGAAAAGATTATTTTCCAGATATGAACGAACTATCGGAGGCGTGCCTTCTGGTCTTAGAGTTAGACTTCTGTTCCCTTTATCTGTAAATGTATACATTTCTTTTTGGACAATATCTGTGGTTTCACCAGTGCCTTTTACAAATAGCTCTGTATGTTCAAATATCGGTGTTCTTATTTCTCTAAAACCGAAATTTTCAAAAACTTCCTTAGCGATTGATTCTACATAGTGCCATTTGTAAATCTCGTTTGGTGTGATGTCTTTTGTTCCTCTAACTGCCTTTATTTGTTCTGCCAATTTTATTCTCTCCAATTTAATTATTTAAAGCTTTCGGTTGAAAAACTAGATTATTTAGCTTCAAGCCAGCTTTTACCTATGCCAATATCAACTTTTATTGGAACATCAAGTTCCAAAGCATTTTCCATTAATAATCTTATCTGTGGAATAGCCTTTTCCAATTCATATTCAGGGATCTCAAATATTAATTCGTCATGAACCTGAAGTAATAATTCGGTTTCCCATTTTTCTGATTTTATAAGATTTGCTATTTTGATCATCGCCAACTTGATCATATCCGCCGCTGAGCCTTGAACAGGAGTATTTATAGCGATTCTTTCACCAAGAGAACGCATATTACGATCACTGCTGTTTATTTCTCTAATGAACCGTCTGCGACCAGAGATCGTTGTAACATATCCGTTTTTTCTGGCAAAATCTATCATTTCGTCGAAATATCTCCTTACGCCTGCGTAGGTCTCAAAATATTCGTTGATAAACTTCTGAGCCTCTGAATTTGTTATGCCAAGATCATTCGCCAGCCTAAACGCCCCCATACCGTATATAATCCCAAAGTTTATGGTTTTTGCCTGCCTTCTCATCTCTGATGTAACTTCATCGATAGGAACATCAAATATCAATGATGCTGTGCTGGAATGTATATCAAGGTTATTGTTAAATGCTTCTGTCAATGCCTTATCCTTTGATAGATGGGCAAGCATCCTGAGTTCTATCTGTGAATAATCCATCGTTACCAAAGAACAACAATCCCTGTCAGGCACAAATGCCTGTCTTATCTGTTTACCTTCCTCTGTTCTGACAGGTATATTTTGGAGATTTGGATTGCTACTGCTTAATCTTCCTGTTTCTGTAACAGCCTGATTGAATGACGTATGCACACGCCCAGTTTTTGGATTGATACTCTGAGGTAGAGAGTCAATATAGGTGCTTTTTAGTTTTGCAAGGGTTCTATAATCTAGTATCTTTATCGGCAACTCATATCCAGCGTCAGCAAGCTTTGCAAGCTCAGCCTCATTTGTTGAAAATCCTCCACTTTTGGTCTTTTTGCCTGTGGGCATATTCATCTTTTCATACAATATCTTGCCAAGTTGCTGTGTCGAATTGATATTAAATTTCTCACCTGCAAGGCTATATATTTCCGCAGTCAGCGCCTCAAGCCGATTATTTATATTCTTGGAAAGGGACTTTAGCCATTCTGTATCTATCTTAATACCTTTCATCTCCATATCAGCAAGAACCGATATTAAAGGAAGCTCTATTTCATGGAAAACATGCTCAAGCCCATATTCCTTTAATTGTGGTTGCATGATATTTTTAAGCTGAAGCGTTATATCTGCATCTTCGCAGGAATACTCGCTTACTCTCTCTATCTCAACTTCGTCCATTGTCCTTTGATCTTTTCCCTTGCCGATTAATTCCTCTATTGTAATCATTTTATAGTTCAAGATTTCCAATGCCATAGTGTTGAGATCGTGTTTACTTAATGGATTTATCACATAAGAGGCAATCATTGTATCAAACGATATACCCTTTAATTCAATGTTATAATTTCTAAATATCTGAAGGTCATACTTGATGTTTTGACCTATTTTGCCTATATTTTGGTTTTCCAAGATTGGTTTTAGTACATTGATAACAGTTGCCATTGGAAGTTGCTCTGGAACACCGATATATCTATGCTGAAGCGGTATATAATAGGCTTCGTGAGGTTGTATCGCTATTGAAATTCCAACGAGTTCCGCCGTCAATGGGTCAATTCCGCTTGTTTCCGTATCAACCGCAAATTCCTTTGATTCGCTTAGCCTTTTTACTAAATCATTGAGATCAGATTCATGTAATATTGTATGATACTTTTTTTCTACATTGACTTGCTCTGGATTTAGGTTAAATTCCTTTATAAACTTTCTGAATTCTAGGTTCTGGAATATATCTAAAAGTTCATTTTGCTTGCAATTAGTAGGCAATCCGCTATCTGATATATCAATGCTGTAATTATCAAGATTGGTATCTATGGAAACAAAAGTATCAAGCGTAGCTAGTTTTTTACTTAATTTTGCCTGTTCTGAATATTGCCTTAAAAGTTCTCTTATTCTCTCGTTTTTCACTTCATCCAGACGATCAAGCATAGTTTCTATACTATCGAATTGATTGAGAAGCGCTGAAGCAGTCTTAGGTCCGATATTCGGAACTCCAGGGATGCTGTCGGATGAATCGCCCATCAAGCCTAATAGGTCAGTGATTTTACTTGGAGGAATACCATATTTATTTATAACTTCGTTTTCGTCATAGGTGAAATCTTCCTCTTTTATGCCTCTAAATCCATAGGGACGAATCTTGATATTTGGAGAAACAAGCTGAAAAGCATCTTTGTCAGAGGTTACTATAATTACGTCCATGCCCATACTTTCGGCTTTTTTTGCTAATGTGCCGATTATGTCGTCAGCCTCAAAGCCTTGTTTTTCTACAATAGGGATACATAATGATTGTATAATCTGCTTGATCATCGGGAATTGCTGTGCGAGTTCGTCAGGCATTCCGGGACGGTCTTTCTTATAATCTGCAAATTCCACATGACGAAATGTCGGGGTGGATGTGTCAAACGCTATCGCAAGGTATTCAGGCTTTTCTTCACGCAGTATCTTCATCATCATATTCATAAAGCCAAAGATTGCGTTTGTCGGAACGCCTTTGGAGGTCGCCAATTCCCTGATGGCATGGAAAGACCGATATACATAGGCGTTTCCGTCAATTATGAAGAATTTTTTCTTTTCGGTTGTTTCCATCAGGCATCACCCTTTAAATTTTGTGTCAAAGCATATTTTGCTTCTTTGGATTTGTTTTTTCTCAAATTTAATTTATTGCGTAAAAGAAATTCTTTTGATTCTTTTTTTATGTTAATTAGGCGTTCTTCTATACTTAAATCTTTTTCCTCTTCATATATCATTTCCATTATTTCATGAATTTCCTTTAATGCTTTTGACTCCTTCATAATTCAATCACTTCCTCTGGAGAACATATCTCAATTGTTCTCGTAGCCCAAGATTCTATCTTGGCTTTTGCAATTGCTAACTTTGGAAAGTTGGGTTACAAATCTAATCTATATATTTTATAATAATCAAGTGACGTTTTTAATAGCTTTTCAAGTTTCCCCAAGTTGCTGGTAGTTTGTCTCTTAAAGTAACACCAATATTGCTATTTTCATCGTATTCGTAAACAGTGTCTAAAATATCTAAAGGAGGCCAACCAAATATATTGAATTGGCTACAACCTCCAAGTATATATATTTTTTCATTAACAGTTACAGATGTATGTGCTAGCAAACCTTTAATCATATCAATTGGTTTTTCAGCCCATTTATCTTGAATTGGATCATATACATCCATTATTGATAGGCAAGTGGTGGCATTAATATTTCCTCCTATAACATAAATCTTTCCATTTAAGATAGATAAAGAAAACACGGCTCTAGAACGAGGCATATTTGTTTTATCAGACCATTTGTCAAGTTCTGGATCATATTCAAAAATTTTATTTGAAAATATACCAGCATTAAAATTATATCCACCTAAATAATATATTTTTCCGTTTAAAACGCATGAGGCACCCCATGCTGAACTTTCTGGAATATCGGCTTTTCTCAACCAAGTCTGAGTTGCTATATTATAAGCATAAACTTCATTTTGCATAGTTCGGTTTGCACCATTTATTAGCACTCCGCCAATTACATATATATTATTATCCAAAGCTACAGAGGTATGCATAGCTCTTTTAACGGGCATATCCTTTATAAATTCCCATTTATTTAATTTTATGTCATAAACCTCAACAGAAGAAAAACCAACTCCACCCTCATTATCTGCTCCACCGGTAACATAAATATTATTATCAACGGATGCAAGCCCGAATTGCCATCGAGGCACAATTATTTTTTCCTTTGTTGTCCAAGCATTTTTATTAGGATCAAATACTTCTGTATTGGTGTGCAAAAAAGCAAATTCTGAACCGCTAACACAATAAACAAGGTTATTTACTGCCACAGAGTTAAATGACATCCTTTTGTCAGGCATATTCGCTTTTTTAGTCCATTCACCCGCAAGAGATATATCCGACATACACGCCATAATCAAAGCTATAATCAGCATTGACAGCATTTTTACAACGGGGGGGGTAAAATTTTAGATTAGCTTTCATTAGATTTCTCCTTGTTTTTGTTGACATAATATCATTACATTATAATTTGGAATTATCTATTCCACCTTTTGTTAATACTCCCAATCCAATATATTAAAAGACATCTGATTCACAAGATTATTTAACCTACTATCAGCGCAGACAAAGATTGTATCATCATCAGTAATTGCCAAAAAAGTCGCTATTTGTATAGAGTCTAGTGAAATTAGATGCCGAGATTTGCCATAGGTTGTTATTAGATCAAGTGCCTTATCAATCAGTGATGACACAAGAGGAACAACAAAAAATCTGTTATCTAGATCATCAGAAAACCGATCAATTATTACATCCAGAGCATGTTTAGTGATTTCCTTATTTCTGAATTTCTTATGGATTGCTGATATGAATTCTATCCTACTCAATTCGCTTATAAATATCTCATACTCACCGTAATAAATAGGCAAAATCGCTTTATCTCCAGATTCCTCATGGTATATTTTTATTAAACCCGAAGTATCAAAGAAGTATTTGCTCATTCTCTTTCTTGGCGCTCCTTGATAATATCATCAGCCCAATTTGATTTTGATGAAGAAGTCAGTTTTCTAACTTCGTCTAGAGTATATTTACTTTTTACTTTGGATTTAGTTTTTCTTAAAAGTCGTATTTGCTCTTTAAGAAAAAGAAGCTCATCTATACTCATTTCCTTAATATCATTTACTATATCATCTTGCAATTTCATTTTTAGAACTCCATTTTCCTCTTTATTATGGTTGAAATTTATCTGTTTAGTAATTTTTGTAATAAGATAATAATGGCTTAATTAGTTCAGTTTTTTTGTTTGCAAATTTCGCAGCATCTTTCATTTTATTATAGCGTCCTATGGCAATATCAAATCCAATTCTTGTCAAAAAAGTAGCAGGAATACTTAAAATTCCGCCGTCCAAACAAATGACTAATGCCCCAACAGCCATGGAAATTCCAGATTTTGTAGTGCGTATTGCACCGCTTTTGAATGCTTCTTCAAGGGTCTTTCTTCCCATTATTACCTGTCTTCCCTCGGTAAATGAAATGATCATAAGTGGTAAAAATGGAAGAACATCCTCAGCCAATTCTTCAAATGTCCCATCCAATAGATCATCCATGGGCGATCCTATTGCTTCAATTAAAGATTCATTTGATATTCCATTAGAGATTATATTTTCATTCGACAAGTCACTAATATTGTCGGTTGTCATTATCCTAATATCTGGATAACGTTCTAAAGCTTCCCGAACATAACTTAGAGACTCAGTAGCCTTTAATTGAAGTTCATCAGATACAGTTCCATGATCTAGTATTTGTAAATCCCAGCCCGGTTGTGTCGGAGGACCAAGCTGTGCTAATTGCCCAGGCTCAAGATGAATATTTCCAACCCAATCACCATCATTAAGTCTATCTCTAACAATCACCTCAAAATATTTGCCTTTCCAAGCATTTAAGAATCCTTCTATCTCTTCAGGACTTCGATCTGCTAGAGAGTTTAAATCAACATTGGGATAGGCTAAATTAAAGGCTTCCTCCATTTGTGGTGTTATTTTTGAATAATCAATCTGATCTGTAAGAAATATCTCTCCAACAGAAATACTCACTGCAACAGCATCAATCAAAGCTTGTTCGTGTTTTTTTATGCTTTTCTTATATAAAGAATCAATACTTTCCTTTATATTAAGATTGGGATTGCGCTTAGAACGGTATTTATTAGCTAATTCTTGTATATTATCGCACATAAAATTGCCCCTATAATTGCCACTATAGATAATATAATTGCAAAAATGGAAAGCCAAAAAACGACTTTTATCTGAGAAAAACGCTTTTCTATATCTTTTTGTATATTTTTTGTCATTTTTAACGTTGCTATCATATCACTTTCATGCTTTTGTATCAACTGATTATGATTCTCTATTTCTTTTTGAACTATCTTTGTCTCGTTTAGTATAGATTTAATCTCAAATAATCCCATTTTCATGTCATTCTTATATCTATCAATCAGCTTATTTTGATTCTGTATCTCACTATCCATTCCGATCAGTATTTCGCTATATACATTACAATACTCCTCTACCGAATCTATAACCCTACCTCCATTAAATGTTTCAGAAAAATCATTGGCTTTATCTATCACTTTTTTTCCGGTATCTTTTATGTTTCTAAAGATATTCATAACCCCTCCTCGCAACGTTCCAAAATTTGGCATTCTCACACTATTCTGAAAGCCACCTTTTATCTTTATACGGCGAAACAAGGGGCTTATCCTGCGGACAATATAGCTTTCCATCCCTGACCCATCCACAATCACGCTGATCCAATTCGTATATAAGATAGCTACGCCATATATTGATTTCGTCCTGTCTTTCGGAATTTTCTATTAGATTATGTAATTCCCCAGAGTCTCTGCTAAGGTCAAAGAATTGCTCTGCCCCCGTTCTTGGAAACCAGATAAACTTCCTTTTTCCATTGGTGACGAACTGCATTTCCTGTTCCCGTGAATAGCATGTGCAATGCTCGCCATGAATATACAAACGCCAATCTTGATTAACTCCTTGCATCACAGGAAGAAGGCTTTTTCCGTCAACATTATTCGGTATCGGCAAACCAGCCACATCAAGCAAGGTTGGCATAATATCACGCAATTCAACGACTTCATCCGCAATTTTACATTTGGGCTTTCCCATTGACGCAGGCGGTGCGATGATAAACGGTATCCTTGCGCTTCCTTCATAAGCATAAGTCTTGCGCCAAAGATTGTGATCGCCCTGCATATCGCCATGATCGGATGTAAAGACAAACCATGTATTGCGATATGCCTGCCCTTGAAAACGCCTCATCCAATTCAGCAGACGACCAATTTGTGTATCAATGAAGGATATTTCCCCATAATAGCCCGACCTTGCGCGGTGTATCTGCTTTTCTGTCATTCTGCCACGCCAAGCGTTTGTGTCAATCGCATCATCTGGCTTATCGTGAATATATGACCAATCACCAACATAAGGCGGAGGTGTCTTGTCATAAAAATACATATCAAAATAAGGCTTTGGCGGAACATAAGGGGAATGTGGACGCGCAAAAGAGATATTTAAGAAGAAAGGCTTTTCTTGATCTCTGTTTTTTAGAAAATCAATTGCCCTCGTCATTGTCCATGAAGTCGGATGTAAATATTCCTCCGTATGCCATGGACGGGCAAGCCACGAATTCCAGTCAACTCCATGATCATCAGGCGAAACATCAACAGGCGTATTTTCATCAAACCACTGGCGATAATCATCTTTGAAGCCCTCAATAAGCGTTCTGCCTGATTCGTCAATCTCTGTCGTTTCAAAGCCCATCAAAGCACGTTGCGGAGTAAAATGCCCCTTACCGACCATGTGCGTCCTGTATCCCGCCTTTGAGAATTCGCCTGCAAGGGTATTTGGAAAATCATTAGGGATAGGTCCCTGACCCCAACCCATACCAAGTAAGCCCGTATGCCATTGATTCTGACCAGTCCATAGCGTAGCCCTTGCAGGCAGGCATGATGGACACGCAGAATAGGCATGAACAAATCTAGTGCCATTACCCGCAAGGTTATCTAGATTCGGTGTTTGGATGACTTCGTGACCATCTATACCAAGACAATCTCCGCGCATTTGATCTGCTATGATTAGAATTATGTTTGGTTGACGCATCATCTCTTCTCCAAGATTGTTTATTCTAATCCAACAGGATTATTGAGAATACCAACTTTGTCTATCTCTACCTGAACCATATCGCCATCTTTTAGAAATACTCCTGTTGATGAGCCAACGCCGTCAGGGGTCCCTGTTGCAATTATATCTCCCGGCTCAAGAGTCATTATCCTTGATGCAAATTCCACGATCTCATAAATATTAAATATCATATTGCCCGTATTGGAATTTTGCTTGATCTGATCGTTGACTTTTAATCTGATGACTAAATTATGCGGATCGCTTATCTCGTCTTTCGTCACGATAAAGGGACCCATTGGGGCGAAAGTATCCATCCATTTTCCGTTCAGCCAATCAAAAAATTTGTTCCATTCGCTTGTTTCTCGGTTGTCATTTTCAATTATCAATTCTCTTTCTGAAACATCATTAACAACCGTATAACCAGCTATATAATCATTAGCCTCATCGGCTTTTACATACTTGCATTTTTTCCCAATTACAACACCAAGTTCCGCTTCCCAGTCTATCTTATTTCCGATCTTTGGGATTTTAATTGTATCGCCATGACCAATAACACAAGTGGTAGGCTTCATAAATACTCTTGGAGCCATTTTCTCTTTGCCAGATACTTTTCTGCCTGCCTCTCTGATATGTTCGGCATAGTTCCCCGCAAGGCATAAAATTTTGCCCGGTCTTGATATAGGGGCTTTTATCGAGACTTTATCCATATCATAAACTATGTTTTTTGGTATCGATTCTGCCTTTATCAATCGTTCTAAGACTTTTTTTGCCCTTATAATTCCCTGATCTTCTAATTTCAGGAAACTTAGCATATCTGATGGCATATCTTCGTTTGCCTTTTGCATAACGCTTACAGGGATGTCATTCGGCTGACTCATACCCATCAAAAATACTGTGTAACAACTATTTAGGTCATATACCAAATTATCGATTAACGCACCAAGTCTTGTTTGCCCGTCAATTTCAAAAGTAAGAAGTTTCATTTCTTGATTGCGAAACCAAAACCGATATAAATATACGATCTTGGTTTCTCCTCCATTTTTTATGGATCAAGCCAAGATTGTGACTCCATCCAAATTATTAGACAGCTAGAGTAGTTTCCTTCCACTTAGATTTAATCTTTTTAATTTCAGGTCTGCTTTCAAATTCTTCGTCTTTTGGAATACCAAACGTTTCACGTTTGACATCAAGATAATAGAGGTAGTTTTCAAATGTAACATCAGGCGGACATCTGTGATCAACATGAGGTATCCAGCCACCCTCAAGCACGTAAGGCTTTATTTTCTTGATCTCAGCTTTTATTGCTTCTTTCCCATGAATAAGGGCGTGTTTATCGACTCCGCCAAGCATAACAACCTTATCGCCGTATTTCTTTCGAATGGCGATTGGTTCAGAACCACCAACAACATCCACAGGGAATATACCATTTACGCCACCCTCGAGCCATGGATCAATCATATCGTTGACATTGCCATCACAATCAGTATAGATAATATCGCAACCATTCTCTCTTAATATATCAGTTATACGCTTGTAGTTTGGTGTAAGCCATTTCCTAATCATCTTTGGCGAGATAATAGGGCCATTATTGAAAGCCATATCTTCCCAGCCACTTGCGTAATCAAGCTTTATTTCCGATGCAGTTCGCTTTATAACTGCACAAGTCAAATCCGCAAGATGCGTTACCATTTCCTCAACTAGCTCTGGGTCATCATAGCAAAGCATCGATATACCTTCAAAGCCAGCCCAGTTGCGAAGAACTCCAAATAGGCTACCGATACCAGTGCCTACTGGTATAGACCAATTAGGATCATTCAAGCGTGCTTTTATCTGTTCCCAATCTGCTCTATTTTCTGGATAGCGACTTGGGTTATCTATATCTAAACGTGGTTTATATAGTTCCTCCCATTCTTTACGACCTTTTAATCCAAACTCAATATAATGCGGGATAGTAGAAGAACCATCAGTAAATTCTTGAAGTTTTGCACCATTGCCATCAATTACTATACGATATGTATCTGTTTGCTCAATAACCTTAGATTCAAATCCAAAAGAAAATCCAGTATTTCCACCGACTCCACTACGAGGTGCAAACTTGAAATATGCTTCCAGATTAGTAACGTTATCTGGCAATCCCTGTTGTTTCCATACCGCAAGATTTTCTGACCAATATCCAAACTCCTCGTCTGGAACATGATCGACTGGCTGAAAGTGCATACATTTAACAAAACGCTCTCGGTGAGTCATATGTAATCCCCCTGATTAGCGAGTTTTATGGTTAATTTACTTAGTTAAAACTTACAGTTGAGTATTATACAATATATCTTTTTTATAAGCAATAATCATTGTCAATAAAAAAGGCGACCCATTTGGATCGCCTTTTATAAAGCAACTTGATTTATATCATCAAATTTATTTCTTTAAGTTCCCCCATGTGGTTGTTAGTTTGCCGACAGGGGTAACAGAGGTTTCGCCAACAATACTGACTGAATAATCGCTTGTTCCGTCTGCACCTGCAAATGAAGTCCCATTTGCTGTTGCTTCGCCTGTTATTGGGATCTTTTCTTCGTCAGTATAGATCGCCAATAAAGTGCATTTGCCATCGGTGAGTTGGATATTGTCAACATAGGCACGGAAAAGCCCTGCCCTATGTTCATTGCTATCTGTTGCAAACATTGCCCCTATAATCTTTTTGCCTGCAAGATTATCAAGTGGGATAATTCTATGATACCATGTATCACGTGCATAATCTTTGAGATTTGTAGCTGGATGAGCATTTAGGTTGTTTTGATCTTTGGCTCCCGAATCTCTTAATGTTTTGCCATCCTCTGCAATAAGATCAATCGCTCCATTAAAAACTGGATTTCCAGAATACATGGCTACTTGGTATTCAAGGAATTGACCAGCCTCAACTACAAATCCACCACTCCAGATGTCAACGTAAGTGTGTCCATGAACATTAGCTTGGTTGTATGTGGTCTGCAGAGCAAGAATCTTGCTTCCAGATTGATGCTCTCTTATAATTGGAGTATCACAAGGCTTTTCTGAAACGGTGATTTTGGCACCAGTTGTATTGACTGCAATACTATCTGTATCTTCATCAAAGGCTGTAGCGGTAGTAAAGGTAATTTGACTTTCACCAACAGAAAGACCCTTAAATGTGATATTTATAAATTCTCCCTTGCCCTGAGCAATGCCTTTTGCAGATGCCATAGAAATACTTATTTTTCCTGCTGTTTCATTATTAATAATTACAGATACGCCCTTTAGTAGATCAGTAGCTTTTACATCTACTACCGAAAGAATGTTTTTGTCATATTCCAAAACAATATCGCCACCAGCAACACCTGCTAAATTATCAACACTAATTGATATAGCGATAATATCTCCCACTTTTCCTGTCCCATCATTAATTGTATAGGCAATTGGTGGATGTGGTTGTTTTTCTTTTATGGTAATGCTTCCATCTTTTTTTGTAACAACAATATCATTAACATTTTCATCGAAAAGGGCAACCTGAGTTAATGAAAGGAGGCTTGAACCCTTTTGAGCAATTACCTCAAATTCTATTTCGAATAATGCCCCGCTTCCTGCTTCCAATCCATTGATTGCAGCCATTGCAATTCTAATTTTGCCTTCAATTTTAGTATTAATAACTGGAGAAAGCGGTTTAACTAGATTAGTTGGTAGGGCTGAATTAACCTTAACAATTGTGGAGTCATATTCTAATGTAATATCACCACCTGCGATTCCAACTGAATTGTCGACATTAATCGGAACAACAATAGTTGCGCCTGGGTCAACCTCTACTGAAGGAACGCTTATCTCAATAGCAAAAGCTTGAGAACATAATATTATAAAAATGAACACTGGTAAAGAAAGCATTTTAAATCGCATCTTTAGCAAACTCCTTTTTGGGGGTTGTAATGTTAGCAGATAGAGATTGTTATTTATCTGCCTTTTCCCAATTTGTAAATCTATAGCTTTTTGCATTATATCGATACGTTTTTATCACTATTTTGGTTTAGTTAATTAAGTATTTATTTTGGGATTGCTTTTTTGGAAAGATTTATTGTTGATTGGGAATAAAAAGTAAATTGATAGCCTATCAATTAAATAATTATAATATCTTTTTTACAATTTGTCAATTGAAATTTTTCTGAACTTCAGGCAAGAGTTCGGACATTGCCTAAGACTATTCTCATAAAAAGCAGATACATATTATCCATGCCAGTTTTCTTTGCCTGTGATCTTTCTATCTCATTTGGATCATCTATGACTATTGATGAAGCTTCATTGAATAGGCGATGTATGTTTTCTCTTGGGTCATTTTTATCTAAAAACCTTTGAATCATCTTATAGTTAGCATCGGGATTACCATCCATAACGTTAGAAATATCAGAGATTCTTGGAGACTTTGCATCAAGTATTCCTTTTATGATAGATGCTACTTTATCATTATCCCTATCAAAGCATTGATCTGTAAACTTTTTGATGTTATATAATGTAATGACAT
>Ga0067045_1028582_pt1 | contig 30719 bp, 22 predicted proteins | sample TerdegcTABiofilm_FD_59184 | JGI IMG/M metagenome (GOLD analysis project Ga0067045, IMG submission 59184) | Combined Assembly of (Gp0054472, Gp0054536) Wastewater bioreactor microbial communities from Singapore -Terephthalate degrading...
CTGGTGTGCCAGTTGTCGTGCCAACGGCATCGCTGGGTAGCCATGTCTGGCAGGGATAACCGCTGAAAGCATCTAAGCGGGAAGCTCGCCTCAAGATGAGATCCCTCATTCTGTAAAGGAAGTAAGGTCGCAGGAAGACTACCTGCTTGATAGGCGGCGTGTGTAAGCGCAGCAATGCGTTGAGCTAAGCCGTACTAATGACCGAGGGCTTTGCACGTGGTGCGGAGAACTCAGCACTCATTTCCGAAGTGCCTACAACATACTATTCGGTTGAAACTTAACAAGGTAAAAAAGTCTCTTGGTGATTTGAGCGACAGTGGTACACCCGGTCACATCCCGAACCCGGTCGTTAAGGCTGTCAGCGCCGATGGTACTTGGGGGGCGACCCCCTGGGAGAGTAGGTCATTGCCAAGAGACTTTTTTGATTTAACATGCCCTATCGTTCATTAGAAAATCAGTTATACTTGATTTTATGGATTTTATTCGCCAGATTATTTCATGGATATCGCGGCTCTTTGCGCCTCCTGCAGCCCCGCCTGCCCCTCAACCTCAGAACGTGCTGCCACAGCCGATTACCCGCAAGGTGATGATGATCGTCTTCGATCCGATTGTGCCTGAAGGCGGTACTCAGCGATTGAGTCAGTCCTTGAACTGGTCGGATGCGGATGTACTGGCAAATCAATATATTCAAGACCTGCAAACCTGCTCGCATGGTTACCTGACATATCAAATTGTCGAAAAAATGAGTGTGGATGGATTCCCGCTCAAAAAAGATGGCTTTGTGTATTCGGTGAGCGGGTACTTGCAGGCCTGGCAGAATCAGACCGGTTTCCATCAGCCGGACCTGGCGGATTATGCCAGAATACTTAGCGATCTTAATATCGTCAATAAAATCAACAGCGGGATTATTGATGAAGTCTGGTTGTTTGGGATGCCCTATGCCGGTTTTTACGAATCAGTGATGGTGGGAACGGGCGCGTTCTTTGTCAATGCGCCGCCGCTCACCGCTGCCGGTGTTCAGCGCTCGTTTATCATCATGGGGTTCAATTACCAGCGCGGCGTGGGAGAAATGCTGGAAGCGTTTGGTCATCGGGCTGAGTTTGTGCTGGGGCGTGTCTTTCGCAACCTGAGCGGTAATGCGAATTTGTGGGAAAGGTTCACCCGCTACGATAAACTCCACCCCGGTCAGGCAGAGTGTGGTACGGTTCACTTTGCACCGAATTCTCAAATGGATTATGACTGGGGTAACACCACTTACGTTCCTAGCCGCTGCCGAAACTGGCTCAAATTTCCCGATCTTTCCGATCCGCCGGTGATGGTCAACTGTGCCGAATGGGGCAACGGCGAAATCCGTCAACATCATATCTGGTGGTTGAGCCTGTTTCCGCACCTGACCGGCCAATCCAACGGCATTTCATGGAACTGGTGGGAGTATGTTGCCGATCCGGGGCGGGTGCAATAAGCAAAATCAAAAAACTTCTGGGAGCAGCCATGACAAACCGTTTGGATGAATTTCAGGCGTATCGCCAGCGCATGAACGAGCGTATTTTGGGCATTGATCATCTTGGCATAAAACGCTTTTTCAATCTGGACACTTCCGCGTATCATGACGGTGCGCTGGACGGCAAGACCAAAGAATTGCTTGGGCTGGTGGCTTCGATGGTGCTGCGCTGCAACGATTGTATTGACTATCATATCCTTCAGTGTGTGAAGGCCGGCTGGAAGGACGAAGAACTCTACGATGCCTTCAATGTTGCCTTGATTGTTGGCGGGAGTATTGTGATACCGCACCTTCGGCATGCCGTCGAAACGCTCGACCTGGCGCGGCAGCAGAACTAATTTTAATTCGCATGAGGATTTTAATCCTGCGTTCAAATCCGATTGCGCCAGACCCGCGCGTTGAAAAGATTGCGCGTGGACTGGTTGGTCGGGGATGGAAGGCGGAACTTCTTGGCTGGGATCGCACCGGTGAGATGCCTGTGGCTGAGCAGACTGAGCTGGGGATGATCCATCGTTTGCCAATTCGTGCTCCTTTTGGAAGTGGTCTTGGCAACCTGCCTCAACTGGTGCGCTGGCAATTTGGACTGTTGGGATGGCTGATTCGTCATCATCGGGACTTTGATGCGATTCATGCCTGCGATTTTGATACGGTTCTACCTGCTCTGATCCTGCACTGGTTGTACAAAAAAAAGCTGGTTTATGACATTTTTGATTTTTATGCCGATCATCTGAGGCGGACTCCCGGGCTGATCAAGAAAATGATTCGTAAAGTGGATTTGTGGGTGATTGGGCAGGCAGATGCGGTGATTCTGGTAGATGAAAGCCGCCGTGAGCAAATCCGCGGCTCAAAACCACGGCGCTTGACGGTGATTTACAATTCGCCCGAAGATTGGATGCCAACTGAATTTCCCCAGACGGACGAAATCTCATCAAAGATTGGGCTGCGGCTTGCTTATGTGGGTCTGTTGCAGCGCGAGCGCGGCTTATTTGAGTTGCTGGAGGTGTTGTCCAAACACCCTGACTGGGTTCTGGAATTGGCTGGATTTGGCGGCGATCAGGATGAAATTCTGGAAAATATTAAAGGCATGAACAACGTCCGATGGCATGGTCGGGTTTCTTACGAGACGGCGTTACGCCTTTCGGCGGCTGCGGATGTTCTGATTGCCACCTACGATCCGGCAATCGCCAATCATCGTTATTCCAGTCCTAATAAAATTTTTGAAGCAATGATGTTGGGGCGGCCGATCATTGTGGCTGAGAATACCAATATTGATCGGATTGTGCAGCGGTATAATAACGGTATTGTGGTTCCGTATGGAGATTGTCCTGCATTGGAGCAAGCATTGACCAGACTTTCGCTGGATGGCCAGACGCGTGAACAAATGGGGCGCAATGGGCGGCTTGCCTACGAAAAAGAGTATGGCTGGCATATCATGCGCGACCGATTAATTCAGTTGTATCAGCAGGTGATGTTTGAGCGTCAGCCGTAATGAGGGGATGACTTCTAAGCCAAAAATTGCCCTGGTGGCGAATACGGATTGGTATCTTTATAACTTCCGTTTGTCGCTGGCGCGGTTTTTACGCGATCGAGGATGGGAGGTTGTATTGATTTCTCCTACGGGTCGCTTTGTTCGTCCATTGGAAAAGGAAGGTTTCCGCTGGCGGCAGTGGCAGGTGCATCGCCGTTCCATGAATCCTTTGCGAGAGGCAGCCGCATTGATTGAACTCTGCAATTTATATCGTCAGGAGCGGCCGTTGATTGCCCATCATCTGACCATCAAACCGGTTTTGTACGGTTCACTGGCGGCTTTATTCAGCGGTGTGCCGCTTGTGGTCAATGCCATCACCGGTTTGGGGTATTTGTTTCTGAATGACCGCTGGCTGACGCGGATGGTGCGGCGGGTGGTGCTGCTGGCCTACCGCTGGTTGTTGAAGCGCCGAAATACCGCCGTAATTTTCGAAAACGAAACCAACCGCCAGCAGTTTATCCGCGAAGGGCTGGTGCGCGCCGACCGTACGTGGCTGATTGAGGGCGTGGGGGTGGATGTGCAGCGTTTCATCCCCCAACCCGAGCCAGACGGTGAACCGGTAGTGCTTTTTCCGGCGCGTTTGCTGCGGGAAAAAGGAATTTATACGCTGATCGAAGCTGCCCGCCTGCTCAAGCCGCGCTGTTCACTGCGGTTTCGGCTGGCCGGCGAGGTGGATGAAGGCAACCCCGGTTCGGTCAGTCCGGCCGAAGTGCAGCAATGGGTGGAAGAAGGCCTGGTTGAGTGGTTGGGCTGGCAGGCAGACATGCCGGCTGTGTATGCCCAATCCCACCTGGTGGTGCTGCCTTCCTGGGGAGAGGGCATCCCAACCGCCCTGCTGGAGGCGGCTGCCTGCGCCCGCGCTGTAATCACCACCGATTCGCCCGGCTGCCGGGATGTGGTGGAAGATGGCTTCAACGGCTTGCTGGTAGCGGTGGAAGACCCTTCTGCTCTGGCAGTGGCCATTCAAAACCTGATTGAAAACCCGCAAGAACGTCAGCGGATGGGGGCTAACGGCCGCCGGCGGGTGGTGGAACGCTTTGCAGACGAACGCATTCACGCCCAGACTCTGGAAGTTTACCAGCGCTTGATGGATAGCCGGAAGGAAAAGTGAGTAATCTGCTTGTGGTATAATCAATTCCTGTGCTTATGGAAACAACCGTCTCGAAATCCTCAACCGAAGTATATGACAGCGCAACACACCTCCCCCAGCTGCTGCTGGAGCTGAAGGAGGCCTGGCGCTACCGCGACCTGGTGCTCTTTTTGGTGCGGCGCGATATTACCGCCCGTTATAAACGTTCGGTGCTCGGCATTGCCTGGACAATGCTCAACCCGCTGGGGATGATGATCATTCTCTCCATTGTCTTCTCGGAAGTGTTTCGCGTGGCCATTGAGGGCTACCCGGCTTATGTGCTCAGCGCGCTGATTGCCTGGACATTCTTTTCCCAAACCAGTTCCAACGCCATCAATGCGCTGGTTTGGGGCGGGGATTTGCTGCAGCGCATTTACATCCCGCGCTCCACCTTTGCTCTTTCGTCCATCGGTACCGGTCTGGTCAATCTGGTGCTTTCGCTGGTGCCGCTGATTGCGGTTACGCTGGCGATCGGCATTCCGTTGCATGCCACGCTGCTGCTTTCTCCGCTGGCCATGCTGATGCTGGCGATGTTCAGCCTGGGCGTTGGGTTGCTCATTTCGACCATCGGTATTTATTTTGCCGATGTGGTGGAAATGTATCAGATTGTACTGACCGCCTGGTTTTACATTACACCCATCATCTACCCGCTGGATATTCTGCCGGAACGGGTTCAGGCCGCCGTGCAGTTCAACCCGATGGTTCATTTAATCAACCTGTTCCGCGATCTGGTCTTTTATGGTAAAATACCGCCCCTGGAAACGTGGCTGTTGTGTTTTGCCGTTTCTTTAGGAACTTTACTGCTCGGCTGGCTGGTTTTTACGGGGAAATCGGATGAGTTTGCCTACCGCACCTGAAATTCAAACGGCTGCTGCAACCCTGACCGCCAACGGCTTGCCGGTGGTGGAACTGCAGGATGTGACCGTGCGCTACCGCGTGCCGCGCGAACGTTACCGCACCTTCAAGGAATTTGCCATCCGCCGCGTGCAGGGCCGCGTGCAGTTTGAAGACCTGCTGGCGCTGGACGGTGTCAGCCTGCAGGTCTTTAAGGGCGAGGTATTTGGGCTGGTGGGCGCCAACGGCGCCGGCAAAACCACCCTGCTGCGGCTGGTGGCGCGCGTCATGCGCCCCACTAAAGGGCGGGTGATTGTGCGCGGGCGGGTGGCGCCGCTGCTGGCGATGGGCGCCGGCTTTCACCCCGAGCTGACCGGGCGCGAAAATGTCTTTTTGAACGGCGCGCTGCTGGGCTATACCCGCCATCAGATTGAAGAAAAAATGGACTGGATTGTGGATTTTGCCGAACTGCGTGCTTTCATTGACGCGCCGCTGCGCACCTATTCTTCCGGCATGATGGCGCGGCTGGGTTTTGCGGTGGCAACCGCGCAGATGCCGGAAGTGCTGATCATTGACGAGGTGCTTTCGGTGGGGGATATTGCCTTTCAGGAAAAGAGCGCGGCGCGCATTCGCGAATTTCGTGAAGCGGGGGCAACCATTTTGCTGGTTTCGCACAGCATGGGGGCGGTGAAGAAGATGTGCAGCCGGGCAGCCTGGCTGGACCATGGGCGGGTGATGGCGGTTGACCAGGCTGAGGCGGTGGTGGAAAAGTTTGAAAAGTATATGGAAGTGTCATCATAGATTGTAATTGGGAAAATTTTCATGGGGACGTTAAAACATCACGTAATCATATCTGGAACTGGAAGAGCCGGAACTACATTTCTGGTCCAACTGCTAACTTCTTTGGGCTTAGACACAGGTTTCAGCAATCCTTACGAAAACATTTACCCACAAGCCAATGCTGGCATGGAAAAAGACCTCCGCGATCCAGATGCTCCATACATTGTGAAGAGCCCATGGATTTGTGATTATATTGGGGATGTCTTGAGGGATGGGAATGTCATTATAGATCACGCCATTATTCCCTTTCGAGAACTGCACGCGGCGGCTGAAAGCCGCAGAAGGGTTTCGGCTAATGACCCTCTTGGATACACTCCAAATATTGTTCCGGGAGGAATTTGGGATGTTGAAAATCCACAGGATCAAGAAAAGGTGCTGGCAGTTAAGTTGTATCAATTGCTTGAAGCGTTGATAGACCATGAAGTACCCCTTACTTTCTTTAAGTTTCCGCGATTTGTTATTGATCCGATTTACCTTTATCGCAAGTTGTGGTTCTTGTTCCAAAACATTAGTTACAAGGAATTCTTAAATTTTTATAATTTGGTTTCCAAACCTCACCTAATTCATATTTGAAAAGTAATACTTAAGTGGAGGTGCATTTATGGATTGGATTAGTTTATTAAATATAGGGGCATTTCAACCAGAAAGATTAAAATATCCGGATGCTTGGATTGGACATATTCCATTCGCTGCATGGCTGATCCAGACATTTAAACCATCCGTATTTGTAGAACTAGGCACTCATTCGGGTAATTCATACTTTGCTTTTTGTCAGGCAGTTAAAGAAGGACGCTTACCAACTCGTTGTTTTGCAGTTGATACCTGGAAAGGTGACGAGCATGCGGGTTTTTATGGTGAAGAAGTATTTGAAGATGTTTATCTCTATAACGAAAAAAATTATTCTCACTTTTCCCGCCTTTTACGCATGACATTTGATGAAGCTATAACCTATTTTCCGGATGATTCAATTAATTTGCTTCACATCGATGGAATGCATACTTACGAGTCGGTTAGACATGATTTTGAAACATGGTTACCCAAATTATCCAATCATGCTATAGTACTTTTACACGATACAAATGTGAGAGAACGAAATTTTGGTGTTTGGAAATTATGGCAAGAGTTATGTGATAGATATCCACTGAATTTTGAATTTGTTCACTCGCATGGATTGGGAGTGCTACAGGTTACGCGAGATGAAAGTGAAGTTGATGAAAGACTCGAAGCGCAGCTTGATTGGCTTTCTCCAGAATATCCTCACCGGCAGATAATTAGAGAGTATTTTTCTGGTTTGGGCTTGTGGGTTCGTGAAAAATATTATAAGCAAGATATTGAGAATTCTCTTACTTACACTTCAATAGAATCTAAACAAAAAATAGACTCATTAGAGAATAAAATTAACGCGACTGAACAATTTGTAGAAACTTTACAAGCGGAGTTGGAGGCCAGCCGCGAGCGGGCGGCTGGGTTGGAAGGGCAGCTGGCCGAGCGGGAGCAGGCGTTAGAGGGGCTGCGGGTGGAGTTGGAGGCCAGCCGCGAGCGGGCGGGCTTGCTGGAAGGGCAGCTGGCCGAGCGGGAGCAGCAGAACACTGCCCTTACCCTGCAAAAAGCCGCCCTGCAGCAGGAACTGGATGCACTCCGTTCCCGCTATGAAAACCTGCAGCAACATCAGCAGGAACGCGAGCAGATTTTGCAAAACCTGAACAACACCCTGCTGGAAATTTACAGCAGCACGGCGTGGAAAATCATTCAATGGATGTGGCGGGTGAGGTTATGGCTGGCGCCGCGAGGCAGCTGGCGGGAGAAAGTTGGGAGGAAAGTATTTTTTTTTAGAAGGAAAACGACTTCTTCATCAGAGAGGGATGAAGCGCTAGAATTAATTCGTTCCTCCGAATACTTCGATGAAGAATGGTACTTAACAATGTATCCGGATGTTGCGCGGGCTGGGTTTGATGCCGCTTATCATTATCTATACTATGGTGGTTTTGAGGGTAGAGATCCGGGGCCTCAATTTTCCAGCTCTTCTTATTTGGAATATTATCCAGATGTTCGATCAGCGCGGTTAAACCCTCTGTTGCATTACTTAAGATTTGGCCAGAATGAGGGAAGAAAAGTATTTACTTTTGAAAGAAATAACAAGTTGTCTGAATTGCTAGATGTGCTATTATTACAGCCATCTCTACCAAAAGTGAATTCTAACAAACCTATAGATATTTTAATCCCCGTTTATAACGGAAAACAATTTTTAGAAGTATTACTGCAAAGCATAAGAAAAAATACAACCATCCCGTACCGGTTACTAATAGCAAATGATAACAGTCCCGACGCAGAGACTTGTAATTTTCTTAGGAATATTAAAAATACATACCCAGAAATGGATATCATATATATTGAGAATGAACAAAATTTGGGTTTTGTTAAGACAGTAAACAGGTTGGTAAAATATGTTCGAAACCACTTCGTAATCCTAAATACAGACACAGAGGTTCCACCTAACTGGCTGGAAAGATTGATTTATCCGATTTTGAGTAATCCAACAAAAGTTGCGAGTGTAACTCCTTTTACAAATGCGGGTACAATATGCAGCTTTCCTCGATTTCTTGAAAATAATTCACTTCCAGAGGGGTTAGATGTTGAATCAATAGATAAATATTTTCAATATGTGGACTACCAAAATTTAGATATAGAATTGCCTACAGCGGTAGGCTTTTGTATGGCAGTTAACAAGAAAGTTTACGACAAAATTGGATTGTTCGATGAGCAATTTGGAAAGGGATATGGTGAAGAAAACGATTGGTGCATGCGAGCCAGCCAGTTGGGTTATAAAAATGCAATCGCGCCTAATTTATTTGTTTACCATAAGCATGGAGGATCATTCTCGTCCGAAGAAAAACAAAGACTGATCACTCATGCTGAAAAGATATTGGAGAGCAAACATCCGGATTATTTTCCAAAAGTCAGGCGTTTTATTCAAATTGATCCTTTGCAAGCTGTTAGAAAAGCAGTTGAATTGAAAATATTATGTTCAAAATATCCTGCAAAACTGATCATAGATCATGATTTGGGTGGAGGTGCGAATATATTTACAAAAATGATCAAGGATGAAGAAGATGTTATATTCCGATTTACATTTCAACCTCATAATTCTACCTATCGCTTAGAGATTGATGGAACCAAGATAGAAAAGTTAACCCTTGAAGTTGCCGAAATCCGGGAAATTGAAGAGTTAATTGAGCTTTTGGGTATAAGAGAAATTTGGATTAACGAATTGGTTTCCTATCCAAAAGTTATAAATTTTATAGAATTCTTGAAGGAAATGAAGACCTCTCATCCGGCTATTCATTATGTGTTCCCTTTGCATGATTATTATTCAATATGCCCAATGTATAATCTGATAGACTATGATATAAAATTTTGCGGAATTCCTGCAGATTTATCCTATTGTGACCGTTGCCTGCAAATTAATCCCCTGTTAAAAAAACAGGTCTCGTATATCCTGCAGGATTATCCTGAGATCAATATCTCTGTCTGGCGACAGGCATTTGGAGAATTTCTTTTGCTTTGTGATGAAATTATTGCTTTTTCAAATGATTCCAAGAATCTGTTACTGAAAGCCTACCCCAATCTTGGTTCAAAAATTAAATTGAAACCTCATGTTGTCAATTGGGTGAGACCTGTTGAAGTCAGGGGTGAAAAAAACGGTTTGAGTCTTGCTGTAATTGGGAACATGAATGTTAATAAAGGCGCTCATCTTGTCATGGCTTTAGCAACCTTTATTGAGTATCACCGCTTGAATGTAAAACTATATTTGTTTGGGGAAGTGGATTCCACTCTGGGGCTTGGGCTTGATTTGATCAGTTCTGTAAATTTACTTGGCAGATATGACCGAAATGACCTGCCGGAATTATTGGAGAAAAACGCAATTGAAGCGGTTTGGATACCTTCAATTTGTCCTGAAACCTTTTCATTTACAACCGAAGAGGCTTTGCAGATGGGCTTGCCAGTAGCCGTCTTTAGATTGGGATCGCCTGCGGAAAGAGTCCAGCGCTATGACCGAGGGATCATTTTGGAGGAAGAACGCCCCGACCTGATTTTAAAAAGAATCAGCGCTGCTCTGGCAAAAGACATTGACGGATTGGAAACTCTACCAACTCCACAGGTGAACGTGTGTTTTGTATGTGTTTCCAATAATGAATTGACCTACATCACTTCAATTTTGGCCTCTTCTTATATGACGGAGCATCCGATTCTGAAATTTGATAACCGCTGGGAAAACTTACCCATACCGGTAAGATACAATCAATCTTTGAAACAGTTAAGGGAATCTGGATTTCGAGGCTGGATCTTTTTTGTTCAAAATGATTTTTCAATTCTTGAACCTGTTGAAAAAATTGTTGAGGGTCTTTCCCATGACAATCTGTATGGTCCGATAGGCGCCAGATTGTTCGAGGGCCGCAAAGTGACTTTAGGGGAAATTTTTCAGGGTCATCAGGGAGGGCTGATTCGATTTGGTGAAAAAATAGACCAACCCGTGCAGGTTGATACGCTGGATTGTCAGTGCCTTTTCTTCCATACCGATTTATTAGAGAAGTATCCTCTTCAATTTGATGAACATCCTGCCCTTGCTTTTCATCAATACATTGAGGATTTTTGTCTTGCCGCCAAAAAATTTTATAATGTTCAAACTTTCGCTGTACAAATGAAATGTAAGCATAATAGCTGGGGCAAACGGGGAAGAGACCTTGATCTTGCAATTGAATACATCAATCGAAAATACCTGCCTTTGGAATGGGCGGGAACATGTACACACTTGAAATGAAAGTAATTCAGAAAAACAAAGATTACTTAATAATATTTATATTTGTTTTGATTATTGGAATTGTTTACTGGTTGTCTTTTTATCCAGGGATAATGACTTATGACTCGGTTTACCAATGGTCTCAGATCGCTGAGTTTATTTTTTCGGATTGGCATCCAGCATATCATACGATTTTGATGTGGTTAATATCTCGATCTACAAATACACCTAGCTCAATATCTGTCTTCCAGGTCGTGTACTTTTCATTTATAACAGCTTTTATGGCGAAATTCTTCGTGGAACGATTTCAAATTTCTAAGAAATTTGTATTTTGTTTATCGATTTTGTCTGTTTGGTGCCCTTTAAATGGTTTGATGTTAGTTACAATCTGGAAAGATGTTTTTTATGGTTTATCTTTTTTCACTGGAGTCATAATAATAATGGCAATTCTTGAAGAGGATAATAAATGGTTATGGGTTATGCTTGGAATAACGATTGGCAATATCTGGCTCCTTAGGCACAATGGTTCTATAGTGGCTATATCTATATTGCTATCTTGTTTTTTGTTTTTCCGCAGCGAAAAGCGCAAAAAGGTTCTAATCAGTTCTCTAATATCTTTTGGATTTGTGTTTTTAGTAAAAGGACCAATTTATGATCTTTTTAAAGTCAATAGATACGACACCCAGCCTATTGCTTTAGCGTTTCTTCATCCAATTGAAGCCCATGTATATGCAAAAACAGAGCTTACAATTTCCGAACAGAGATTATTGAATAATATCTATCCTCTGGAGGGTTGGGTTTATGATTGTCATGATTCTACGGTGTTTTTATACAAAGGACTTAATTTCAATAGCATAACAGACAATCAAATTCTAGTGATTAAAACTTTCCTAAGGCTAACTATAAGTAACCCAAAAGTAACATTGAAACATTATCTTTGTGTAAGTTCTTTCGTGTGGCAAGTATCACAACCAAAAGACGTACATTTAGAAACTTTATATATTACGGAAACCTATGCGGAAAATTTCCCCAAATATCAGCAATACAAAAATGTTGTTGAGGCAAAACCTAAACTTCCTCATGTTAGGGAAATGATTGTTTCATTAGTAAATTTTATTCAATCGTTGGATAGAAATAATATAATTTGGAGACCGGCTCTTTATACATACCTCCTCTTATTCAGTATTTTCATTTATTCTCTTATAACGGGACAAACCAGATATATGATCATTTTTATTCCGATCCTAGCGCAAACGATAGGGATAGGTTTAACTGCTCAATTACAAGCCGTTAGATTTCAATATCCAGTATACTTAACCGCAATATCTTTAGTACCTATTTTCATGTACTTGTCCATTCGAGAAGGAATTGAGAAATTAAGGACGTGGAATTTAATCCACTTAAGATTTAAATAGCAAAGGAGAGCCTATTCAGAAATGAACGATCATCTAATTTCTATCATAGTCCCTGCATATAATGAAGAAAAGAGTATTGGGATTCTCTTTGATAGACTTGAATGTTTACGTGATGTTTATGATTTTGAAATATTAGTTGTTGATGACGGATCAACAGATAGTACTTGTAGAATTATTGAAGATTTTATCCAAAAGAAACCGTACTTAAAAATTCACCTCTTAAGGCACAAGGCAAACAAAGGTAAAACAGCTGCTTTAATTACTGGAATTCAAAATAGTAAGGGGGATATTGTTATCATACAGGATGCTGATTTGGAATACGATCCAAAAGAAATTCCGGCTGTTATTGCACCAATTGAATCCGGTGTTGCTGATGTTGTTTACGGCTCTCGATTTTTAGTGCGTCGTGCCTCTCGAGTATTGTACTTTCGACATTATCTTGCCAACAAATTGATAACCTTTATGTCCAATTTGTTTACGGATATGAATTTTACTGATGTAGAAACATGTTATAAAGCTTTTCGCGGTGACTTAATTCGAAACCTCAAGTTTTCTTCTTCTAGATTTGGATTTGAGATTGAAGTAACTGCAAAAATAAGCAAGTTAAAATGTAGAGTCTACGAAGTTCCCATTTCATATTATGGAAGAACTTACGAGGAGGGAAAGAAGATTGGCTGGCGAGATGGATTTAGCGCGTTATATTATATTTTGCGATATAACCTTTTTGATTAGCTGATGCCAGTAGGTATCTAAAGAAAATAATTTATTGTGCTTGAAATATTTTCTTTTCGTTCTCTAACCCATACCCTGCCGTTGGCCAACCGCCGCGCTCAGCCGCACCGCTGGGCCGTTTTTCTGCAGTGCGGGGCGGGGGCGGTGTGGGGCGGCTGGTGGAAGCAGGGCAGCGAAGACTGGGACCTGATCATCAACCACTACGATGCCACTTATGCCGGCAAAATTCCCTGCGATGTGGAATTCCGCCAGAGCGGCCGGCTGCCCGGCACCAAGTTCACCGCCTTTTACAGCCTGCTGACCGAATACCCGCACATCCTGGAACCTTATGAGTACATCCTCTTGCTGGATGACGACGTGCAGTTTCCCGAAGGCGGCATCCAGCGTTTGTTTGAAATCACCCAACAAAACGACTGGGAAATGTCGCAAGCCAGCCTTTCGGCGGATTCCTTTTGCGCCTATCCGGTGTTCTTTAATTCCGGGCGCGGCGGCTGGCGGCGGGTCAACGGCGTGGAAATCATGATGCCGGTCTATGCCCGCCGCATTTTACCGTGGGTCAGGGAAGTGTTTGCCGAAAGCATCAGCGGCTGGGGGGCAGATGCAGCCCTGGCGGCGATTGGGATGCGCGAGGGCTGGCGCGCCGCCGTGGTGGATGAAGTGGTGGCGCGCCACCTCAAACCGGTACTGGGCGAAAGCGGCGCCTACTACCAGATGCTGCGCCGCAACGGCATTGATCAGGAGCGCGAATTCGAATATTTGCAGAGCAAATACGGCTTCACAACCCCCCTCTTTTACGAGATGCCGGGCTGATCGAAAGACTTCATCGAGTATAATCGGGGGGAAATCATCGCACGGGGAGGCTGGAAAACCATGCACATCTGGCTGCTGACCGGAGAGTACCCGCCGGAGTATGGTGGTGGAATTGCCGCCTATGCTTTTCATACCGCTCAAATGCTGGCGCAGCGCGGGCATACCCTGACCGTTTTTGCTGCCAGCGAGGGGCTGCCGGACGGCACGCTCAGCGAGGAGATTGCCGAAGGCGTGCGGGTGGTACGTTTTGGACGCAATCAGGCGGCGCACAGTGCAGCCCTGGGCGAATTTGCCCGCTGGAGCCTGGATGCAGCCGAAGTGCTGGGGTCATTTCTGCGGCGGGAGGGTGTTCCGGATGTGCTGGAATCACAGGATTATCTGGGGCTGGCTTACTTTATTTTGCAGCGGCGCCGGCTGGGTGAAGCGGGGTTCTCTCAATTGCCGGTGCTGGTCACCGGGCACACACCGCTGTATCTTTGTTACCGTTATGACGGCCTGGCTGAGTATCGCTTTCCGGGCTGGTGGATTGGGGAGATGGAGCGGTTTTCCTATCTGGCCGCCGATTGGGTGGTCTTTCCCAGCACTGCCCTGCGCCGCGAAGTTGAAAGCGATTTGCCTGCGATTGCCGCTTTCGGCAGTGTGCTGCCCAACCCCTACGAAGAGGCAAATCCTTTTGCTGCCGGGCTTTCAGCCGGTGAACGGCGCGGTTTTTTGTTCACGGCGAAAATAGAACGCCGCAAGGGAATTGAACCCCTCCTGAAAACCTTTGAGCGGTTGTGGCAGCAGGGGCTGGATGAACCGCTCATCCTGTTGGGTGGAGATTGGTACGACGAACTGTATCAGCGCTGGATGAGCGAAGTACTGCATACCCGTTACCGCCCCTTCATCGAGCGCGGGCTGCTGCAGTGGCGCGGCAAGCAGCCGCCGGCAGAAGTGCAGCAAACCCTCCGCCAGGTACGGGGCATGCTCCTGCCCTCGCTGTTTGAAAATTATCCCTACGCCGTGCTGGAGGCCATGTCAGCCGGCTGCCCGGTAGTGGTTTCGGCCAGCGGCGGACATGCGGAGATTGTGGAGGATGCGGTCAGCGGATTTGTTTTTTCCCATCAAAAGCAGGGCGACCTTGAGCAAAAGGTCAACGCGCTGTTGGGGTTGAACCCACTGCAGTGGCAGGCCATGTCCGATGCTGCCCGGCAGCGGGTGCGGCAGTTGAGCGCGTATGGGGTGGTGGCGCCGCAGAAGGAAGCCGTTTTGCAAAATGTCATTGAACGCGGGCGGGCTGAGCGCAAGCTATTCCCGTTCCTTCGTGAAATTTCCCGCGCGCCGGCGCTTTCTTCGGATGGGGAGGCGCAGGAAGCCTGTAAATTGAGTATTGTCATCCCATTCTACAATCTGGGGGAATATCTGGAAGATACCCTCCGTTCGCTTGTCGGGTTAGAGGATATTCCCTTTGAAATTGTGGTCGTGGATGATGGCAGCGACGACCCGCTCAGTTTGCAAAAGTTGCAAGAACTGAAGAAACGCTATCCCTTCCGCCTGTTGAGGACGGAGAATCAAGGGCTGGCTTTGGCGCGCAACTACGGTGCCGGGCAGGCGCGCGGCGAATTTCTGGCATTTCTGGATGCCGATGATTGTATGGATGTGCAGTTCTATCGGGAAGCAATATCCGTGTTGAGAAAGTACGAAAATATCCATTTTGTGGGCTGCTGGGCAGAATATTTCGGTGAGGCACAGGGGTTTTGGCCGACCTGGAACCCCGAGCCTCCCTATGCGCTTGTGCATAACCCAATCAACAGCAGCGCATTGGTGGTTCGGCGGGCAGATTTTTTGCGGTACGGATTAAATGACCCTGCTTTCAACAGGATAATGGAGGATTATGACAGCCTGCTGAATATGCTTGAAAATGGCTGCCGCGGGGTGGTCATTCCCAGGCCTTATTTCAAGTATCGGGTGCGGGGTTCTTCAAAGTATCATGACACGACCGTGGGAATTAAGCTGAAAACCTACGAACAATTGATCCGAAAACATGCCGGGCTGTATCAGCAGTTTGTTGAAGGGGTGGTTGGCTTAATCAACGCGAATGGGCCGGGATATTTGTATGATAACCCGACTTTATGGTATCCGGCGGTTGACTTCAGCCGCCCCCAACCATATGAGGCGGCAGCGGTTACTGCCTCAACCGAGATGCCGCCAGCGCCAGCCAGAGTTTACTTATACTTTGCATTTCGTGCGGCATTGCTCAAACCGTATTCATGGCTGCGGCGGGTATTTCCCGCAGTGGATGCGATCAAATCGAGGATAAAAAAGATTATACTAAGGGAAAGAGGTTTGTGAGGAAAGTTTTCATTTGAAAAACGAGTACCAAAATAATTCCTGAAGTTTTTGTTGTTTCAAAGAATTGTTGACAGGTTTGAAGAACAAATCCCGTTATTTCCGGATTATATTTTCGCTGGCATTTGCGATGATATTTGTGCTTTGGATTCCAAAGGCCGATATTTTGACGACTCTTTTTGCTATTACAGTGGGATTATTTTTAGCTCTTCTATCCTATGTTGGAAGTCAAAATTCAATAATCCAAAATGTTTACCATGTGTTAAAAGAATATCCGATCCAATGGAGAATTTTTGAAGTGGGGGTATCTTCATTTGCGGGTGTCTGGTTATCTCTTAATATCCCCCTGATAACCCCGCCAACGGAATATACTCCGTTTATGTCTCCTGTGATCATTCGCCTGATATATAGAACAGCAACAAGTTTATGTTCAGGATTAATATTCCTTTTTGTATCTGTCCGGGCGTCTGATTCAGTGCAGTTAAGAGTAAGACCCTCTTCGGCCACTAAATTTTTGTCTGTTATTAAGTATGCTGCGCCAATCCTGTTTATTTGGGGAACTTATCTTTTGGCATTTTATCCTGGCATGATGAGTGCTGATTCAATGGTTCAGTGGGAGCAAGTTCTGACCGGTGTTTATAACGATCATCATCCCCCTTTTCATACATTTACAATATGGCTGGTAACGCGGATTGTCTTCACACCGACTTTGGTTGCTATTGCTCAAATTCTGTTCTTAGGGTTTGTTGCAGCTCAGTGGTTTGTCTTTTTTGAACAAATTGGTTTACCGAAATGGCTGATATGGGTTAGCCTGGGTATCTTTTCGCTTAGTCCTGTGAATGGAACAATGGTTAATACTTTGTGGAAAGATATCCCCTTTAGCACCTCGGTATTGGCGCTATCTCTATTATTGGCAAGAATAATTTTCTCTGGTGGAGAATGGGTTCAAAGTTGGAAGGCAAGAATCCTGTTGGGAATTATATGCGCCTTGGTTCTCTTGTTTCGACATGATGGCTTGCCATTGGGAGCAGGAACAATCGCTGCGCTTCTTGTGTTTTACCATGGTAAATGGAAAAGTTGGGGGATAGCGGCTATCGTTTGCTTTGGATTGTATTTTGGCGTGCGGGGTCCTTTATATCAATTGGTTGGGGTTCAAAAAACTACTGTATTGGCTGAGTCTTCTCTTTCTTTATATTCAATGGCTGCTTATGCAAAACAAGGTAGCCAAGCAGAACAATTATTTCAGTCTTTTCAGATAGTTTCACCAACCTGGGATTGTCGTCTGGCAGGTAAAATCCAACCCGAATGGCGCTCAACAGATCTAGATTACTCACAATCTCCAGTTCAAATTTTGGCTAACCTCATTCAGCGAATGCCGAAAGTGTTGCTGTATTTTTACCGCTGCGCTCGAGCTATGGAATGGATTGTTTGGGATCCCTACGGAGAAGTTCGCAACGCTTCTCATGTCGAGGTATTGGTGGATGCGAATCCTTATGGAATTCAGCCTGATTCGAAGATTCCGTGGCTGCGAGATGTGATTAGAGATTGGGTAATTAATACCTCGCATAATCCGAATATAAATTGGTTTACGTGGAGACCCGCCCTCTTTCTATACTTTAACCTTTTCGTGAGCCTCACACTTATATTGCGCAACCGTTCATTGAAGTTTGGGCTAATCTCTCTACCTATACTCATTCAATCTGTAACTTTTTCTCTCATATTTGCCGAACCCAATTTTCGTTATCATTATGCTGTATACTTGGTTTCTCTCATATCCTGGCCGCTGATATTCTTACCGCCACTACAATTGGAAGAAAAGACCGAAGCATGATCAACTCCCACGCACCTGATTTTGAGATCACTCCCGTCCATCCGCAACGCCGTCGTTTTGGGTATGCCCTCGCCGACAAGAATACGCCGCCGGTGGTTACCATTCTTACGCCCTTCTATAATACCGGCGAAGTCTTTCATCAAACCGCCCGGAGCATTCTTCAGCAATCCTTACAACAGTTTGAGTGGTTGATCATCAATGATGGTTCGGATGATCCGCAATCTTTGCGTATACTGGAAAATTATCGTCAATCCGACCCTCGCATCCGTGTCATTGATCATCCTCAAAATTGTGGGTTGAGCGCGGCACGCAACACCGGCTTTGCAGCAGCCCGGTGCGAGTATGTGGCGCTGTTGGATAGCGACGATTTGCTTGAACCAACAGCGGTAGAAAAGTGGTGGTGGTTTTTACAGACCCATCCCCAATTTGGTTTTGTGGCTTCGTACCACGTGGCATTTGAGGGGAAAGAGTACCTCTGGACGGGTGGTTTCCATGATGGTGCAAAGAATGCAGAACGTAACCGAGTGTCAATGATGTGTATGATTCGCAAATCTGTTCATCAAAAGGTAGGCGGATTTAACGAGTCGATTCGCGGCGGCCTGGAAGATTGGGAATTTTGGATGCGCTGTGCCGCCCAAGGAATTTGGGGGGCGACGGTGCCGGAATTTTTAGCCTGGTATCGTCTGCGGGCAGACCATGGCGATCGCTGGCAAAATTTGCATGAAGAGCGTATCGTTGAATTTCGCAACCAGTTCAAGCAGAAATATCCGCACTTATATTCCGGTCAATTCCCCAATCCGCCGCTTCGTAATTTTGAACTGGATTTAACATTACCTTCGTTGGAAATTCCCATCAATAACCGCTTAACCAAGCCTAAACGCCGTGTATTGTTGATTTTGCCCTGGCTGGTGATGGGTGGGGCGGAACGCTTTGCATTAAATCTAATGGATCAACTCGAGCAACATGAATGGCAAATTACCGTATTAGCCACAGCGCCTGCCAACCATGTTTGGCAGTTTGATTTTGAAAAACGGAGTGAGGATGTTTTTATTCTTCCGAATTTCCTTCCCGTCAGCGACTATCTCCGTTTTGTTGGATATTTGATCTACTCTCGTCAGTTCGATGCACTATTAATCCAGGGCAGCCATGAGGGATACCGCCTCTTGCCGGTATTGCGTGGTTTGTATCCTCAAATACCGGTTGTGGATTATTTGCATTTTGTCACACCAGAATGGATGCAGGGCGGTTTTCCACGGCTTTCGCTGTTATATAAAGAATATCTTGATTTGACTGTAACCTCCTCCGATCAATTGCGCCAATGGATGATTGAGAATGGTGATTCGCCAGCCCGACTGAAGGTGTGCTATATTGGCGTTGATCCACGTTTGTGGAAACCAGATAAAACTGCTAGACACCAGATACGAACCCAATTGGGAATTGATCAGGACGAAACCGTAATTCTTTTTGCAGCCCGCCTGGAACAGCAAAAACAACCCCTGTTCATGCTAAAAGTTGTAGAAAGGTTAGTGAATGAGGGAAAACCGTTTCGGCTGCTGATTGCCGGAGATGGCTCTCTGCGCTCTGAAGTCGAACGTAGAATAAAGGATGCTCACCTGAACGAGCGAGTGATTCTGCTGGGAAGTGTTCCCACCGAACAAATGCCATCCATCATGGCTGCTGCAGATATTTTTTTCCTTCCTTCCCAAAACGAAGGCATTGCGCAAGCAATTTATGAGGCGATGGCGTGCGGTTTGGTGGTTGTTGGTGCAAAAGTAGGCGGCCAGGCCGAGCTGGTTGCGGATGAATGTGGTTTTCTGATTGAGGCAGGGGATGAACAAATGCAACTGGAAGAGTATCAACGGACGCTTGGTAAGTTGATCGATAATTCTTCTTTGAGGCAGTTACTAGGTGAACGTTCCCGTCAGCACATTCAGGATCAGTTCACGTTAGATGGAATGGGGAATTGTATAGCCGGTGCATTGAAAAGTATACTTAAGGATAGAGAGTTGATTAGCGAACCAACCTCAATCACAAAGGAGTTACTGGAACAAACCCGCCTTATCGTTGAATTTTTACAGGCAAGACAGGAGGGTTTGCGTCTTTATCAGGTGGTACAGGAAGTGAGCGATCAATTTAGTGATCTTTATAAAAAATTTGAGGAAGTAACAAGCCCTAAACCACCTTCATACTGGTTTTACTTATGGGTCAGGCAATTGTTTTTGCCAGTATTTCAAAAAGTGGAAGGCAGTGGTTTGAGTAATTTGTTAGGGGGAATAAGGGACTTTATCAGAAAAATCATAAGGATTGGATAATTAATTATTTTATCCTTTATGCAGTGCATCTAATAAGACCTTTGCACGTTCATCCCAGGTATTTTCTAAAGCAATTTTACGTAATAGTGTTCGGTATTCAGAGTCATCCTTCTTGAAAAGCGCATTATCTAATTGAGTCGCAAATTCTTCAGCTTTTTGAGCAATTAATACGCCAGCATAATTCATACTTTCGCGCATTGGTGTTATTACTACAGGTTTTTCACCTGCCATATATTCAAATAATTTTAGGGGTGAAGTTGCGTGAGTAATCTCATTGACTACAAATGGAATTGTTGCAACATCAAAATACTGTAAGTAATGGGGTAACTCTTTATAAGGTTTGACACCCAACCAGTGGATATTTGGAATTGTGAGTAAATCGGTGCGTTGTAGAGTGCCATCGTAATCGGGTCCAATCAAGATGAATTGGTAATTTGGTCTTAGAAGGGCAATTTTTTTGAATAAATCATAGTCAAACCAGCGAGCAAGTGCTCCATAATAACCGATTATCGGCTGATGCGAAGTGATTAGGGCTTCTAAATCTTGTGGCGGGGCTGGATATTCGTTTCTGGCTGCCTTGGAAAAATGCTCATATACGACCCCGTTTGGGGAGTAAATTACGTCAGGACGATAATTTTTCACTTCTTCAATTAGCTTATTTGCAGTTGCTAAAACAATATGGGCATTTCTAAGGAGAAAATCGTGCCCGCGGACAATTTGATCGCGTTCACCGTAAAATACATCAATATCATCAACAAAATCATATATGATACGAGGATGATCAAAGCATTTAGCGTAATCACTGTTCCAGGTTAGAAGGTAGATAAATGGATTTGGAAGATCACGAAAAGTATCCACATGAACATTGCAGAGATAGATCCCCTTCTCGATCAAGTGAAAAGGGGGCTGTTTTCGGTCTGGATTCGGTTGCATATAAAAAACCAATGCCCCCTGTCTGCCTAAAGCCAATGCCAATTGCTGCGGACGTTGAAATAATTGTACATTCCAATCCAGACTTGGAGGAAAGATAACAATCTCTTTGTAGTATCCTTTTTTATCGGTCAGGATTTCATCAAGTAATTTTTGATGCTGTTTTATAATATTGCTGTCCTTAATCCGTAAAATTTTTTTGGCAATTTTCTTTACCGGCGACGGGGTAATTTTTCGTATAGTTTCAATTAAATATCGGGTGACCTTGCTGGCTAATGTTTTGGTGTTCATGAATATTACGGTTCTTTTGGGTCAAATATGCTCGTAAATCCGTATTCAAAATCAGGTAAAGATTATAATCGAGAGATTTTGCATTGGTGAAGGCTAAGGAAGAATGGTTTTGAGACTTTGAGCACTTAGATATTGATACGCCGAATTTCGCACCCCTTCGGTATATCCTTGATAAGTTGTCCCCGGTAAAATTCTCCAATTACATTCCCAATCTTTTCCTTCATAGTCGTATCTTTGATCATAATCGAAATATAAAATTCCAATCACCTGAGATTGTTGGGCAAGGTATTCGTAATTCTGGCGAAGCCAGTTGTTTTTTTGCTGGATATTGACTTCATCCGTTTTTGAATATTCGGCAGTTGTACCGGTTTGGGCAAGGATGATTGGTTTGGAAGGATCCATTTGCCGAATGCGCTCGAGGTAAGGGGCAAATAATGTGTCAAAGTTTTCCCACCTTTGCCAGGTGGCTACATGGCAGTAACCATAATTATAGGAACTAAATCCGATTATATCAACCAAAGAACCGCCCGGGTAATATTTTTCGAATTCATGTCCCTCTTTGCTCCATCCATTTGGAGCAAAAACCCACCAAACTTGCCCTCTGCCTACTCCTGCTTCGGAAAAAATATTGACTATTCTCTGATAAGCCAGCTTGAAATTGGCGGCATCCCCTCCGTAAGATGTCCAAACGCTTCCATCTGCATTAACACCATTCATTTCTGGTAATGGAGCGAGAAAAGCAATTCTCCCTGCACCTGCGGATATCCATTGTTTATATAATTCTGCCATGCGGCGAATGGCGTTATCGCAATCGCCTCTTGCAATTTGGTAAGCGCTTGCCGAAAAAGGACACTTTTCGTTTGTGGTATTTACTGATTTAACTGTTGCAATATTTATATTTACAAAGGAAATATAACCATTTTTCCATAACGCTTCTAATTGTCTATAAAAATTATTTGTGCGAATGTCATTTTGACTTGTGAAAGCGATATCTTGTAGATCGATGAACCACCCTACAACACTATGTTTTTTTCCTGCCAATGAGTCGGCCGAAGGTAATTTAGCACTCACAGCATCGTCTGTCCAATATTCCTGCATGTAAATCCCAATAAACTTAGATGAAGTCTGGAAAGGTGGAAGTCCATTTCGAACAATCGGTAAGAATATTTGCCAGTTATTTGCACTGATCTCCTGGGCATGTCCGATATAAGTTTTTCCACTGCTCATTGTAAATACACACAAAAAAGCGATGAACCAAACTCTTAACAGGAGAACGATTTTACCGATCTGTTTTTCAAACATTAATAAAGCTCCTACTCTTGGGATATTTTTTCTTAAATTATAGTGGTGGATTTTCTCAAATTTTCCCTACAGATTTGCAAAGTAAGAAAAGGGGGCTGAATGGATTGCAGCCCCCTGAAGGTATTGGCCTATCTTAAACTATGGTAAAAACCCTTTCAGCTCGGTGATCGTGAAGTACCGATAACCTTCTTGAGCAACCACATCTCGATAGGCTGTAAAATTTTCTCGAGGAATTCGGAGATCACAAGTTGTACCATCAAACTCATTGATGTCAAAGTAGAAAACTCCCAGAACATTTCGCTGTCTGGCTATGTAACTGTAATTTTCATAGAACCACTGCGCTTTCATCGAGTAGTTGAAATGATCTGGACGGTCATCCTTTGTAAAAATTGCTGAGGTACCGGTTTCTGTGATGATGATTGGTTTGCCGGGAGCCATAATCTCCATTCTTCGAATGTAGGGTTCGTATAAGGTATCGTAATTTTCCCAGCGACCATAATCATACTCACCCACTTTATAGGTCGCGGTACAATAACCGTAATTGTAAGAAGCAAAACCTACGATGTCCACCGCATCATTCCCCGGATAATAATATTCAAAATTGTTTTCGGGCACATCCGGTGAACTTAAGCCATTTGCAGCAAACACCCACCAGACTTGATTTCGACCGACACCGTTTTGTTCGAAAATGGCTTGAATTTTTTGATAGGCTTGCTTATAAAGTTGTTGTTTTTGACCCAAAGGCATGTTTTTAGGATAATATGCAACCCAATCCCCATTCATCTCTTGCAGAGGGGCAAGCATTGCTTTACGTCCTTCTCCCTTGTCCACCCATTTTTTGTATATTTTTGCCATTTGGGCGATTCTGGCATCATAGTTGCCGCTGATGATTTTATCTATAGTGTCACTAGACCCAATTTTTACAAAAGAGAGGTACCCTTTTTCCCACAGTCTTTCCAACTGACGATAAAGGTTGTTCCGGTTTAAGGCAGCTTCGGTTTCCCAATCTTCATAAAAGGCCGGATCTTGGATATCAATAAACCATCCAACTGCTGTATTTTTTAATCCGGAAAGATTGTCCGCTTCAGGCATATATTTTTCAACATTTTCCTTAGACCAATAAATCTTATCAATATACCCGATAAATTTTGGTAAACCATTACGAACTAAGGGCAGATACGTAAATGTAGGTGTCGGATCAACTTGCTCATAAGATGGATTCTCATGGGTTGGGGTTGTACCATCCGAATTGAGGTCTTCGATGACCGGAGCGGCAGAACAGGCTAATATGGATAAGATCATGAAAAGAAAAGGCAAAATTCGAGAAGATATTTTTCTCACGGAAAAAAACCTCAGCTCTTAGTTTAAGTTGAGATTGTATTATAACAAAAATATATCTGCGTCAAACTTTCGAAAGTGCAAATTGCCTTTAGTCAATATGACCATAATGCTGTTCCCTTTCCCCCTACCCCCTTCCCAGCACCTGCTCGCGGATGGAGAGGACTTGCCGGCGCAGGCGGTCGTCGCGTTCAATCTGGTCGGCAATTTTCTCACAGGCGTACATCACGGTGGTGTGATCGCGTCCGCCCAGCGCTTCACCAATCTGCGGCAGGGAAAGGTTGCCAATCTCGCGCATCAGGTACATGGCCACCTGACGCGGTAAGGCCACTTCGCGGGAACGATCGCGTCCCAGTAATCTTTCACGGCTGACCCCAAAGGTGCGCGTTACGGCCTGCAGAATTTGCGCCGGTTCAACCGCGTTCGGTTGTGGCAGCAGATCAGCCAGCGCAATTTCCACCAGTTTGTCGGTAATCGACTGGTTGCTCAAATCGGCATAGGCCAGAATGCGCGTCAGCGCCCCTTCCAGTTCGCGAATGTTCGACTGAATCTGACGGGCAATCAGCGTCAGGATGTCCATGGGCACTTCGCGCCCGGCGCGCATGGCTTTGGAGCGCAAAATGGCGATGCGGGTTTCCAGATCCGGGGGTTGAATATCTACCGTTAATCCCCACTCAAACCGCGAGCGCAGTCGCTCTTCCAGGGTTACCATCGCCTTGGGCGGACGATCCGAAGAAAGCACAATCTGCTTTTCCTGATTGTGCAGGGTATTGAAGGTGTGGAAGAATTCTTCCTGAGTCGATTCCTTGCCGGCAATAAATTGAATGTCATCAATCAGCAAAACATCTATGGAACGGTAGCGTTCACGAAAAGCCAGCGTATTCTGCGTGCGGATGGCGTTGATCAGTTCGTTGGTAAAGTCTTCCGAAGAAACATACAGCACCTGCAAGCCCTTATCGGTGGCGGCGTTGCCGATGGCATGCAGTAGATGCGTTTTACCCAACCCAACCCCGCCGTATAAGAACAGCGGGTTATAGGCGTGGGCGGGTTTGTCCGCCACCGCCAGGCAGGCGGCATGGGCCATGCGGTTGCTGGCTCCCACCACAAAATTTTCAAAACGATAACGATCAATCAGACAACGGCTGCTGTTCCCGTTGGAGCGCGCCGCGTTTTCCTGCGCTGAAGTACTTTCAGCCTCGCTTTCGCGATGCCAGACGACAAACTCAACCTCCACTGGCGAGTCGAGGTAGCCGGTCAACAGGCGGGAAAATGTGCCGGAAAGGCGGCTTTCCAGCCAGTCTCTGGCATAGGCATTTTGGACACCAATGCGGGCCTTGTTATTCTCTACACGGATTAATTCTGCGTTGCGTACCCATGTATCGAAGGATGCTTTGGGCATTTCCATTTGCAGTTGTCCAAGGGCTGCCTGCCAGGCTTGTTGAGCATTCATGTGTCGTCCTCCGCATACAGGATATGGTGCAAACCCAGACGATAGGTGAGATATGCAGAACAATCCCACCCAACGGTGAGGCCGCAAACAAGTCTAGATTGCCTGAGTTTTGCACAGGATGTGGCGGGTGGTAGAGAAGACCCGCTTACAATCGGGCTGTCCCCGTATTGCTGATTGCTTGTACATTCTAACAGAAGCCGCGCCCGAGGACAAGACGATTACCATACGCTACTCTAAAAAACCTCTGATCTTTAAGAATTCTCATGTTAAGGACAATCTTGAAATTTTTAAAATTAATTCGCAATAGTGTAGTAAGCTGCAAACACCATAAAAGGGGGATAAGACCGAATACGACCCCCTATATATGGGGGTCGTGTCCGATTTGTTGATTGTATGTTCTATCTGTGGTGTTTAATTCCAAAAAATTAAAAAAGATTCCAACTCCCAAATTTTTTCCACAAGACTCGCGGAACAGAATCTTGCTGTCACACTAATTTTTAACATTTAATTTTGTTTGGTTCAGGTCGTGCAGCATCATTTTTGCAGCCCGGCGGGCTATCTGCACGGCAAAATTCGTGCCGCGATCCCACGGGTACACCTGACTCATACTGGCAAAGTACACACCGGGCAGCGGTGTGCGAATATCCGGAATGTTTTGCGAATGGTTGACCAGCGGCACCGGTTGGGCGTAGGTGGTGCGGAACAACCAGGTTTTACGAATCCACTCGCGTTCAAAACGCGCATTAAAGCGCGGTAGCACCGCTAAAAAGCGTTCCAGCAATTCCTCTTTGCTCAGCCGAAAGTATTCATGGTCGGGGTCGAGGTAATCGCCGATATAAACGATATGGTCGCCGCCAAAGTGCCGGCTCGGCAGGAAGTTGGTGTGTTCCACCAGCGCCAGAAAAGGATAGCCGGCACTCTTGGGAATGTTGAACCAGTAGTAACCTTCTTCAGATAACTGGTGGCGCAGTGCCAGCACCATCACCACCGCGCCCATGCTTTTCAGGTTGAGAAGCCCGCGCAGATAATCTTCCGGCAGGCTGGGAGCCAGTTTCGCCAGTAAACCCGGCCCAACCGTTACCAGACACCGGTCAAAGGACTGCCGCTGACCGCCTTTCAGCAGTACATCCACCTTCTCGCCGCTTTCGATGCGTTCAACGGGCGTGTTGAGCAAAATCTCAACCCCGCGGCGGCGCAGAATTTCGGCAAAGGTGTCCGAAAAGGCCTGAAAACCGCCTTGAAAAGTCCCCAAGCGTGTGGAGCGCACCTTGAAACGTGCCCAAAACCACGCCATGTTGACGGTTTTATAGTGCTGCCCGAACTTGCCTTGCAACAGCGGTTCAAACAGCACGCTGTACAGCCGGTCCCCGTAGGCTTTACGCATCCATTCGTGAGCCGTGACTTTTTCCAGCGGTTTCCAGTCGGCCATATAGCGTAAATAAGCCGTCACCAGACCAAAGCGAATCATGTCCGGCAGGCTGAAGCCGGGAAAAGTCAGGGCTGCCAGCGGAGAATCGAGGGGGTAAAACTTTTCTTTGTAATAAACTACGGTTTTGGGGCGGGGGAAGACCACTTTATCCTGCAAACCCAGTTCGCGGATCAGGTTCAGCATGTCGCGGTCGGTCTGAAACCAGTGATGATAGAAATGCTCCACCGACCACTCCCAGCCCTCGTCCTTGAAACCGGCTGCCAGCCCGCCCACGTAGGGGGCCGATTCGTAGATAACCACCTGATGACCGGCGTTGACAAAGTCGAATGCGGCGCTCATCCCGCCGATGCCTGCTCCAATGACAGCAATTCGCATATTCTTCCCTCGTTCGTTTTAGTCTGTTGCTGCGCTCTCCGTCTGGCGGATTTGCTGTAAATCCTTCCCCCAGCGCAGGGGTTGTTTGAAGTAGTAATAAGCCCCCAGAGCTGTGATGGGCAGCCAAAGCGCGGCGTGTAATACCAGCGTATAGGCCGCCGCGCTAGCCTGTGGCACGCCGTAAGCCACCAGCACGGCAATGCCGGGCGCATCAAAGGTGCCCACGTACCCCGGGGCGGAGGGCAGGGTGGTGGCGATGTTGACAATGCCGTTCATCAGCATTAACGCAAAGAAACTGACCTCAAAGCCGAAGCCGTTCATGATGAACCAGTACTTGCCGGTTTCCAGCAGCCAGATGATGACCGTGGTGAAAAAGACCATCAAGGCTTCGCGCGGAGAACGCAGCGATTCCAACCCGGTCAAAAAGCGTAAAGCAACCCCGCTCACCCTGGGGCGAAAGCGGGCTGGCACGACTTTTTCCAATATGCTCATCGTCAGGCGTTCGGTAACGCGCGGGAACATGGCTGCCAGCAGGAAGAGGATCAGCGCGCCGATGAAAATCAAGGCGCTCCATACCGAAAGCTGCTGGATATTACCCACAAAACCGGAATCGTGCGTCAGCCGGCTTAATTCTCCCAGATTGAAAAACACAAAACCAAGCATCACCACCGCATCAAAAATCCGCTCGACCACCACCGTAGCCAGCGAGGCAGAAATGGCCACTCCCTCGCGGTCTTTGAGAATGGCGGCGCGCAGTACCTCTCCGGCACGGGCGGGGTAAATGTTGTTGCCCATGTAACCGATGGTCACAATTGGGAACATGGTGCGGGTGGGAATCTTTTTCAAGGGTCGCAGCAGGTAATGCCAGCGCCAGGCGCGCGCCCACACGCCGATAAAATAAACTGCCACACCCGGCAGCAACCACCAGAATTGGGCTTTTTGCAGCGAATCCCATACTTCCCCCAGATGCAAGCCGCGCAGTGCCAGATACAGGAAAAAAGCACTTACGCCGATGCCAACCCAGAATTGCCAGCGTTTCAGCATGGCGCAATTGTAACACGCTGCACAAATTATGTGGGCGGCAGGTCTATGGTGAAAGTTGTGCCTTTGCCCGGCTGGCTTTCCGCAGTGATTTTTCCGCCGTGCGCCTCCACAATCGAGCGGGCGATTGCCAGCCCCAGCCCCGATTCCTGATTGGAATGGCGGGCTTTATCGGCGCGGTAGAACCGTTCAAAGATAAAGGGTAAGTCATCCTCAGCGATGCCGCTGCCGTTATCCTGCACTTTCAGGCGTAAACCCCCCGACGGCGAGATTTCGGCGCTTAACCGAATCCAGCCGCCCGCCGGGGTGTAGCGGAAGGCATTCAGAATCAGGTTGTCCAGCACCTGCGCAATCCGGTCGGGGTCGAGGGGGTATTTGGACAGGCCGGAGGATACGGCAGCCTGTAAATCAATTTGTTTTTGCTGAGCGGTGACACTGTGACGGGTAATGATCTGATTGAGCAGGGTGGGAATATCGGTGGGTTGAATCAGCAGACTTAATTCGCCAGCATCCGCCAGAGATAGCAGACGCAAATCGTCAATCAGGCGGCTGAGCTGGCGCGTTTCCTGATGGAGAACATTGTAAATTTCGGGATTGCCTTTCAATTTACCCTCGCTGAGTGCTTCAGCATAACCGGAAAGCACCGTCAGGGGTGAGCGCAATTCATGGGCAATATCGGCGGTCATCTGGCGGCGCAGGCGAACCGCGTTGGCCAGATCGCGGCTCATTTTGTTAAATGCCTGAGCCAGAGTGCCCAGTTCATCGTTGGAGCGAACGGCAACCTCTTTGCCGTAATTGCCGCGCGCAATTTCCTCAGTCGCATGAGTCAGCTCACGCAGGGAACGCGTCAGCCCATAGGCCAGAAAGCCGCCCAGTGCCAGCGCCAGCAGCGAGGCAATCACCGCACTGACCAGGGCTGCCTGATTGACCCCGCGCAAAAAGACTGCTTCGGGCGTATCCGCAATCAACGCGCGGCGTTTGGCGTTGAGAATCACCCAGCCGACGGTCTGGTTATTCACCGAAAGCTCGAAAGCGCGGTTCAATTCACTGGCGGGAATCAGACTGCCGCTGGGTTCGCCAGCCGAAATGCTGAACAGCACCCGTCGTTCGGCATCTACCAGCGTGAACCGCGCCCAGGTGGCTTCCATGGTGCGCATCATCCCGCCCATCCCCTGCATCATCATGTGCGGTCGGCGCAGCAGGGCGTTGTCAATCCCCTCCCACGAACCGTTGAGCTGATAATATTCCAGCAAAGCAGAGATCATCGCCTGTTCTTCGCGGGTCAGCAGAAAGCGGTCAAAGGCGGATTGGATGCGCCGATTGATGAACACGGCTACCAGCAGTGCGCCGGTTACACCTACCACCAGAAAAGCCACGGTCAGTTTGACGGTTAATGATCGCATATATTTTTCATCGGACGGTTAATCTCGAACGGCAAAACGATAACCTGCTCCATACACCGTTTCGATGTAGTGGGGATTGGCAGGATCGGGCTCGATTTTGAGGCGCAGATTGCGAATATGCACGTCAATGGTGCGCTCATATCCTTCGTAGGCATCCCCTTGAATGCGTTCCAGCAACTCCAGCCGCGAAAAAACCTTGCCGGGTGTTTCCATGAAAGCGGCCAGAATTTCAAACTCGGAAGGCGTCAGGTCAACCGGTTTGCCATTGACCAGCACCATTCGGCTGGTGCGGTCCAGTTCAATTTGCCCCCGTCGCAGAGTTTCCGGCGCGGCTACGGCCTTGTCCATGCGGCGCAAAACGGCGCGGATGCGTGCGGTCAGTTCGCGCATGCTGAACGGTTTGGTCACATAATCATCGGCACCCAGTTCCAGGCCGACCACTTTGTCATTTTCCTCCAATCGGGCGGTCAGGACGATGACCGGCGTTTCTGCTTCGCGGCGGTAAGTGCGTAAAAACTCAAAGCCGCTCATTTCCGGCATCATCAGGTCGAGGATGATCAGGTCGGGTTTATGATCGCGGGCGGCAAACAACGCTTCCTGACCGTTGCCGGCGGTAAAGACCTCAAAACCTTCCTCTGTCAGGTAGGAGCGCAGCAGTTGACGCAATTCCAGTTTGTCATCCACAATAAGCAGTTTCTTCGCCATATTGATTTATTATACTCCGGTCAGAATCGAAGGGTGAGGATGCCGGGGATCTTGCGCTGCATCCTCACCCGTAAAGCGGATATTTAGTAAGGAGGAGAAAAGTTACCGTACCGCCAGCCGGTTCAAGAGGATTTACCAGCCCCGTCCAAAGCCGCCGCGTCCAGCACCATGGCAGCCGCCGCCTAAGCCCATGAATCCGCCGCGTATCCCGAAACCACCCTGTTGGAGAAGCAGGTCAGCCTGCTGTTGGGTGATGACACCATTGGCAACGGCTTCCTTTATAGCGTTTTCAAAGGCAGCCTGCATGGAATTCTGGAAGGCCTCATTGTTGAACAGGGTGTGGCGGGCGCGCAGCAACTCGGCTTCTTCTTCCGTGATGCGGCCGTCGGCTACAGCC
>Ga0067045_1028583_pt1 | contig 30709 bp, 28 predicted proteins | sample TerdegcTABiofilm_FD_59184 | JGI IMG/M metagenome (GOLD analysis project Ga0067045, IMG submission 59184) | Combined Assembly of (Gp0054472, Gp0054536) Wastewater bioreactor microbial communities from Singapore -Terephthalate degrading...
TAAGATAATTGAGAAACTGTCCCCATCCAGCATCAGAAATATGCTTTGCAAGACGGTGGTTTTTTACCATTCCTTTTATATTCAGATCCTCTATTGCTATAAAACCATAGGCATCTACAAGTTTACGAGAAACCTTATGGTGAAAATCAGACCTCTGATTTCTAACTTTGGTATGAAGTTTGGCAACAGATTGTCTTGCCTTCTTTCTATTGGCAGAGCCTTTCTTTTTTCTAGAAAGTTGTCTTTGTTTAGAGATAAGTTTCTTTTCGGATTTAAGAAAGTATTTAGGGTTATCTATAACTTCACCATTAGATGTAACGGCAAAAGATTTAATGCCCATATCAATACCGATAGCTCTATTAGGGATGGGTTTTTCAACTGGCTCATACTCAACAGAAAAACAGGCATACCACCTGTTGCATTCTCTTTTGATGGTGCAGGTTTTAACAGTGCCATCAATATTCCTATGCAGTTTAATCTTAATAGTTCCTATCTTGGAAAGTTTAAGCCCTTGCGGAGTTATCTGAAATGCAGGGTGTTGTGGATATGTGATAGAGTCGTATCTCCCCTCACCCTTGAATCTCGGATAGCCTGCTTTACCGTCTTTCTCTTTGAGCCTTCGAAAGAATCCTTGAAATGCCCTATCCAATCTAAAAAGAACATCCTGAAGTACTTGAGAATGTATCTCCTTCAAGGATTCAACCGTTTGTTTATCGGATTTAAGGATTTCCTGCTGTTTGATCCGAGAAAGTCCTTTGCCAGTCTGCTCGTAATGATTCTTTCTATCCAAAAGATAGGAGTTGTAGAGGGTACGGCACATATCCAAAGTCCATTCAAGTTTTTGGACTTGCTTCTTGGTTGGCAAAAGTCTAAATTTATATGTCTTACGCATTCTGACTCTCCACGTACCGTTTCAAGTCCTCAAGCGTTACCTGTCCAGTCGATGCAAGAAAATAAGAAGGACTCCAAAAGTGTCCTTCCCACAACTGCTTTTTTACATTGGGGAATTCACGAAATATTAATCTTGCGGAGACGGATTTCAGGCTATTTACAAACTTTGATAGCTGTATATGAGGCTTACTGGAAAAGAGAATATGTATATGGTTAATAGCAGTCTCTTGTTCAATAATCTTGATTCCAAAGGCTTTTGCAACATCAAGATTGATGATTTTGAGCCTATCCGTAACATTACCAATAAGAACTGGCTGCCTGTATTTCACACAGGCAACATAATGGAACTGAAGACTATATACAGAGTGATTGCCTTTATCCAATATATATTTCATAAGGAAATAATAACATGGAACTGAATCAAAAATCAAGGAGAAAATCGCCTTTCATCCCCTCCCTCACGGAAGGGGACTTCTCGGCGGGAAAGTTAAAAGAATATTGGAAAGTCAAAGAATACATTAAAAATAGCAGCACAACGGGTAGGTAAAAAATGGATACATTAAAAATAGCTCAACAACTTCTAAGCAGGTCATCTCTTTCAGAGATGTTACCTTATTATGCTTACGAAAAAGATAATAACGTTTATATACTTTCTCATGGTGTAGGTTTTGTGTTTGAATGTACCCAGATATGGGGTAGTTCAAATATTATAGACTCTTTAAAAGGACTTTATTATCAACAATTTCCTATAGGGACATCTATTCAATTTATGGTTTATGCCTCCCCCAACGTAGGGCCTTTTATGGATACATACGTTCATCTAAGAGAAAGCGTACTGCCTGGAAGCGAGCTTATAGATGTTGTACGAAACAAAAAAAACTTTATAATAAACGGAACAAAACAAACCATTCTTAAAGGTTACGATTTTAGGGTAAGGAATTTTAGACATATTATATCCGTTATTGTCCCATGCGATGGAACACCTTATGGTTATGAAGAAGGGATACGTGCCGTACAAAAAATAAAACCTGTTGTTTATCAAGCCCTTTCTACGGCACATTTGAATCCTAAAGATGTAGGACCTGCTGAATTTTTAAATATTTTATCCGAGCTTATCAATCCGAACCACGCCTACGAAGAAATGCAGCATTATGATGAGCGCGCTATATTAAGAGAACAAATTATATACGGAGACACTGAAGTTAAAGTAGATAAAGACCATATGGTAATTGACGGCAAATATATAAGAAGTTTTACCATTAAGCAATATCCCCAACAGTGGGACATATCAGATACGGTTCATTATGTTGGAAGTCTTTTCGATAATGTAAGGCAAATTCCTATCCCTTTTACTATTGTGTTTAATACAGAATTTCCTGATAAAGTAACCGCTGTCGATAGTGTTCAAAAAAAGGCTATGACCACTTCGTATCAACTATTTGGTCCTATGGCAAAATGGCTTCCCGGTCTCGCAGACAAGAAACATCAGCTTGATTCCTGGCTTGCAAAGATGAAAACAGGAGATTCTCCTGTGTATAGCTATATGAATATTTTACTTTATGCAGATTCTTATGAAGAGTTAGAATCATATTCTACTCTATGTACAAACCATTATAGATCTTTAGGGTTTATCCTTCAGACAGACACCTATATAACCCTTCCAATGTTTTTACAGTCTCTTCCTTTGGGATACCTTAAGGACGCACAAAGAGATTTAAGACGTAAAAAACTTCTTAAAGCGTCAGATGTGGCAGAACTTGTACCTATTGCGTCCGATTGGAGTGGGTTTGGAAAGCCTGTTTTAAACCTTATTAGCAGAAGAGGACAGATACAGTTTTTTGATATATTCGCAAACCCTGCTGGCGGATATTCAGGGATAGTGGTCGCAGCAACAGGTGCAGGTAAATCCTTTTTTATTAATGAGCTTATCGTATCCTATCTTTCAGTAGGCGCAAAGATATGGGTTATTGATGTGGGTAGAAGCTATGAGAAACTTTGTAATTTTTGTGGTGGGTCTTTTATGGTCTTTGGTATGGATTCAAAGGTATGCATCAATCCTTTTAGCGATGTAGAAAACATAGATGAAGAGATGCCTATACTAAAATCCATTGTGGCACAGATGGTATCCATGAATGCCCTTGATGAACTTTCCCTTGCGTATATAGAGGAGGCAATCAAGGAAAACTACATAGAGAAGCGCAACGCAATGACTATTACAGATATTGCCAGATATCTTGAAAGAAAAAACGAACCTATCACTTTATCTATTGCAAAAAGGCTTTATTCTTATACGGATCAGGGTGCATATGCGTCATACTTCAATGGAACTGCAAACTTGACAGCAGATGCAGATTTTGTTGTTATGGAGCTTGAAGAGTTAAAATCAAAGAAAGACCTTCAAGAGGTTGTTCTCCTTTCTCTTATATATCAGATACAGCAGTCTATGGTTAATAGAGAAACATATAAACTGTTGATCATTGACGAGGCATGGGATCTCCTCACAGGAGGCAATACCACCCAGTTTATGGAGACCGCTTACAGACGATTCAGAAAATATAAAGGTGCATGTTTTTCTATAACGCAAAGTGTCAATGATTTTTATAGATTGCCATCAGGCGTCGCTATTGTTGAAAACTCTGATTTTATGTTTCTTTTGAGACAAAGGCCTGAATCTATCAAGATGCTTAAGGAATCGGGTAGAGTATCGCTTTCGGAAGGGCTTTATGAACTTTTAAGCAGTGTTCATACGGATCAAGGAAACTACTCTGAAGTATTTGTCTACACTCCAATAGGTGTTACCGTCGGAAGATTAATAGTCGATAGATTTACTCAACTGCTTTATACTTCAAGGGCAGAAGAATACACAGCCATTAAAAAATACCTTGATCAGGGATTGTGCGTAAGCGATGCAATAAAAAAGGTTATGGAAGAAGAAAGATAATTATTTCTTCCAGTCAAACCCAGGTCCGAAAACTTCTTTTTCTGGCTCTTTATTGTTTAACTTGTTCGATCTATATTCGTTTGTTTCGCTGCTTTCCATATTGTTTATCTCAATCTCAGTCTCTTTCTTCTTTGTTTCTTTTAGCTTTACCGCCGTTCCATAGACAATACCACCCACTACAGTGCCCCTTTCAGATGGAGAAAATACCTCAAGGCTCATCCTTACCATTATAATTGCATCTGCCCCTTTTTGCTTAGCTGCACGCTCCATTGCAGCAACAGCTTCTTCCCTTACGGTCTCTATCGACTGTTCATAACCCTTTATTCTCCCCCCTGTAATATCTTTTATGGCAGCAAACCAGTCCTTGCTGAAGCCTATGCCTGCCACAATTGTGCCTGAAACAATTCCACAGTATTCTGCGATGTTCTCATGGGAAATAAAACCTGTAGTGATAATCATATAAATCTCCTTTTATAAATCTTTTTTTACATTATCTTCCTTTTCCTTTTTCCCTTAAAAACTGCGGGAAGTATATATGAATATTAATTCTTGTTGAGCTTTATCAAGAAACGTAAAAACCAAGAAGTAATATATATATGGATAGCTATATTTTTTAGGAGGTGTGGTATGTTCAAAAAGGGATATCAAAAATATTATCTGCCTATTATGGCAATTCTTACAATAGTCTTTATGGCTATAGGAGGTCTGCCATCTCAGGGACACACAGAGGATGAAGAGATTGTATCACAGGTTGATCTTTCTCAAGGGACTTTAACGGACGACGCTATATACCAGAATAATGCTGTAACCTTGGCCTATACGTCAGATGTAGATCAAATAGCTTGTGAGGAAGACAATAGATGTTTGATTAAAAGAACAGATAATACTGTTTGGGTTACAGGTGGGGGTGATAGATCAACTTGTTTTGTAGCATCTACGCCTTCCTCTCCGCCTGTTCAAATTCAAAATGCGGTTATCAACAATAATGTAAAATATGTAGCAAGAATTGCTGATAAACGTGGATATAACAATACTTATTATTCATATTTTGAGTTAACTAACGGAGATATATACCAATGCAATACACTTAGTGCCACACCAACAAAGGTAGGAGATGCTAATTTTACTAACATGAAAAAGTTGCTACCCCTCCGTGGACGTTCATTAACTTTTGGATTAAGAGAAGATGGCACTGTATGGAAGGTAGATACTCAAACTGGAACAACGACTCAAGTTCAAAATTTAGATAATGTTGTTGATATAAGCGTCCGCGAATTTGATTGGGATGGTAATGCCTATCCTGGAGTAGGTACTGCTGTAAAATCTGATGGAACATTATGGTTATGGGGATTAGACGCAGCCTATCCTCTTTCGTCAATCATTTTTTCTCCTGATTGGGGAACAGATTGTATTGGCAGTGCAAATGCAATGAAAGCCTGTCAAGTGCCAATAGTTTCAAATGCTGTTAAAGCAACCTCCCGAACCTTTTCTGGTCAGTTTGCTATTGAAGTCCTTTTCCAGGATGGAACCATAAAAGGTTGGGGAACTCCAAATCTTCTTGGAATAGGTTCAACCGCAACCGACAGAACATATTCATTAACACCTATTCAAACATCTTCAGGAGTACCCGCTGGTGGTATCTTTACTGATTTGTATTATAATTCTATCGGGTTGTTTTTTGCAGTAGCTTCTTCAGGCAAATTGTATTCTTGGGGTAACTCACAATATGTTTCTGAAGCGTGGGTTTCTCAAGATAAAAGATTAAATGTAACAAAAGTATTTCCTTTTGATGGACTTTCTAGCAGTCGCCCCCCCTTTTTTTTAGACGCTAGTGATAATAAACTGTACTTTTATTATAGCGATGTATGGAGTGGCCATATGTCCCCTGTTCTCACAACACCCAGTAATTATTACCCGTATGTACCTCTTCTTGTCCCATCAGGAACCTTTACTACTACAGCGATACCTATCACCCAAAACTACGCAATAAAAAACATTTCAGTAGGTACAACTGGCAATATCAAATATTTTGTAAAACTCAATCCGGATTCTTACTATAAAAGATGGACTGGCACAGTATGGATAAATACCGAAGAAAAATTCGAAAACGGCATGACTAAAGAAGAATTGGAATCTATTCCAGTAAGCGCATGGCGGTCTTTATCTACCAATAAGACCTCTATAACCTTAAAAGCATTTCTTCAAAAAACCGATCCTGCTCCAACTATCTCGTCTATAACAATAACCCAGGCTATAGCCTTCGATGTTACAAACGTCTCCTGTCCTCAAACATTAAGGATGGGTCAGACAGGTCAGTGTTCTGTTACCGTAGATAGTCCAAATCAAAATATTACCTACCAATGGGGATCCGCTGAAGGCTCAACAGGGGCTGTTTTTGCAAATCCAGATCACCAAATTACAGATGTATATTTTACAGAAGTAGGAACTCAAGTGGTAAAGATAACAGCGTCTGATCCTGCATTGAATCTTTCAAAAACAGTATATGTGGTTGTAGATGTTACGCCTTTAGCAATGACACTCGATGCAAACTGTCCTGAAAACGCTGATAAACTGACCTTAACAAACTGCACAGCGCAGGCTGTGTCCGAATGGGGAACAATAGCATATAAATGGACAGTTGAAAATAATGGATATATACAGGGCAGCGATGATGGCGCAGACGTCTCTCTTGTCTTTACAGAACTTGGCAAAATGGCGGTAACAGTCAAAGCCTATCTTGTCGAAGCGCCCCTTGTCACTCTCACAAAAACAAAAAATATATACGTAAATCCAAAACCTCCTACAATTTCTAACGCCGCATGCGATGAATCTATTATCCTTGGCCAAGATGTTTCATGCAGCATTTCTGTGGGAGGCACAGACAGTACAACAAAAATACTCTGGAATGTCCTTGATGATGGCGCAGAAATATCAGACAATCATTCAGCCACTCCTACCATTATTTTTAAAACCCCGGGAGAAAAAACAATAAAGGCTATCGCTTATGTAGATGGGTATTCTAATATTAAGACAGAAAAAACATTCACAGTGACCGTACAAGATAATCCCATAACAGCCAATATTATCTGTCCTGAAAACGCCCTGACAAGGAGGGAATTTATCTGTACATTTGACGCAACCGCCACATGGGGGAATGTATTAACAGAAATATCTGTTAATAAAGGACAAGCTAATCAAGAAGACAATATGATTAAAATTACACCAACTACTCCAGGCACACTTAACGTACAGCTTACTGTATCAGTAGAAGATATCCCATGGTTAAAAAAGGTAGCTACAGCAACCGTAAACATTACAGAGGTAAAGGTTTTTACCCCTGTAATCACCGGACCAAAATCATCTTACATTGGTTTGCAGAACACCTATACCGTTGATGCACCATGTATTGCCAGCAACTCATGTTCAATAAAATGGAAAATATCTGATACCGAATATACAGGAACCTCCCTTAACATATCATTTCCTGTAGAAGGCAAATATATCCTTGAGGTATCAACTATTGCAAATGACTCTCCACTAATTACTGTCTCTTATGCCGTCTATATATCCGCACTTCCAAAACCTTCCCTTTATATAGATGGCCCAGGCGCGCTCTTTGTAGGTAATGCAGAGACATATAAGATTGTCATTCCCGCAAAATATAATGGTCTTGCAGTAACAGGCGAATGGATATTGCCTGATGGTACACGGGTAGCCGATCCAGAGATAACTATTGATCCAACTGCTGAAGGATATATCACTATAATGTATGAAACCTGGATAGATGGGTACAAGGATATAACCCTCAACACTATGAAAAAAAGAATACACGTAACACAGTATATATTCCCTGAACCAAAGATTAAGATTAGAAGTATCGAGGGGAAAGCACCATACAACGCAACATTTTTAATTAGCGATACATATAAAAGAACTCCAGGTGCAAAATATAATATTAACTATACTTGGAAATTTAGTGATACAGCAGAACCTTTAGTAACAGACAACACAATAATACACCATGTTTTTACAAAGGCAGGCTCTTATACAGTAACTATGACTGCTACAGATAATAAGGGCAATACATCAAAAGACACAATCACGATTACCGCTGGGGTGCCTCCCGTTGAGATTCAGCTTAAAATATCTAGCTCTAACAAATATATGAGAGTGCCGCTTGCTGCCTATGTCCGTGCCGCTATTAAAAGAGGGAGCACTCTTGATAGACTTGAAAGCTATGAGTGGAAACTTGACGATGAGCCTATTATAGATGCAAAGCCAGAGTATGCAAGGGTTGCTTTTACTGAACCAGGCATACATACCATCTCTTATACAGCCAAAATGATAAGTGGTGCTGTAAATACAGAAACAGCAGAAATTGAGGTACAACCTAACCAGTTGCCGACATGCGATATAGCATATACAGATGATCCCAAATCACGCTATGTCTACCTTAAAGCAATTTGTTCTGATCCTGATGGAAGAATATCAAGCTATAAGTGGGACTTTGACGATGGAAGAGGTGTAAGGGCTGGAACTGTAAGCGCGTCTTTTATAGCAAAAACATCTAAAATATACAATATTACGCTTATAGCAGCAGATGATACAGGCGATACGGTAACGGTGCAAAAAGAAATTAACATCGTTAGATAAAAAGTATTAATATGGGGGGGATTTGCCCCCCCATATTATGAAAATAATATTGAAATCATATCCCATTTCAAAAATATTTGTAAGGAGGTGACATAACATGACAGAAATACAAAGAAGCGTAGATGATCCTATTACCTTTTTCTTTTGGGAGATAGATGAGGTTATCCTTATGGCCTCTTCAATGTTTATTGGCATTATGCTTGATATGCTTATAACATTTGGTCTTATAGGTGTCGTTGCTTCATATCTACTCAAAAAAATCAAAAAAAATAATTCAGAAGGAGTTGTCATTCATTTTTTGTACTGGTCTGGATTTTTTACTCTCCGTGGTTGTCCAAAAAGCTACATAAGAGAATTTATAGAATAAACCACACCCTTTTTCTTTGCAGAATTCGGCTCATTCAACCTCAGCCCTAAAAGGCAGGGTCTCCTAAGCCGATTCAGTAATATATAAAAAGAATGTCTACTAAAACACCCAGAATCTACCCGGAGGTAAAAAATGTTATATGACCGCTGGATAAAAGAATGGAAGTCAGCACTTGCTGAAAATTTCTTCCTACGTACGCTTTGTCTTATCCTTGCTCTTACAGTTGTTGTGAATGTTGTCTTTTTTAGAAAAAAGGACAGGATTATTATTGTTCCCCCAAAGATAGAAAAAGCGGTGTGGGTGGAAACCAATAAGGTATCCGATACTTATCTTGAACAAATGGGGATATTCTTTGCAACCTTTGTTTGTAATATGTCACCTATCAATGCTGAATATAATGCCAAGATTATATCTGAATATACGGATATTTCGTCGCGCGCAGAATCAAAAAATGAAATTATGGCGCAAGCAGCCTATTTTAAAAAGAATAATGTTACGCAGGCGTTTTTTCCTGAAGCAGTTAAAGTGGATGCAGAAAAAAACTATGTTATAATTGAAGGAACAGCTATTCGCTACGTCGGTTCTACAAAGGTATCACACGAAAAGGTATCTGTTCATATAAAATTTACGACAAAAAATTATACAATAAAAATAGACGAACTCTATATGGATTATCCTGAAAGGAAACAAAAACAAATAGAAGCCGAAACAAAGATGGAAAAGAAACAACTTGAACGGAAACATAAGGAAGAAAAGATACAACAAAAGGAGGAATAAAAATGAAAAAATTAGTTATATTTATAATGACTTTAACATTTTTTACCCTTACAGACCATATAAATGCAATGCAAATTATTACCCCTGTAGAGGGAGAAACAACTTTTATAGAAATATCTCAAAAAGACCTTACGATTATAAAAACTCCTATTAATAATATTAAAGCTTTTTCGGGTAGCAAAAATATAGATATTCATATAGAGGGCAAAAATATCTTTATAAAATATACAGGTCTTATGCCTGAGCCACAGGAACTTGTTATTACAGGTGGAAGCGGAGAAATATATCCGGTAGTTTTAAAACCCGTTGGTATTCCTACAGAGACAATTGTGCTCAGGATGAGGGAGCACAAGACGGAAGCCCTCGAATGGGAAATGTCGCATGATTATATAAGCCTTGTCAAAGAATTAATAAAAGGGATGTATCTTGAAATGCCTCCTCAAGGATATTCAATAGAAGAAACGACCAGCAAAAAGGCTATCAAGGATAGCTTCTTTGAGGATATAATGCCGGATAAGGTTAAGATAACGCTTAAAAAACGATACGCAGGTGCTTTGCTTATTGGAGAAGTATATATGGTTAAGGCACTTCAACAAAAAGTTAAAATCGAGGGCACTCCAACTCCCCCCATAAAAACGCAACTAAACGAAAAAGATTTTTACAAAGAGAAAGTGCTTGCTGTTTCCATAGAAAACCCACAGCTTGAACCAGAGGAAGAAACCGTCATCTATATCGTAAAAAAGAAAAGTTAATTAATCACCCCCTGCCCGTGAGGGTGGGGGTCTCCGCCTCAGGATGAAAGGAAGATGAATTTCAAAGAAAAGATCTTTAAAAAGAAAAAAACCTTTAAGAAGAAATGTCTCATGGTAATCCTTGTAAGCCTGATTATCACCCTAACCCTTCATATATTTTCCATGCATTACAGCATAGCCATAGGGCATGATCAGTGTTTGAAAGGTAAAGTATGGCTTATCCAAAAGAATGTTATGCCCTCAAAAGGAGACTATATATACTTTAAGGGTACGCATATTCCTATATATGAGAAAAAAAGACTTATAAAACTTGTAAAAGGCGTTAATGGAGATATTGTGCGGGTAATACCTGATATAGGTACAATGAGTATTATGATAAACGATATGCCTATAAAATTTAAGCTAAGGGCACGTGTTCAGTTAATCGAGAACAATAGGATAATAGCGGAATACCCTATTTTTGAAAAAGGCATAAGCGGAAGAGAACTACCTTTTATGCTTAAATATGGAACAACAATAATAAAAGATGGTTATTTTGTCGTTGGCACTCATCCTGCATCCTACGATTCCCGCTACTGGGGCATACTTGATAAAAAGGATGTCCTTGGTAGAGGTATCTTAATATTTTAGGGTTCTAAAATGTTAAAACCATCTCTTAAACCTCTTTTAGCTATCATTATCGCTATCCTTCTCTGTTTATCAGGGTTACCATCAGTCATCCATGCGGAGGAAGATTATGAAGAAGATACCTTTGAAGAAGAAAATACCTTCGAAGAAGAAAATACCTTCGAAGAAAACATATCTGAAGGGAATCTTTATGAAAATATAGATGATGGTCTGCCTTCTTCAAAAATTTCACCTGCAATCAAAGAAGAGGTTTCCCGTATAGTAGATGGCTTCATTGCTCCTAATAAAAAAGATATTGAAAAGGCTGAAGAGATAAAGGTTTTTACTGATAAGACCGTTAAGACTGCGATAAAAGATAAAATCAAAGAAGACACGGAAACTGTCTCTGAAGATATATGTGCATATAAAGTAAAATACCTTATTTCTTTCTCAATGCCTGAAAAAACCATCATTAACCTTTTAAACGATGCAGTAGCTATCAATACTTCTTGCTCAAAATATATAGTAACCATAGGTATTAGGGGTTTCGTAGGAGGCAGTCTGAAAAAGACTATCAAGCATCTCGCAAGGATATCAGATACCATCCATGAAGATCTGCCGTTAACAATAGATACTGATACCTTCAGACGGTATAAGGTGGAAAAGATACCGTTTATCATAATAGAAAGAGATGATTTTAAAAAGATTGTCCATGGCGACGCAAGCATTGACTATGCAGTAAAACAAGCCCCTAATAATGAATTATCTGGCATGACATATCCCATAATGGAGGAGGACTTTTCGGCCACTATAGAAAAGAAAAAAAAGGAAATAATGTCAAAACTAAAAAATAGGATAGATAACAAAATAGATAAAAAAATATATGCAATTACCAAATACTCAGAACATTTCAAAAAAGCTGATAAGGATAGAACATTTTTTCTTGATCCGTCATATCTGGTAGAAGAAGACATAACAGCCCCTGACGGCAGCATAATTGCTCGAAAAGGAACGGTTATAAATCCTTACGAATATGTGAGTCTTGGCAAATATATAGTCATAGACGGCGATGATGATGAAGAGGTGGCATTTGCCTTACAGGAAAACTTCAAAAAAATCATTTTAATTTCTGGCGATCCTATTGAACTATCAAAGAAATATTTCAGTAAATACAAAGTAAAATTTTATACAGCTAATGATATCATCGTTTACGGCCTTTCTCTTAATAAAACACCGTCAATTATAGAACAGGATGGGGGGTATATCCGTGTTACAGAGAAGAAAATTAAAAGATAAATTGTGGTCAAATAAAATTAAAATTGTTGCCATCTCTTTAGCAATTATTCTTTTATCCTCTTTTCTATTTTCTTTTATTATCACCTTGGTTCATGCCGCAGAAACACCTACAGGCAAATGCGAGAACAATTTCCCTGATCTTTTGTCGGATATTCCGTGGAACGCCATGTTTCCCCTAAGAATAGGGGGAAAAGTGGTTCTCAATATGGGAGATATGCCTGATAACGTTAATACAGAAAATCCTGATGATTATAACCCATCAAGCTATGTTTGCACCTGCAATAAAAATGGTATCTCCCATGCAGGGGTATGGGTTTCGTTTTGGGAGCCTGCAAGGGTTGTAGAGGTTATAACAAAACCTCATTGCTTCTCTTTTCTTTTTGGTCTTGATATGGGGGATGCTTTAAGCGATTACGGCGCATATGGCACACGCAGTAGTAGTGCGCAGTCGCCAGGAAATAAAGCATTCTATAACGTTCATGTATACAGTTTTCCACTACTTTCTATTATGAACATTATTCTCGATATGGATTTTTGTGCAGACTGGTTCAGCGATATAGATATTGTCTATTTTACAGAAGTGGATCCTTTATGGAATGACGATGAGCTATCTATATGGCTTAATCCAGAAGCAGCAGTCTTCGCAAATCCCATAGCTCAGGCATTATGTTCTGTGGATTGTGTTGCCTCAACAGCAGGTATTCCAATAAATGCCATGTTTTGGTGTGCGGGCTGCTGGGGGTCTATGTACCCATACACAGGAAATACAGGTCTCACAGCGTCTCCTGTAAGAACGACAAGCCTTTTGATGGCAAGGGTCCTTGCAAAATTAACAAGACAGCCTGTACCTCCTGCTATGGAGCTTGATACATCAGGCGCAGGCGCAAAATGCGGTGATATATCAGATATGATTATTCCTGTCATTAAAAAAAGTCAGTATCGAATTTCTATGCTAAAACCAATACCTGAAACAGATAAGGGTCATACTCTTGGCAGTTCCACGTTTTTATGGGGGGAGCATAGGAATATTCCCGGCACAGGAGAAAACCACATATATCTTATATGGAGGAAGAGAAATTGCTGTCTAAAGTTTCTTTGATACTCTCCACGACTGAAGTCGGGAGTTTCTGCAAGGAGGTATTGTGAAAAGTAATCTTAAAAAATATATTTCCTGTATAACCCTTATCATATTTTCCCTGGTTCACATGTCTTCTTTTATATGGGCAGGAAGTTTTGAGGATGCTCTATCTGAAGGAAATACCCTCGGTCAGCAAGGGATTACTACCAGTACGCCGGGCAGCATAAACCTTCAAGAAACTGTGCCTCAATATAATAATGCGCAGGGTCAAACGGGTAGCTATACTCAATATTATTCTAATCCTGCTAGTATGCAGCCTGCTGCACAGGGAGAAGTTCTTGATTTTACTAAAGGTTCGTATGAGGTGAGAGAAAAGATTGACCTTACAGAAGATTCTACTTTTGGGAATAAATGTCTTGAAAAGGATGAAGAGGGTAAATGCACTATGTACTCCCTTTCAAAGGACCTTATTACAAATACTTATCCTGACTGTACAAAAGTACTTATCCCTCAATATGAGTCATCTTCATTTCAAACATGCACAGGTTCAGCACAAATAACGCCTACACCTGAATGCAATATAAGGAAATATCTCTATACCGATACAGAAAATGTGCCTGGACCGTGTGAAAGTGAAGCTATTGAAATAAGACCAAATCAAATATATGCGGTGTGTAAGGATAACATTGAAATATACCGTTTAAATATGGGTTCTGTTAGTGCTGGTGCAGCAGAATACAAATATGTAATGGCTGCCCTTTGTGCTGTAATTGGTGGATGTACATACTTTTATCCTACAGGATATGTTGTAAACAGCGAAGATGAACTGCCTGAAAACGCAACCTATCTTGGTCAGGGGGTAGGAGATGTGTATGTTACAGGTGGACCCGGAAGCAGACTTGGTCATGGAACATGGTATAAATACTATTCTGTCAGACAATTATCTACAATAGAGAGGGTTTATCTTCTTACTGATAGTAATTGTAGCGAAGATAATATAAATACATGGATGAATGAGTGTTCAATAGATGACTATGCAGTTTGCGATAGTTCGGGCCAGAACTGTATATACCTAATTCAAGATAGCGCTGAAACAGGAAATACCGCCAATATTGTATGCCAGACTCACAGTAGCGTTATTGATATGTATATTACACAAAACTGTACAGATACTTGTTCCCAGCCAAACTATGACAACTGCAAAGCAGACTGTAAATTATATGCAAACTGTACAAACTGTAATACCTGTGGGTCATGCTCAGGAGGGTGTTCTAACTGCGAGGGTTGTGAAACCTGTGATGAAAATGGCAACAACTGTACAAACTGTTCATCCTGCACCTCTTGCGGTACTTGTGAGGATGATTATCAGGGATGTAAGAGTAGCTGTGATACCACATATACATCATGTACAAATACCTGTCAGACTAATTATAATAGCTGTGTAACAGCATGTGGGGCAAACCAGGCATGTAAGGATGCCTGTGCAGTAACCAGAAATAACTGTAACTCTACCTGTGGCGATAATAAGACAAACTGTTATACTACCTGCGATACAAATAAGCAGAACTGTAACGCTATCTGTGGTGGAAGTCTTTCCTGTTCATCCTGCACATCCTGTTCTGTTTCGTACGACAATGATTGTTTGGATCAATGCGAAATAAGTTTTTGTCAGGAATCGTGTTCAGACGTAACCGTTAGTGGTTATACGGTATGCCCTCCTTCAAATAGTTACAGATGCGCCATGGACTGTGAGGATGATACATGTAGAAATAATTGTCAAGCAACGTATACTGATGAAAACAAGGGCATGACATTAAACAATACCGTAATAACACCTACTCCCGAATACAATACATTTACCACTACAAAAAATTCTATCACTCTAACATGGCAAACTGTCTTTGGGGGGCCCGGCGTATCTGAAAATCTAAATGACTGGTATGTAAAGATAAAGTTTAAATGCAGAGATGAACAGAGTTCATGCCAGACCCTTATTGATCAAGGATGCGTTTTCTATGCCCAAAGATGTCTTGATAGCGCCTGTACGCAGCTTGAATATACGTATAAATGCGGCGATGATAGAATAACAGGATATAGCGTTGCATACAATTGCGCCGGACAGATAAGATGCATAGGCACAGACTGTAAAGCTGTTTCTTATGAAGCAAATAAGGATTTTGCAGCAACAGCGACAGCGGGAGAGATATTGAATATGGCCCGCGTTGATTCTTTGCATAACGCAGAAGACTTCAATATCTTTCCAGGTAAAATTGCGAAATGTCAAAGTTCTCCTGAAAATTGTTGTAAACCAATAACAGGAGGACTATCCATAGGGGATTATGTTAAAGCTGGTTATTCTGCTTATACATCGTTAGAAACAGCAGCGCTAGGATTTAATACAGTAGCTCAAAATTATGCTGCTAATATAGTATCTATTGGTAATCAAATAGCTTCAAAGATAGGACTTACTGATGTAATAACAAGTTTTTCTATGACTCCCGATGTAGCAGTAACTACGGTAACAGAATCGAGTTTTCTTGGAACAACAGTTACTACAACAGTAGATGGCGCTTATAGTGTTGCCGGAACTGCTGTTTGTCCAACTGGCTTGATAAGTGCAACAGGAACAATAATGACAGGGGTTGGTCTTGTATTAAGCGCATATTCTATCGCTACAACAGTTTACGATGCAGTTTTCGCTTGTAATCAAGAAGACATTGAAACATCAACATACCTTGGGTATCATCTGTGCCATTATGTGGGTTCAAAAAGCAAGAAAAAGTTTGGTTTCATAGCCCAAAGGTGGAAATATTATTGTTGTTTTAATAGCATTCTTGCTAGAATAATTCATGAACAAGGACGTCCTCAGATAGGTATAGGCTGGGGTGGAGGAAACGATCTAAATCCAAATTGCAGAGGATTTACCACTCAGGAACTCGCATCTCTTGATTTTTCTAAGATAGACCTTACTGAATATGCACAGTATATATCTCACAAGACAAACCTCTCCGCACAGGAAATGGAAATGATTACAAATAGTGTAAAGGTAAAACTTCAAACGGAATAAAAAAAAGGCAGGGAAAATCAATTCCCTGCCTTAGCTCTTTCAATAAACAAATCAATTAATCGGTTCTGTTGTAACAGAACCGTCTTTATGCTCTTCAATTTTAATCGTTTGTTTGTTGACTGATTTAAAATCAGTTACGGCATTAAGAGTTGCTATAGGAACCATAATCAGATCTATTGGATTTCCAGATACCGCCGAGGCAACTCCTCCTACCACATCAATAACCCCTCCAAAGAATCGCCCTATTTTAGACGATCCCCTTTCTGTTTCTGCATAGCTTGTTTTTGTTTTTCCTGTCGATGCGCATCCTGTAACCATAATTATTATGCTAATTATTATACAAAACGATGTCACCTTTTTCATTTTTATTCCTCCTTTATTTTATTTTTCCATTGATAGGTTGTCAATGGCATTTTTTATTTTTTTAATTCTCTAAACCCTTCCATTCAGAGATTAGATTAGGTTTTTTGGTAAAGTTTATTCGTTGCCTACTAATGATTATATACTTTATATATTACTTCCTGTCGGAAAGAAAACCAAGAAGTAATATATATCTATAGGAGGTTACCTATGAAAAAATACTCTCTTATTATTATAGCAATCATTTCGGGTCTGCTTGCCGGGGTTGCATCAGGCTATTATACAGGAAAAAAATATACCCAGGAAATTGTAACAGTTGACGTTAAAAAGATTGTTGAAGAGAAACGTATGGAGCTTATAAAAAAATTTCAAACAGAAAAAATAGATAAGACAACCCCAGATGAGAATATTTCTATTGTAACAAAAGACCTGCAAAAGGAATATGTAGATTTCCTAACAAAACTTGACCTGATACTTGATGCCTATCTTAAAGGACATAAAAACACCTTGCTTATAAGAAAAGAGGCGATTATAGATGGCAAGTACGCTGATATAACAATAGCAGTAAAGGATAAAGTTAACGCGCTGGTTAAAGAAAAGACAAACGATCAAACACCAACCCATTAAAAACTATGCAAAATAACCGTCATATAAGAAATTGTTGTATCCTACCCTGTCTGATATGCCTTATCGTATTTATTGTGACAGCGGTTGTTTCTGCCCAGGATGATAAAAATTTCCAAAAAAACAAAGGGATATGGTGGATAGATAAGGATGAAGGCTGGTTCTTTTATAACGAATATATACCTCCTGAAGAGGAAGAAGAGGTTATCCAGACAAAAACCAAGTCATCTGATAACGAACTCTTTGTGGATAAAATGCAGCGAACAGGCAAGGAGCTTATGAGTAAGGCCATGGAGAACCCAACAGAAGAAAATGTTATGTCATATATGGAATATAACAAGGCTATGCTTTCCCTCTCCGATAATTTTTCAAAGGCATGGCAGAAACTTATCATGAAGTATCCCCATCTTTTATTTGATCAGAGTTTAACCTATGCATCAAAGGATATAGAAAAGGCTATCAGTGACCTTAAAGAAAAGGCAGGCCTCTATTTCATTCATTCTTCCACTTGCCCTGCCTGTCAACAACAAGCGAAGACAATAAAAGATTTTGAGAAAAAATATGGCATGTCTATCTTCCCCATCACCCTCGATAGCCCATTACCCGAATATCCGAATGCTGTTACTGATAATGGTATAGCTGAAAGATTAGATGTTAAGTCAGTCCCTTCGATATTTATCTTCTTTCCTGAAGACAAAAAGATTGAGCTTATATCGCAGGGATTTGTAGATGTATTTGAACTTGAAAGGAGGTTATTCAATTATGCGCAACCTATCGATAAAGAAGAGATTGAAAAATTTCTTACTCATATTGATAATTATCTCGTTAATAGTCCTGCCCGTTAGCAATGTAGAATCCGATGTGGCATCAGAGCTAAGAAATATGTTTGACAGTATTGGTATGGATGCTGCTTCCTCAAGCGCAGGCGTATATCAAAGTCAGGCAAGGGGTTATGCTGTAGGTGGCTCTTTTACCGCCAGAGCCCCTACAAAATATATATCACCAATGACAATACAACTGCCTAACATGAAATCTGGATGTGGTGGTATTGATATGTTTTTTGGAGGATTTCAGTTTATCAATGCTGAAGAATTTAAAAAATTTTTGCAGGCAGCAGGTACAGCAGCTATAGGATACGCTTTCCATATGGCACTTCAGGCGGTATGTCCTACTTGTGATGAAACGCTAAAGGCATTAAGAAAGTTTGCGGATGATATAAATAGGTTCGGCCTTAGTTCCTGTACAGCCGGCAAGATGCTTGCTGGGCTCGGCCAGCCTCTCTATGGCGCACTAGAACAGGCAAGAGCATCAGAAGGTAAACTTACAAGTTCCGATGGCACATCAGAGGGTTTTTGGTCGCCTGTTAAAGGATTTTTAGTTACCTCATCAGCCGGGATAAAAGATCTTCATCAAAAAATGTATGAAGCTTCACGAGATCCAAAAGCACTTTTGAGATCAGGTATTTCAACCGCTGATAATCTTCGGACAGGAATAGAACTTACAGAAGATCAGATAGAACTTGCTGTAAGCCTTCTTGGTACAAAAGCTTCTGTACGAGGGTTTGACGAAGGTGGAGAAGAAATAACAACAGCAGAATGTCGCGAATTTATGCCTCTTATTAAAGTGTCAGATATTCTTGAAAGTGCCACCACCGAGAAGCCCTTTCTTACCTATAAATGTGGAGGAGGAGGTTCATTCTTGGACAACACATGTGAATATCTGAAAAAGACCCAATCGACAACCTACGAAGGATATAGAGAGTCTGTTCGAAAAAGACTTATTGGTATAAAAGATAAAATTATCGAAGGTAAACCACTAAGTGAAGCAGAAATAAATTTTGTAAGGGCTGTGCCAAACGTTCCCATTATAACTACTCTTAAAGCTGCCTTAGCTGCTTCCCCTGAAATGGTAGAGGTAGTTATTGTAAATATAAGCGACCTTGTAGCAATATCTTACGCTATGTATGTGGTAAATGCATATGTAACAATATATAAAAACAATGCGATAAAGCATACATGTGGAGATATTCCAGTAGATAGATATGTAAAAGTTATGAAAGATTTTATGGATGAATTTCAAAAATATACCTCCAGTTTAGAGACAACTACAAAGTTAATTGCGTTTATAAATTCTTTACAACAATCAACTACATCATATACATCTCAACGACTGAGAGTGGCTATGCGAGAGTTAGGATGGTAAACAAGATTGAAGATATAGATAAATCTATCAAAAACACTACCGAGAAACTTTTTTCTGCCATTAATCTCTATCATCCACATACAGCAGGCCATCAAAGGAGAGTAGCTGCCTTTGCCTGCTTAATTGCAAAAGAGATAGGATTGTCAGATAATGCTATCATAAATATTCATATAGCAAGCATCCTCCACGATATAGGCAAGATTCATATCCCATTTAAATTGCTTGCAAAACCTACAAAGCTTACCGATACAGAGAAGGATATATTGAAAACTCATATTGAAATAGGCTGCAACCTTTTAGAAGATAAGGGTTTCCCTTACCCTATTGTGGAAATCGTTCATACGCATCACGAACGTCTCAATGGTTCAGGCTATCCCCAAGGATTAAAAGATGGTGAAATACAACTTGAATCTGCAATCCTCGCTGTCGCAGATGTCTTTGAAGCTATGCTATCTCATCGGTCGTACAGGCCAGCCCTTGGCATAGAAGCTGCCCTTAAAGAAATAGAAGATAATAAAGGCATACTATATCATCCAAAAGTAGCTGACGCCTGCCTTAAACTTTTCTGTGCGAGAGTGTGACCTTATGGAAATATATACTTACGGTTCAGGTAGATTTATAGCAAGTATTTTTGAAGCGGTTAAGCTGCTTAATTCAGGAGGAACTATAGTTTCTCTTGTTAAAATATTTTTAATAGTCTCTCTTCTTTATGGGCTTGCAGCCGGAGTTTTAAGAGGGTTTTCCCGCAAGGGAGTAGGCCATGCTGAATATATGATAGACGAAAATACAATCAATATAGCGCCCTTATTGATCCTTATAAGAAACGCCTTTGTTGCCGCTATCTGCGTATATGTATTCTTAAGCCCATATCTTGTAACTGATGTTGTAGTTGAAGACAGATATGATCCTGCCCAATCCCAAGTGGTTACGCAGGTACCATACGGTATTGCTTTTATAGGATATACAAGTTCTGTCATAGGGGATCGCATGGGCGAGGTTATCGAAGAATATATAACTCCCGTCGAAGCAGTAAGATTTAGATCAGGTGGCGGTGTGGCTATAGGACCAAAATATGTGAATGAATTATTTGAGCTATTTCCGCCTGGAGCGGAATCAGACTATGATGTAGGCACAGGTAATGTACCTACGAGGGGTGTCCTTGAGGCATGGTTTAGCGAATGTATATATCCTAATTTTGCCCTTATTGAAGGAGAAACTGTCCGAGCTGAAGGGCTTAAAGCATTTACACATTCAAAATTTATAATTAATGATCCTGTTTTTCAATCACCTCCTTTTTATGATCCCAATACACCTCTTAGTGTTCAGTACTATGGATACCCTGATCCGAATCAAACGACATGTGCAAATGCAGTACCTCAAATAATCTCCAAATGGTACAACAATCCCCTCTTCGAAAAATGGATACAACGATTCAGCGCAAAATCCTTTGGCACAAAAGAAGACGACCCCACGATAGTTCCACGAATTTATGAGATGGTAGATAGATATTTTCCTGATAATTCTATTGGTGTTCAGGACAAACTTGTACAGATTGCTACCCTAAATAGCGCCTATTCTGCCTATCTAAAAATTTCTACAGAATATGGTTCAGGAAGCGCGTCAGATCTAGCGAAAAGAAAACAAGGCGCGGCATGGATAGAAGCAGCCCGTATGGGCACAAAAGCCCTATTCCTTATGAGGCAGGTTGCAGAAGCATCTATGTATCTTTTTGGCGTATTTCTCCCTGTATTTATTGCAATTGGTGGTTTAGGTCCTTTAGCAATGTATATAAAGGTAGTATTTTGGTTACAACTATGGATACCTATATTTGTTGTCTTCAATGCTATATCAGATTATCAACTTTTAAGAGTAGTAGATAGCATCTCTTATTGCATGGGCGGTACATGTTCGCTTACGCTTAATTTTGAGACCGTAGATAAGCTAAGAACAGAAACAAGTATGATACTTGGATATATGGGGCTTATATCAGTGTCAGCACCGGGTATTGCTTGGGGGATTATGCATGGCGCGAATTCTCTAGTTGGGGCAGCAAGCGGTATAGCTTCATCTCACCATGCTGCTTCAACTGCTTCTTCTGCAACAACAGAAAGAGTAGGTGCCCTTGCAGGCTATTCCGCTGGAACAATGCTTGCTTCGGCTCAACAAGCAGGAATAGGGCAGACCAGAATGGCAGGTCATTTAAAGGCAGTAGATAGATATGGTGGTTTAGGCACAGTCCAAAATACAGCACAACTTGAACTCGGACATAGCATGAGGGTACGTGCAGCAACCATGGCAGGGCAGATCGAAACAGCAAATCAATATGGTCAAGATGCAATTAGTAAAGCTGCACGTACTGGACTTGAACACAATATTGTTACCCAAACACCTACCCAGAAAGGAGAAATTGCTGCAACAAAAGAGGTAGGAGCACAAGCACTTGAACAGGTCGGAATGACCAATATAGCCTCACAGGTGGGTAGAGCAGAAGGTTTACATAGCATATACAACGCAGCGAGAGAGCGAGGACTTATTTCGCCAAATGCATCATTTCAAGATTTTATGAAAAACGTAAATCAAATTGTTTCCTTTTCCACAGATTACGGCAAGGTGGATATGGCAGTACTTGACAATGGCAGAACAGTTTGGTCGATAACGCAAAGTGGAAGCTCCAGTATAGCAAAAGGAGTACAGGGTGTTAAATATGGTGGTATGGTATTTCAAAATGCAAATATTACTACTGATGGAAATAATACAAGGATTGAATCTCAGACAAGAGATCCTGCCCTGCTTGGACAACTTGCCCAAAAAGCGAATGACTTAGGCCAATCTCATACAGCACAAGACTTAAGAGAGATGCAGAAAGAAATCCAGAGAAAACCAGGAAGTTCTGCAAGGGTAGTTGTAAGTGGTGATGCAAACGGCAACATATCAAACATAAAAGCAGAAAGGGTAGGAGAAGCAAGTAGGGTAGATAGAGGTGTTGAGGATAGAATAACAAATAAATATAGCGGATACACCTCATGGTCGGGGTCACGAACAACACTTGAAAATACATATGATAAGGTTGGAATAATAAGAGGCAATGATCCTGAAACTGGAAAAGAAGGTCTGTTCTATGGCAGACAGCATTTTGATTCCACTACAGGAAAAATGGTAGCATCAGACTATACCAACCTAAATACGGGTAGGGTTTATACAACAAGAACAGATGAGCAAGGAAACAAACATTACGGTGTAGGAACATACGAATCAGGTCCTAGGGGATCTACGCCTGTATTTAATTTCAGAGAACTAAGCAATGAAGAGATACAAAGAGGCATGTACAGTGCCAGCAGGACAATAGGGGGAGGAGGGGTAGTACTGGATGAAAAGGCAACAGCAGGCCAAAGCGTCATGTACAATCATAGTTTTACGATGAATCTAGAAAAAAAGATGGAGGGTAGTTTGGGCAGTGTTGTTATTGGTCAAGATGCTGATTTAACTAATTTAAGCGACTCGCAAACTGCTAGAATAATAGGAGCAAGTTCGGTAGAAAAAGCTGTTGAACTTATTACAAAAGCAGACGCAACTAAAAATGTATTAAAAGAATGGTCTAAGGGAAAGCCTACAGATTATGTAGACAAAAACATACCTATCAAGCCTGGTTCTAATGTTGGAGAAATACATAAAAAATAAAGTAATAAAAAACCCCTGATAAGGAGGTAACTTTGATAGAAGCCTTAAAATGCCTAATTTTTCAAGGAGGAATTATATGCTTAGTTGATAATGACTATATAAAGGATATAGAAGATACAAAAACGGAAGATATTTCTATTGCCGTTAATCAAAAAGGAATAGCTCTTATTTTAAAAAAAATCCTTGTTATCCTAATACCTGAAGGATTAATCGACTACCTAATTGATAATAGAGATATAATAATATACACATTTAGTCCTGAAAATTATATTGAAGAACAGGTTATGACGATTAAACTTTCAAGAGATGCACTCATAGAAGCAAAAAGTATTTTTAAATTTTCAAAAAACCTAAATGAAGATATTTTTCAGAAAAAAGGTTTTAACTGAATAAATTTCAAGTGAAAAAAATTAAACATCCTAATGTTTATGCCAAACGTTACATTCGAAATCAGAAAAGAAAGGATTGTTTACTATATTGTAACCATTATGATAAGTATTGTTTGTTCTTCTATCAGAATAATGGTCTGCAATGCCAGCAGTAATTATTGATGATACAAAACTAATGAACAATCCTAATGATAGATAATCAACTAATATATCATTTTTGCAATTATATACTTCACAAGTAATTAAACACACAATAGAAACCGCAAATATAAAAAGTGAAGACTTTGCAATTACCGTCCATATCTTTTTCTTTCTTTTTCTACCATTTTCATAAGCATCAATTGTTTTCATCCCCATGCTTCTTGCCGTAATCTGCATGTTTACATCCGTTGTAAGCAGATTTACATTCTCTCCCTGTTCTTTTAGCGTAAGGCATGTTCCTATAATTTTGTTGTCTGCCTCACTCCCCAATACATCCACCCCTTTCTTAAAATTATTTATCACCCTAACCTTTCCCTTCTCTTGAGCCTCAAGGATTGCCCTTGATGCCTGCCTTGCCCTTTGTGCTATATTGGCGTCTCTATTATTCTTTAACCCATCAAGCTGACCTATAACTACAAGAGGGACAACCGCCCTTCCTTTTAGTTTGGAGACAATATTGGGGTCATTTATTAAAACCGTTGTATCGAGAACATAGGTTTTTCTTTTCAACGCAGGTTGATTATTATTAATGTGGTTTGTCTGTAATGGTGTCTGTATCATATTTTTTCTCTTTAATGCTATATTACTTCTTGTATATACCGTATAGCGAAAATATTATTATTTGTCAAATGTTTTGACACCTTTTGTCCAAGCTGACCCGAAAAATCCTCCAAAAAGTAATATTATCAGTAAGTAACCATGATAACTAAAATTTCAATAAAATGGACCAAGACCAGCCCGAGATGCGAATATCATTGTCAGAGGTAAATTATGATATATAACAGCTATAAAAAACATCTTTATAACTTTAAAAAATTTTCCAATTCAAAAGGATTTTTTCATCCAATCCTCTGGGCGAAAATTTTCATTCTCATAATCATTCTCTGGATAATATGGAAGAGTTATTCCCCTGGGATGCCAGTAGAAGACTATGCAAAAGAGGTATTTGCTAATACAAAGACTTTTGTCCAGGAAGTTATAGAGGATCTTGAAAAATTTGAAAAAAAATAATAGAAGCAACATTTACAAAATTTGTCCAGAAGACCCACCTTTAAATGCTGGGGAGTAGTCACTTTTTTATTCTCCTCCACTCCCATGGCGGTTTTGGATTCATCTCTTGCCATAAGCCCCTTCTTTCTTTTCTTGCCTTTTTCTCTGCATCATAAAACTCGCTTGCATATGGCCTATCAAGATACTGAGCATACGCCCAGGCATATCCTGCTTTTACCTGCTCAAGGTTAACAAGGATGCTGTCTGCGTAGACATATCCTGCTATTCTTCCATACCTGTCTATCTCCATCACTTCGATTCTAAGTTTTTCCCCTGCCAATAATCTTTTCAAATTTTCCATTGCCTCTTTGCCATAAGGTTGCTTCTTTTCAGGCGCATCGCAACCTCTGAGCCTGACTGATACCGTAGCGTCCTTGTGAACCTTTGCATTTGACGGTAAGGGGCTATCAGAAAGAAAATGAAAGGTATCGCCATCAAGGATACGAGTTGCCTTCCCTGTAAGGTCAAATGAGAAGGTGATAAATGGAAAGAAAAGAATTAAGATGGTGATAAGCAGAGTAGATGTTAGAAATGATGAATTAGGTGAAAATCGTTTTCCCATTTATCCTTTAGTCTTTTTCTTCTCTTTTGACAGAAAATATTCTAAACAGCCCCATGGCTTTTCCCAGAGCATTAACTATAATCTCTTGATAATATGTTTCCCATCGAATTGCAAGATAAAAGAATATGAGTCCAAATGATAGAGTATAAAAAAATCCATTTTTTTGCCATGTTAGTAATAATAAAATAAGGGCCAGCATATCAAATATGAAAATCCCCGTGAGTATAAAGATATTCTTTGCCTTTGCAAGCAAGGCTATCTCTTTTATAATCTTATTTTTACTCTGTAAAGATGGGGTCCTCTTTACCTCCTCTAAAACTTTTGATGCATCATCCATAATTTTTGCCTCTCTGCTCAATTTTCTTGCTATCATATATATTACTTCCCTGATATTCATTTTCAGAGGGAAACCATTTGACTTGACTACCAGACATGGGGACAGAATACTCCCTAATCTTCATAATGGCACTCATGGCATTTTCAAAAAGGCATATAGATATAACTATGGCTATATTTTCTTGAGACACAAGAAGTCAAAGAATAAAGGGGTATTTTCAATAGGATGCTGGCCCCTGGGGGTAATCTTAATAAAAGGAGACTTAGGCCTAACGGATAGCGAGCTTGAGGCTGTAATATGGCATGAGATATACCATATTCAATACTGCAATATAGCCATACGATTCTTTATCCTTTTCTTGTTAAAAGATATTCTTATCCCTATAGGCATAGCAGGATTTTTCCTATGCTGGGCAATATTCTGGCAAATAGGGTATTTTTCAGAATTTCTTGCTGATAGATATGCTAAGGCTAAGTCTCCAGGAGGACAATATTTGATGACGGCTGTGAAAAAACTATCAGGCAAAACTGAAATATTCTATGAGATACTGGAATACATCCCTTTTCTGAATATTATGCTGGTAACTCATCCATGCAAGGCCTTCAGGGGATATTTTGTGGCATTCTCACGAAAAAAAAATTCGAAGAAGTAATATATAAATATATACGTCTCGTCGTTGTTGCCATTGGGGTTTTCTCTTCAATGCCCGAAGAGATCCAAAAGGCATCCCGTGTGGGGGAAAATCCACAATAGGAGTTTGCTACTAAGCAGATTCCGAGTGCAGGGTGCAAAGCTCTGTGCGTGTCCTTCTCTCGCAAGGCTAGCGAGGGGGTGTGTACGCAGCACACCTTAGCTGAAAGGCAGTTATTGCGGGTGTACTCAAGACGGTCCGGTTTAGCCGGTTTTGAAGAGAGGGGGATAGTTAAAAATACACCATCCCCCTCTCTTCAGTTTAAAAACAAAAAACAACTGTCAGGAAGTAATACTTATATATAACAATCTTTAGTAGGTCACGAACAAACTTTAGAGGATAGAAACCCTCTAATCAAAAAAAACCCAAAACAAACTAAAAACCCAAAAAACCCAAAAAAATTTAAAAAAGGAGGTAGGTTTATGTTAGAAAAAGAAAAATTTAGTGAAGTATCAGAAAAAATATTTATGCAAGATTCTGAAGAAGAAAATATTCTTCAAAATCTTAAACAGTTCACTGGCACGGCAGGATACTATAAAATTGGTATCTGGATTGTTGCAACGGAAGGCATCAAATATCTTTGCGATAAGTGCCAATGTTATTGGGCAATGGATATTGTTGATAGTACATTTCCTATGCTGATAAAGAAATACGGTATTTCTTTTATGGTATGGAAAATTGAAGTGAACGCTGACAAGTCGTTCAAAATATCGGCATGGAGCGATACCCCGTATGAAAGCACGCTACTGTATAAACAAAGGGGAGAATTTACCGACTTTCCTATCAAAGACTTTGAGTTTTTCCAGATGAGAAATGTTGTGCTTTTGAAGAACGAGTATTAAAACAAGAAATTGCCTAAAACTCCCCAATTAAAACCAAAAAAAAATCCAAAGGAGGAAAAAAATGAAAACAGATATGAAAGTAAAGAAAGAAATAGTTCAAATAGTCAGGAGTTTGATTAAAGAAAAACGCTTTTTCAGGCAAAATCTGGACAAAAAGAGGGACATGCTTTTTGAAACATTCAAAAAATTTCAGGAGGTATATGGTATATCAGGGGAAATAGTTATAGAAAACATAAACGTAGATAAACCGAAAATTACATCTTCATGTTATTTTCCTGCAAATTCGCTAATATTCCTAGATAAGCCCTCTTTGGTAAATTTTCTTCACGAATTCAGACATCTTCTTCAATATAAAAAATATAAAAAAGGCAACATGGATAAGGACACAATTGAAGTTGATGCGAGGCTATGGAGTTTGAACGTTTTCAAAAAAGCATCGAAAAGGGCATATGAGAACGCAGAAAAGAAGAAGTTACTGCTATATACCCTTAAAAACATAAGAAAGGAGAATTGGACAACAAAATCACTAAAACCTTAGTTCATATCGAAAAAACCGCTAAGACTTCAAAAACCAAAAAAACCAAAAAAATAAAAAGGAGGTCCCTATGGGATACTATTCAACACTTTCTTTTAATCTTAACAAAGTTATTGTGGATGGAAACAAAATTAAGGAAGTTGAAGCCTATTTCAGCGATTGCGAAAAGGAAGATGTAACAGGTTTCTATAATGTGAAACTTCCCGTTAAGGATGGGGAACTTATAGACATAGAACTTGAAGATTATTACGGAAAGTTCTATGATGACCAGTTGTTTGCAAAAAAACTAAAAGATGCAATAAAAGAGGGTACTGTTCAGTTTTCTTTCGTTGGAGAAGATGGTTCTACCTGGGGATATGAATTGACACCAGATAGAATAATCGAACTTGACGGGGTATTTGTACCAATATGGTTTAGGCAAGCATACTGCAAAAATTGTGGTGTGCTTATCGGGTATATAGAAGAAAAAACCCTTAAAAGACTGGGCAACGTTTGCAATAGCTGCGCAAAAAAATAAAAAAACATCTAAAGGAGACGCTAAATGAATATATACTCATAGATATAGACAACACGCTATGGGATTTTTCTTCGGTTCTGTTTCAGGAATTATCCCTAAAATATAACATTCCTGGCCCGGAACACTGGGTCCACTGGAATTTTTGGAAAAAATATATGACAGGGGATGATTTCTACGATGCGGTTTACGATTTCCCACCGAGAAAGCCTACTTTTTTAAAAGTGGGATGAAAGGTGGTATTAAATATTGCAACTATCTAATAATTTGTAATATAACCTGCATTCCGGAAACTATGGTGTAACATGTTGATTTGATTGAATATCATTTTTAATTTTTATGGACTACATTATCATTTTCGGCATTTTGAGTTGCATTTTGCTTATCAGTTCTCTCTGTTGCGCGTTGAGCTTAACTATCTTTCGTGCTGTTTTGCCTGAAAGTTGGTCCAGTAGTGTTACCATGTCACCATTACGGAAAGGTGCATAAAGATTCTTGGAGTTCAGATAATCGATACCATTTATCTTTTTCATTCGCTCCGCAAGGTCTTTATTGAGAAAGTAGGATAAGACGCAAATGCTGTATGTTGCCCGGACATGGGAGGGAGTATAGACATAAAACGGCCTGACCTCCAGGAATGACTTGATGTGCTTGAAGGCATCCTCGATCTTGGTCTTGTCCCGGTAGGCGCGAATGATCTTCTGTCCCGGAAAGGCAAAGGTCCCGGTTTGATGACGGATATCTGTGTGATTGGAGACAAAGACGCACAGACCATCAAGTCGTTCAATCTGTGCTGTTATCTGTGCCGGTCTTTTTTGAACCGTAATCTGGAAAGATTTGATAGTTGAGTCTTTACCCTGTTTGTTGGTTCTTTTTAATGAGATCTCGGTCAGGACAGGATCATCGAAACACTTTCTGATCTTGAGCCGTCTGAGTTCTTTAAAAATGGTTTGTCTGGTTTTCTCGGGATTCCGGCTGCGGGTGGCGCAAGCAAGCTCCTTGTTCTTGGCAACAAGAAACGCTTCAAAAGCGGCGATTTTCCCCCGACGGGTAGTTCTCTCTTCCTTGCAAAGGACGGGATTAAAGCCCAGTATATACCGGCGACCTTCATAGATACCCAAGTCCTTGAAGGAAAGGGATTCGTCATAACAATCCCAATCTTGCAGGCGCTCTTTGAAATTATTCCAGTCAACGCCGTCTAAGGCATCCCATTCTATTTTATCGATACTGGCGATCTGATCCTTGTCTAAGGCGGAGATATACTTGAGTCCTCTGGCGCTGATGGCCTCCAGGTTCTCATCGGAGACGAGGCCCCGGTCAAAGACGAGAGTGATGTTATTCAACCCGAATCTTTTCTGACAGGCATCCACGTTTCCTACCAGGGTTTTTACTTCTGCCGTGTTGCCGGGATAGACATCCCATTTGAAAGGGTAGCCTTTGTCATTGACCATGATCGCCAAGAGTACCTGTTTGTTGTGGGGCTTGTCATCCTTGCTGTGGCCGCAATGGGCTACGGGACACTTGATCCCGACGAAGTATGAGGAAGACAGATCATAGTTGACCAGATCGTAGCTTTGTTTGTCTTTCTTGTAGGTTATCTGGAACAGATGATCTTCCAGGTTCCGATGATTTGCATCGATCTGGTCCAGTTCGTAGTATATCTTGTCATCGTTGAGGTTTTCCAGTGAATGACCTGCCACGTCGGATAAAGAGGTTTGGGCGGCCCATTGGGGAATGCTGTAGTGGGAACAGGGAGCCACGCACTTGTTTATGGTCAGGACCCTGGCAATCAAATCTGTGGACAGGTCGCTCTGGGTAACGGGATCATGAAAGGCCATGGAGAAACCCCATTCATCCCACAGGGCATTTGCCACCGCCAGATCCAGGAATGGCCTACTTTCAACTACAGAGATCTGATTTAAAGTGGTAAGAACCTGCTGTGGATCGGACATGGTTTTGCAGATCATCTTGATCTGTTCCTTCTGGGAATTGGTCAGTTTTCCGATGGGCCAGAGAACCCGTTTTTTGACTTTGCTGCCCTCCCGGTAGGATTCGGCAATGAAGTAGGACTTGTATATGGTGTTTTTATATTTTGCGGTTTTGTAACTGAGATGCATAGGGTAGCCCAAATCGTTATTATGGACTACATATATCATATTATTAGTTGAATTGTCAAGTATATTTACAGCGAACATCATTAATATTTATGGACTACGTAACAAAACAGGTTAAGTATGATTATCCAATAAGATCATCATGTTATATCATTTTTGACTATAAATCGTCCGGAAGTCGG
>Ga0067045_1003093_pt1 | contig 30707 bp, 20 predicted proteins | sample TerdegcTABiofilm_FD_59184 | JGI IMG/M metagenome (GOLD analysis project Ga0067045, IMG submission 59184) | Combined Assembly of (Gp0054472, Gp0054536) Wastewater bioreactor microbial communities from Singapore -Terephthalate degrading...
CCCCCGCGCACCACTTTATAATAGTCTTGATCATAATCCGTGGCCGTCCACTCCCAGACGTTGCCCGCCATGTCTACACACCCATAGGGACTATCCCCCGCCGGGCTGTAGCGCCCCACCGGCGTCGTCCCGCCCACGTTGTGCCCGTAATTCGCCCGCCCCGGCGTCGGTTCCTCGTTCCCCCAGGGGTACGCTCTACCATCCGTCCCCCGCGCCGCCTTCTCCCACTCCTGCTCGCTCGGCAACCGCTTGCCCGCCCAGGCCGCATACGCCACCGCATCCGCCCACGACACCTGCACCACCGGGTGCTCCATTTTGTCCGCTATCCCGCTCCCCGGCCCGGCCGGGTGCTGCCAGTCCGCCCCTTTGACATCCTCCCAGGTTCCTTCTCTCTTGTTATAAACCCGCCCCGTGTCTGCTTGCTCCGCCGTCGTCCGGTAGCCGGTCGCTTGCACAAACGCCGCAAATTCGGCATTGGTCACCGGCGTCATGTCTATCCAGTATTCCGGCAGCGTCACCTTTTCTTTTTTGTCCCCGTACAGAAACTCCCCCGCCGGAATCCGCACCATGGCCTTGCCGTCCGCCGGACAGACCCAGCGGTCACCGGCAGGGTCTACCGGCGGTGTTTCTACCCGGAGCTGCAACTGCGCCTCCAACTCGGCCACGCGCGCCAGGAGCGCCGTCTGCCGCGCCTGGGCCCGCGCCAGGTCAGCGCACGCCGCCTGGTATCGTGCCAACAACGCGGCCAGCGCCTCCGGCAGCCGTGCCCGCGCGCCGGCGTGCGCCGGGTCGCGGCGCAAGATCTCCAGCAGGTCGGCACAGGCGGCGTCGGGACAACCCGCTTGCCATTGGCGCGCCACCCGCCGGGCCAGCCGGGCCACCTGCGCGCCGTTCTCCGCCGCCGCCAGCCGGTCGGCCAGGTCCGCGAACGGCGCACCCTCCTGCTGCAAGGCCTGCAACGCGCGCGCCGCGCGCCCATAGCGGCCGTCCGCCAGCGCCTTGACCGCCACCGCGTACCGCTGCTCCAGGTCCCGCGTGTGCTGCTGTTGCTGCGCGGCCTGCGTCAACGCCGTGGCCGCCTGCGCCAGCAATTCCAGCGCCCCCGGATAGTCCGGCTCCTGATCCCGCACCTGGGTACAGAGCGTCGTCACCCGGCCCCAATCGCCCTGCTGCGCCGCCCCCTGCGCCTGCGCGTAGAGCTCAGCCAGCGTCGCCTGCGTGTGGGTGTGCTGCTCGTGCGCCTGAAAGGCCGCCTGCAACGCCTGCACCAGCTCAGGGGCGCTGGCATAGCGTTCTGCCGGCGCTTTCGCCAGCGCTTTGAGCAGCCCGCTGGCAACCGCCGCCGGCAGCGCCGGGTTGCGCCCGCACGGGTCCGGCGGCGGCTCGTAGACCTGTGCGTGGAGCACCGCCACCGGCGTCTCGGCGCTAAACGGCGGGCCGCCCACCAGCAGTTCGTAGGCGACCACGCCCAGCGCGTAGAGATCGGTGGCCGGGCCGAGGTCGCCCCCCTCCGCCTGCTCCGGGGCCATGTAGGCCGGCGTCCCCAACCGGGTCCCTTCGGCGGTCAGACCGCTCTCTTGCAGCGATTTGACCAGCCCGAAGTCCACCAGCACTGCGTGGTCGTCCTCGTCAAACAGAATGTTGGCCGGTTTGATATCACGGTGCAGCAGTTGCTTTTTGTGCGCATAGGCCAAGGCCGCTGCCACTTGCTCCAGCACCGGCTTCGCCGCCGCCCACGGCCACGGCGCCCCGGTCAGGCGCGCGGCCAACGTCCCGCCGGGCAGGTATTCCATGGCGATGTACGGCTGGCCGTTAGCGGCATCCACCTCGTAGACGTGGACGATGTTGGCGTGACGCAGTTTAGCCGCCTGGCGCGCCTCCTGCAGGAAGCGCTGCACCACGGCCGGGTCTACTGCGTAGCCCGGATGCAGCACCTTCAGCGCCACCTCGCGGTCCAGCGTGGTATCCCGCGCCCGATAGACCGTCGCAAAGCCGCCGCGGCCGAGTTCTGCCAGAAGTTCGTATTTGCCGATCGGTGTGGCCATGATTCACCTCAAGGGATCAGGTCATTCAACAAAACCCGCCGGGCAGGTTGCGCCAGCGGGTTACCAGGCTACACTATCTTAAATCTTAACCATGGGCGCCGCCATTGCCCGGGAAGGCTATTTTGTTGGTTCTTTCTTAGTATAGGGCAAATTCGGGTGAAGACAACTCCCCCAGCCAAAAGCCGGCCATCGTGAATAACACGATGCTGAGTATTACCCCGGTAATACCTCACGCCCAACAAAAAAGCGCCCCCCTGAGGGAGGGCGCTTTTCTTAAACGAGTGACCCACACAGGACTCGAACCTGTAACCAAGGGATTAAGAGTCCCCTGCTCTTCCATTTGAGCTAGTGGGCCGAGAAACGGCGTTTAGCGGCTTTATTTATACCACAGTTCCTCTTATTGACAAGCCCGCGCGCAACGCTGGCATGGATCGGGTCCGGCCGGTGCCACCGCCGTTTGACATCATTCGCTTCAGCCACGGCCCGCCAAAGAAGGGTGATAAGTGACGAAAGTCGCGGCCGCAACCCATTCATCCAGCCAACGCTGCCAGCGCAGTGCTACGTCGCCCTCACCCTGCACTCGCCAATAGTGCTGTGTCAGCACGAGCGGACTGCACCACCGCGCCGCCCATCGCAGCCAGCGGGCCGTGAGTGGAGCATCCGCGGCCGCCGGCCCGGCGAAATCCAGCAGGGTGATGTCGGTCGGCCACCGGCCGCCGCGTGCCGGGGCAGCCGGCCAGCCGCACCAGCGCCGTACCCGGCCGACCCAGTGCGCCAACCGCGTTCCCCCGTGCGTCGCCGCCCAGGTGGAACAGACGCCCAGGCCCAGCGCCCGCGCTGCTGCCCAGCCCGCCCGCGCCAGGGCATCATGCGGCGGGACGAGCACCCGCACCGGCACTCCCGGCAGGGCGGAGCGCAGCGCCGCCAATCCCGCCGCCAGCCGCGCCCGGAGCCCGGCCGGGCTGCCCGCCGTCAGTTCCCCCGGCGTATGCCGCCAGCCGTGCAGCGCGATCTCCGCTCGCCCGGCGCGGACCTGCGCCACCAGAAACTCGCAGAGTGCCCGGTTGGCGCTCAAATCCACCGGCGGCGTCGGCGCGATCCCCGCCACGTCAAACCGGTACGCCGCCTGCGGGATCACCGAAAAGCAGACCGCGCCCCCGCGCGCCCACACCGGCCCATACAACCGGATGAGGTCGGCCGGCTCCGTCGCCGCGTGGACATCGTCCACCCGCAAGATAAGGCCAGGCAGAGTCATGCGTCACACGTCATACTGCATCAGGCGTATTGCGTATTCCGTAGTGCGTATTCCGTAGTGCGTATTCCGTCGCTTACACCACACGCAAAACGCAACACGCTTCCCGTTTCACGTTTCACGTTTCACGTTTCCCACTTCCCGTTTCACGCTTCACGCTTCACGCCTCACGTTTCACGCTTCACGTCTCACGTCAAAAAGATCATCGCCACGCCGAGCATCGCCAGGGCCGTGCCCAGCACCGCCCGCAGCGTGATCCGCTCGTGGAAGACCCAGTAGGCCAGCGGCAACAGGAGCACCGGGCTGAGGGCCATCAGCGTGGAGGCGATCCCCACCGCACTGAGTTGCACGGCCACCAGCGAAAGCGACATGCCGATGGCCGGGCCGCCTAACGCACCGCCCAGAATCAACGTCAGGGCGCGCCGGTCACGCAGGCCGGCCAGCGTGGACCGCAACTCGCCCTGGAAGACCGCCAGCAGCCAGATCGCGGCCGCCGCGGTGATCAGGCGCATCAGGCTGGCCGAGAGCGGCGGAAAACCGCCGGCCATCCCGGTTTTGGAGAGGACCAGCCCGACCGCCTGGCCCAACGCCGCGCCGACGCCGCACAGAACACCGACGCCGTACCGCCGGGGGCGCTCCTCCTCCACCGCCGGCGTGCTGCGCTCCAGCACCACCCAGGCGATGCCGCCAATCGTGATCACAATCGCCAGCAGCTCCAACGGGCGCAGCACTTCACCCAGCCAGAGCCAGGCCAGCACCGTGCTCATCACCGGGACCAGCGCCATCAACAGCATGGAGAGCCGGGGGCCGATCTGTGTGAAGGCGTAGAAGAGCAGGCCATCACCGATCACCAGGCCGACGACCGCCGAAAGCCCCAACCAGCCCCAGCGGTCCAGCCCGGCATGGAGCGGGATGGGCGTCCCCAGCGTCAGCCAATGCGCTAACAACAGGAAACCCACCGCCAGCAACAACCGTCCCCGGTTGACCACCTGCGAGCCTACCCGCTCGCTGGCTAACGTGAACAGAATGGAGGTGCCTGACCAGAGGGCCGCGGTCACCAGAGCAACGATGTTCCCTAACGAAGCGTTCATGGCAATTCCTCGTGTTCGTTGTGCTACGAGACAGACCACGGACAACGGACCGCAGACCACCTGAAGGTTACTTTTCGTGGTCTATGGTCTGTCGCCTGTCATCTCTTCCCAACCAGGTGCGGGCCTGCGCCGCGTCCTCGTGCATCTGCGCGACCAGCGCCTCGGCCGAGGGGAACCGCATTTCAGAGCGCAGGCGGGCCAGGAAATCCAGGGCCAGGGGCTGCCCGTACAGGTCTCCGGCAAAATCCAGCAAATAGGCCTCCACCAACGGCGTCTGCCGGTCAAACGTGGGGCGGATGCCCACGTTGGTGACCGCGCCGAACGTCCCCAGCGGCGTCACGGCGCGGCAGACGTAGATGCCGTAAGCGGGAAGCAACCGGTCGGCAGGTAAGGAGAGATTGGCCGTGGGAAAACCCAGCCGGCGCCCGCGCTCGTCCCCGTGGGCCACCGTGCCGCTGAGCCGGTAAGGACGGCCCAGGCAATCGTTGGCCTCGTCCAGGTCACCGCGCCGCAGCGCCTCGCGGATGCGACTGCTGCGTACCGGCTCCCCGCGCCAGACCAGCGGCGGCAGCACATGGACAGTGAAGCCTGACCGCGCCCCCTCCGCCTGCAGGAAGGCGATGTCGCCCTCACGGCCGCGCCCCAACGCGAAGTCCGGCCCGGCCCAGAGCGCCGCCAGCCCCAGCTCCCGGCTCAGCGCAGCAACGAACTCCAACGCCGGGGTGGCCGCTACCGCCCGCGAGAAGGGCAGGATCACCACGCCATCCAGCCCGAGCGCCGCCAGCAGCTCTAAGCGCTCCTCCAACGTGGTGAGCAGTCCGCCATTCCCGTTGCCCCGTCCAAAGAGCTGCCACGGCAACGGATCAAAGGTCATGGCCACGGCCTGCTGTCCGGCCGCGTGCGCGGCGTTCACCAGGGTCTCAATCAACTGCTGGTGCCCCCGGTGGACCCCGTCAAACGCGCCGATGGTCAACGCGGTCGGACCCGGCGTGATGAAATGATCTAAGCCGCGTTCAATCCACATCGTCTGTCTGCTCCAGGGAGAAAACTACGTCCGGCCGCCAGCCGTCGCCGTCGGGGATCAACACCGCGACCAATTGTCCGGCGCTATCTACTGCGCTGAGCTGAGGGGCCACAGAGACGGCCGGCAGCACGACCCGCTGCCCAAATCCAACGGCGCGCGCCTGTTCTGGCGTCAGCGTGACGGTGGGGAAGTCGGACAGTGCCGCCGCCGGTGGCAGCAACGCCGCCGTTAACCGCCCGGCGGCCGCCAGCGCGCGCAGTTCATCTAAGGGATGCGCCTGCTCCAACCGAAACGGGCCGGCCGCCAGCCGGGTGAGCGCGCGCAGGTGCGCGCCGCAGCCCAACCGCTCGCCCAGGTCGTGGGCCAGGCTGCGGATGTAGGTCCCCACCGAGCAGACAACCTCTACCGTCAGGTCGGGCGGCTCCCAGGCCAGCCCCGTCAGCGTGTGGAAAACGACGGCGCGCGGCTCCGGCGCGACCGTCTCGCCGCGCCGCGCGCGTTTGTAGAGCGCCTGCCCTGCCACTTTGATCGCGGAATAAGCGGGAGGACACTGCATTTGCGGGCCGAGGAAGCCGGCCAGCGCCGCCTCCAGTTCCGCCGCCGTGGCGGTCACCGGCCGGCGCGCCGTTACCGTGCCCTCAGCGTCGTAGGTATCGGTCGTCTCGCCCAGCCGGATCACGGCGCGGTAGGTTTTGTCGTGGCCGGTGAGGTATTGCGCCAGCCGCGTCGCCTGTCCTACCAGCACGACGAGGAGGCCGGTCGCTAACGGGTCCAGCGTCCCGGCATGGCCGACGCGGCGTGTCCCGGCCAGCCGCCGCACGGCGTTGACGACATCGTGGGAGGTCAGGCCGGAGGGTTTGTGGAGGAGAAAGATGCCATTCATAGCTTACGCAAGACGCAACATGCAAGACGTATTGCGTGTTACGTAATTTGTTTGAGCAAGGGGACCACCGCCGCTACCGCCGCTTCTAACGGGCCGGGGACGGTGCAGCCGGCCGCCTGGCGATGGCCGCCGCCGCCCAGCCGCCGGGCAAGCTCGGAGACGTCGTAGCCGGGGCGCGCCCGCAGGCTGATCCGCACTGTACCGTCGCGCATCGCCACAAAGGCCGCCATCACCCGCGCGCCGCGCGTCCGGCTGAGCAGGTTGCCCAGCTCCAGATCTTCGTGGTCAGCGATCTCCAGCGCCTCTTTTTCCGCCAGCGTCAACGTGGACCAGGCGATGCCATCCTCCAGCTGGAGCCGGGTCAGCGCGTAGCCCCAGGCGCGCAGCAGAGGATACGAGACGGAATCCAGCGCTAATTGCGCGACCGTCTCATAATCGCCGCCGGCGCGCGTCAGCCGGGCGACCAGGTCCAGCAAAGCGGGGGTCGTGGTGTCGGTGCGCAGCCCGCGCGTGTCGGTCAGAATACCGGTGAGCAGGCAGGTGGCGATCTCCCCGGTTGGCGGAACACCTAACGCTGCCAGCACAGCCACCATCACGGCCGCCGTTGCGGCTGCCGCCGGGTCCACCACGTTCACATCGCCAAAAGCATTGTTCGTCCGGTGGTGGTCAATGACCAGCAGCGGCACCCGTCCGCGCCAATCCACCGGGTAGAGCCCGCCGGAGCGCTGCAGGTCGCTCTGATCCACCGCCACGGCCAGATCCACCGGCCCGGTTACCTCGGTGACGAAAGTCTCCCAGCCCGACAGGTAAGCAAACGTATCGGGCACGGGGTCCACGCAGGCGACCACCGGGCGCTGCCCCAGGCGCAGCAATGCCAGTCGCAACGCCAGGGTGGAGCCAACGGTGTCGCCGTCAGGCCGGGGATGAGCGATCAACAGCGGGTGGCGGCTCCGCTCCAGGAGCGCTTTTGCCTGGGTCAACTCTAAATCGTCGGGCACAGTCCTCTGCTCCTTTGGCCACTGGGTTTATGAACAAAAAACCGGAGACCGGCCCAGGGGCCACGGTCTCCGGTCGCCATCCCACTTAAGCGTTGGCGTCCCCGTCCACCGCTTCCTCTGCCAGCGCTTCTGCCGGCGCTTCCTGATGCCACTGCTCCAGGAGGGCGTCAATCCGCTCGCCGTGCTCCAGGGAGGGATCGTAGACGAAGACCAGTTCCGGGATGTTGCGCAGGCGCAACGTCGGCGCAATCTGGCCGCGCAGCCAGCCGGCCGCGCCATCCAACATCCGCTGCGCCTCCACCTTCTTTTCCGCGTCTCCAATCAGGCTGTAATAGACCTGCGCGCGGGTAGTATCGCGGTTAACCTCTACCCCGGTGATGGTAATCTCCGCCATCCGGGGATCATTGCTCTCTTCCAAAATCACCTGCGTCAGCTTTTGACGGATCATCTCGCTGACGCGCCCTATGTATTTCTTGCCCATGCTACACTCCTGCGGGGCTTACCTCATACCCCTGAAACCCTTCTTGACGTTTCACGTTTGACGTTTCACGTTTCACGCTTCACGTTTCACGTTTGACGTTTCACGCTTCCGCTTCTTCGCGCGCCAGATGGAAACACTGGAGCACATCGCCAACCTGGATCTCGTCAAAGCCCTCCACTTTGATGCCGCACTCAAAGCCCTCTTTGACCTCACGCACATCCTTGTTGAAGCGCTTGAGCGAGCCAACATCGCCCTGGTAAATCACCTGCCCCCGGCGCACCACGCGCAATTTGGCGCTCCGCCGGATCACGCCGCCGGTGACCTGGCAGCCGGCCACCCGCCCAACCTTCGGGATGTCAAACGTAGCCCGCACCTCCGCCGTGCCCAGCTCCTTTTCCACGTAAGTGGGCTCCAACATCCCTTTCATCGCCTTCTCCACGTCGTCCACCAGCTGGTAGATGACGTCGTAGACCTGGATGCTCAACCCTTCCATCTCCGCCGCACGCCGGGCCGGCGCGTCCGATTCCACGCGGAACCCCAGAATGATCGCATCAGAGGCCACCGCCAGGTTGACGTCGGATTCGGAAATGTTGCCCGGCGCACTGTGAATCAGGTGAACCTGGACATTCTCGTTACTGAGGCGGTTCAGGGAGTTGACAATCGGCTCAATGGAGCCCTGAACGTCAGTCTTGAGGACGATGTTGAGCGATTTGATCTGGCCTTCACGGACCAGCGCCGATAGATCATCCAGGGAGAGTGTCCGCCGCTGAGCGGCCAGGGCTTTGGCCTGCGTTTCCTCCTGGCGCTTTTCGGCGATGGCCCGGGCCGTCCGCTCATCACTGACCACCTCAAACCGCTCGCCAGCCTCCGGTACATCGTGCAGCCCGAAGATGACCACCGGGGTGGAAGGGGGGGCCGCTTTCAACAGCCGGCCGCGCTCGTCCTCTAACGCCTTGATCTTCCCGTAAGTCGTGCCGACCAGCCCGACATCGCTGGTATGCAGCGTCCCATTTTGGATGAGGATGGTTGCCAGGGGACCGCGCTGCTTATCCAGCCGGCTCTCCAGCACGGTGCCGATGGCGGGGCGATCGGGATTGGCTTTAACGCCGATGGAATCGGCGACCAACAAGATCGCCTCCAGCAGGTCTTCCAGGCCGATGCGCTTTTTCGCGGAGACGGGGATCACCATGGTGCCGCCGCCCCAATCGTCGGGGACCAACCCCTGATCGGCCAGCTGCTGCTTCACGAAGTCGGGACGTGCGTTAGGTTTATCAATCTTGTTGAGCGCCACAATGATCGGCACGTGCGCCGCACGAGCGTGGTTGATGGCTTCCACGGTCTGTGGCTGAATTCCATCGTCGGCCGCGACCACCAGGATCGCAATATCGGTCGTGTTCGCGCCGCGCGCCCGCATCGCCGTGAACGCCTCGTGGCCGGGGGTATCCAGGAAAGTAATCCGGCGGCGGTTGTGTTCCACCTGGTAGGCACCGATGTGCTGGGTAATCCCACCGGTTTCGTGGGCGGCGACGTTGGTATGCCGGATCGCATCCAGCAACGAGGTCTTGCCGTGATCGACATGGCCCAGGATCGTGACGACCGGCGGCCGGGGCTGCAGATCTTCTGCCCGCTCATTGGCGATGAGTGCTTGCCAGGGGGTGAGCTCGGTCTCCACATCCTCTTCCAGCACCTCCACGTAGGGCAGGCGGGCCTCAAAACCAAATTCGCTCGCCACAATCGCCGCCGTGTCAAAATCAATCTGCTGGTTAATACTCGCCAAAACGCCACTGCTCATTAAGTTCTTGATGATTTGAATGGGCGTCACGTGCAGCAAATCAGCCAGTTCGCGGACGGTGACCACTTCATGGATCGTCACCTCGCGGACGACTGGCGCCGCCTTCTCTTTAACCCCTTGAACCGCTGGCAGCGGTGAAGCCGATTTATCCATACCCACCTCCTTATAACAATTCTTCCCCGGTCGGACTTTCAGCGCTGGTCGGCTCCAATGTGGCGGGCAGTGTCTGCGCGTAGGCCAGCAGCGTGGCGGTCGCTTCAGGCGAAAGCGTCACCCGCAGGGCATGATCCAGGATGTGGCGACGCAGGGCCTGCTCCCAACAGGTACGCTGGCGACAGAGATAGGCTCCCCGCCCGTTGCGTTTGCCGGTTTCATCCACTACAACATCGCCGCCCTCCGCGAGACTGACAATCCGAACCAGCGCCCGTTTAGGGCGTGTGGTGCGACAGGCCACGCAAGTACGTTCGGGGATATGCCGGTGTTGTGACTTGAGCTTACCCATCGCCGCCCTCCTTCACCAAATGCACCAAATGCACCAAAAGAAACGCCGTTTGCTATCCGGCCACTGACCATCCGACGGTGCCACCGGCCTCACGGTCAACGTCCCGGCTGGCAGACGGACTCCCACTACCCCGCTGAGACAATAAAGGGACGCCAGAGAGCTCTGGCGTCCCTTATCACCTTCTGCTCAAGGCAGAACGGCGCACTCATTTGACAGCCTGGATCTTACATCGGTCTAATCCCGGCCTGCCACAGGACTTACCAGAGAATCCCATGGATTCATGGTGACGTCAATAGTCCCCATATTGATCCCAATCCTGCGCGCGCCCTCCACGCCGACGGCGGATCACAACGACTCCCCGCTCGTCTTCATCGTAGAAGGTGTCCGCAGAGCGCTTTCCTTTCTTGCCCTTCTTTTTCGGGTGTCCCGGTTCTTCTTCATCCTCAAACTGCTGCTCAAGGACCTCCGGCGGTAACTCCACCGGCAGCGGCTTGATGAGCAGACCGGAGTCGGCCGCCGGCGCTTCCGGCGACGCGGCTTCCACCACGGGTACTTCCACCACCGGGACCTCAGCCACCGGCGCTTCGGTCACCGGCGCTTCGGCCACCAACGTCGCCTCCGCCGGTTCAACACTCACCACGGCCTCCGCCGGGGCGGCTTCTTCTACCACGACGGCCACTGGAGTCTCGGCCACTTCAGCCGCTACCGCCACCGTGGCGGCCTCGGCCACCGGCGTCGGCTCGGCCACGGGCGTCGCCTCTTCAACCGCAGCTACGACTTCGGGCTCGGTCACCGCCGGCACCAGCCGGGACTGAATCTGATCTACTGCCACGCGGATTTCCAGCAACGCTTTCGCGCCGATGCCATCCAGCATGAGCAGCCCCTCGTCCCCCATGGCCAGCCGTTCCATCACCATGCCCACGGTGTGCAGGCCGTTGCGGGCCAGATGTCCCTGGGTCTTCTCCGACAACGCCAGTTCCGCCAACGGCAATTCGTAAGCGACGAGAGGGATACTGGCGCGCGCCTCGGCCACCGCCGCCCGCCGTTCGGCCTCAGCAGTCTCCTGCGCCGTGCGGCGCGCCTTAGCCTGACGGGCCGCCGGGTGGTCGGCCTCACGCCGCTCAATCACGGTCCGCCGCACGGCTTCCACCACCGTCTTGACGATCCGCCGGTCCTCATCCGTCAGCGGGTAACGCTCCGCCTCGTGCGAGCGCAGCAACGCAGCCAGGGCAGGCAGCAACGCGGCGATTTCTTTGACCTCTTTCAGCCCTTCCAGCTGGTTGATCTGGTCCATCGCCCAGAGAGCTGCTTCCGAGGCCCCCTGAATATCTACCCGCCAGTTGGTCAACTTGGCCGCCAGGCGGGCGTTCTGGCCGGAACGGCCGATAGCGAGCGAGAGCTGCTCGTCGGCCACCACCACCGAGGCCGTGCGCCCCCCCGGATTGTGTTCGTCCAGCACCACGCTGAGAATGGTGGCCGGTCGGAGCGCGTTGGCAATGAAAACGGCCGGGTCGGGCGACCACTCCACCACCTCAAGCCGTTCGCCATTCAGTTCGCGCGAGATGGTTTGAATGCGGATCCCCCGCATCCCCACACAGGCCCCTACCGGGTCCAACCCCGGCTGACGCGCGGCAACGGCCACCTTTGCCAGGATGCCCGCCTCGCGCGCAATGGCCTTAATTTCCACCTGTCCCCCCCGGATTTCAGGGACCTCCAGCTCCAGCATACGCCGCAACACGTTGGGGTGACTGCGCGAGACGGTGATCTCCGGGCCGCGCGGGGTGCGACGCACCTCCAGCACGTAGACGCGGATCTTCTGGTGGATCACGTACCGCTCGCCGGGGATCTGCTCCCGTTTGGGCATCACCGCTTCTTCGGTGCGCTCCAGGTGCAGCGTCACGCCCTGGGGGGTGATGGATTGGACGGTGCCGATGATGATTTCGCCTTCCTGGCGGCTGAAGCGGTTGAATTGCAGCTCGCGCTCGGCCTCACGCAGCCGTTGGGTGATGACCTGTTTGGCCGTCTGCGCCGCGATCCGCCCGAAGTTGTCAGGCGTCACGTCCCGCATCAGCAGGTCCCCCACCTGCGCCTGAGCGTTGATCTGCCGGGCTTCGGCCAGCCCGATCTGCAGTTGCGGATCCTCCACCGGCTCGGCAACTATCATTTCCAAATAGATCCGCGCCAACCCCGTCTCCAGGCTGATTTCGGTGGTCAGGTTCTGCGTCTGCGGGATTTTCCAATCCCGCCGGTAAGCGGTTGCTAACGCAGCGCGCACTGCCTCCAGGACTACCTCCCGGGGCAGGTTATATTCCGCACATATTTGATTGAAAGCAAGCGCGAACTCGCTTTTCATTAAAACTAATCCTCCGCCTCTCTATCGGTGGCGATTTACAAAGAAAAGTGGGGAGTCCCCACTTTTCCAATTTGGCGCGCCAACGGCACCCTATACCCTTTAACCAGTGGCATTATAGCACACAACCCGGCTTTAAGCAAGGATTTCGAGGGATTAAAATGAAGTAAAAAATCATCCCTGGCTTTCCTGAAGGCTTTGTGTTATACTTAACCTGCCTAACTAAGAGTCAGGCCAGTGAATAAGGAAAAAAGCAATATCAAAAAAGAATATCTTGAGGAAAAAGAAAAGGTGAAAGCGACCAATGATTTACAAGCTATCTCCCCGGCTGTACAAAGATGTATCTCCAATCTGCAAAACCCCAATCCCCGCCAGCGCTCCCAGGCCGCCTATGAGTTAGGGGAATTGCAGGCCCAGGCCGCCATTCTGCCGCTGATCCAGACGCTGACAGAGGACGTCAATACGTATGTCCGCAGCGCCGCGGCCGAGGCGCTTGGGCACCTGGGGGACCCTGAGGCCACCTTCGCGTTGATCACGGCGCTGCACGACTCCAGTTCGTTTGTCCGGCGAGCAGCCGCGATTGCACTGGGGCAATTGCGCGCTAAAGAGGCCCAGATAGCCCTGCTCCAGGCCCTGGACGACCCCAACTTTTACGTCCGCCGGGCCGCCATCAACGCCATTGGAAAGCTGGGAGTGGCCGATCTCGGCCCGGTGTTGCTGCCCCTGTTGGAACGGCGTGATCCGCGCATCCGGCGCACAGCGATCACCGCCCTGCGCCGGCTGCAAACACATGAAGCCGTCCCCTTGATGATCGGATTGTTAGAGGAATACCTGGCCGCCCCCACCCCCCGCGACCTGCCCGTGGTCAAAACCCTGGTAATGTCGTTGGGGGACCTGAAATCCCAGGAAGCCGTCCCCATCCTGATCCGGGTGTTGCAGGAATACGTGGGCGTTCGCTCACTCTCGGCCATTGCGTTGGGGCAAATCGGGGATCAGCAGGCCGGGCCGGCGCTGATGCAGGCCTTGGAGGATAAAAGCATCAGCTTGCGGCTCTCGGCACTCAAAAGTCTGGGGCAGCTCCACTACACACCGGCCGCCCCGGCGGTGCGGACCTTTTTCGCCTGCCCGGATCCACGCCTGCGCCGCATGGCTGCACTCACGGCCGGCCAGTTGGGGGACCGCACGGCAGCGCCAATGTTGCTGAAATTGGTGGACGAGGACCAGAGCCCGTTAGTGCGTCCGGCAGCGGTGGAAGCGCTGGCCTTCATCGGAGATGCCAGCCTGCTGCCCCGCCTCTACCCGCTGGTGGACGATACCAACGCTTACATCCGGGCCGCGCTCGCCCACACCCTGGCTGCGCTGGACGACGGATCGCCAACCGTACAGGCGACCCTGCTCAAACTGGCCGAGGACAAGGTGGAATATGTGGCATTGGCGGCCCAACGGGCCTTGCAGGCCCGCCCCGAGCAATCTGACCGGACGCCGGACGCTGCAACGCCCCACCCGATAGCCGATAAAAAACCAGAACGGTCGTGGCTGCGCCGACTTCTGGGGGGCTAAAGCGAATCCCCTGCCACAAATCAGCCAGCTCACGCCAGGCCTGCCAGGGGGTTCTTAGCTAACTCAAGTTGCTACCGGCCGTTGGTAAGGGCCACGTTCTCTTGATGACCACTGACCGCAGACCACCCAGTTTTAACCGCTGGTGGTCTGTGGTCAGTTGTTCGTGGTCTCCTGGCAGTGACAACTTGAGTCAGCCAATGGCTGCTTAGTGTCTGAGCGACCTGGCATGAGACCTTTTTGCAGGGGAGTCCCGGCGTCAGCAGATGCGAGGTAGTTGCGCGCCGGTGAGCAGCTCCACGATGCGCCGGGCGCCGTAGCGGGTGTGGAGCACCACCCGGCGCGGGTGTTCGGCGGTCACCTGGCCGACGCAGGCCGCGTCGCGGCCCAGGGGATGTGCACGCAACGCGGCTAACGCCGCCTCCGCCGCTTCCGGGGCTACGGCCAGCACCACCTTGCCCTCGTTGGCCGCGTAGAGAGGGTCCAGGCCGAGCACTTCGCAGGCGCCCCGCACCTCCTCGCGGATCGGGAGCGCCGCCTCGTCCAACATCATCCCGACGCCGACCTCAGCCCACTCGTTGAGGACAGTCGCCAGCCCGCCGCGCGTCGGGTCGCGCATACAGCGCACCGCCCCCGGCGCAGCCGCCAGGACGGCCGCGATCAGCCCGTTGAGCGGCGCACAGTCACTTTCCAAAGCTGAACCGAACTCCAGCCCCTCGCGCCGCAACATCACCGCCAGGCCGTGGTCGCCAAGCGGGCCGTTGACCAGCAGCACGTCCCCCGGTCGCAAATGGGCCGGGGCGAGGGATCGGCCCGCCGGCAGAGACCCCACGCCCGCAGTGTTGATGAACAAGCCATCGGCCGCGCCGCGTTCCACCACCTTCGTGTCACCCGTCACGATCTGGACGCCCGCAGCGCGCGCGGTCTCCGCCATGGAGGCCACCACGCGCTCCAATGTCGCCAGCGGCAGGCCCTCCTCAAGGATGAAACCGGCCGTCAGGTAAAGCGGGGTCGCCCCGGCGACGGCCAGGTCGTTGACCGTGCCGCAGACGGCCAGCTTGCCAATGTCACCGCCGGGGAAGAAAAGCGGTTGCACGACAAAGGAGTCGGTCGTCAACGCCAGGCGGACACCGGGTGGCAGGTCCACCACGGCGGAATCGCCCAACTCGGCCAGCACAGGGTTGGCGAAGGCCCGCGCGAAGACGTCGCGGATCAGCTCGTGGCTGAGCTGCCCACCGCTACCGTGCGCCAGCAACACCGTGGCTTCCGAACTATGCATGTTGTGCTCCTGCAATCACACACAGGCCGCTTGGAATTAGCGCGGCCCACGAATGCTACACGAATCCACGAATCGCAGGCCAGCAGCGCCTGCCGCCCAGGTGTGATGTGGCCGCGGGCAGCCATTCGTGATTCGCCATTCACCATTTGCTATTCGCCATTCGTGATTCGTGTAGACGTCGCTACAGCCTTCCCCTCTGCTGTGCCGGCAATTGTACAAGAACCTTTCATGGATGCAACTGCAAGCGTGTACCCGGGTATAAGTTGTAAATCAAAACAAAATAGCGCCTTTTTGACCGTTTATCGCTTGACAAATTGCCTTTTCTGTGCTAAAATCTCGTTAGTTTGTTGAGTCAACCAAAATAAACGGCTCAGCTTATGTCACTCCCCACCGCAGGCGCTCACGCTTTGCTGCGCACCATGAATCTTTCATCGGTGCTGCGCTATTTACATGCTCGCGCCCCCCTCTCTCGTGTGCAGCTGGCCGGGCTGACCGGGTTAAACAAAGCCACCATCTCCAGTCTGGTGGATGAGCTCCTGGCACGGGGGCTGATCCACGAAATCGGGCTGAACACCTCGGGGGCAGGGCGGCCAGCAACCCTGCTGCAATTGAACCCGCAGGCCGGCAATATCATCGGCGTGGAGCTGGGCGTGGATTTCATCGCCGTGCTCCTGGCCGATTTCGCCGGCCACACAGTCCGCCGCTGGCACCGTGAGGTGGATCCGTCTGAGCCGCAGGAAATTGTCATCACCTACACCCAAACAATGGTGGACGAGGCGCTGGCAGCCGCCCGCCTCTTGCCAGCACCGTTGTTAGGCCTGGGGCTGACAGTGCCCGGCATGGTGGACTTGAAGGAGGGCGTCCTCATCTTTTCCCCCAACCTTCGCTGGCGCAACGTGCCGCTCCGCCAGATTTTCTACGACCACGTTGGGCTGCCGGTCTTCGTGGACAACGACGCTAACGCCGCCGCCTTGGGAGAGCATTTGTTTGGCGTCGCCCGCCAGGTAGAGAATTTCATCTTCCTGTTTGCCGGAGTGGGGTTGGGCGGGGGACTTTTTCTCAATGGGGAACTCTATCGGGGAGCCGGCGGGCTGGCCGGCGAGATCGGCCATACGACCTTTGTCGCGGAACCAGGCCGGCCGTGCCGGTGTGGTCACTGGGGCTGCTGGGAAACGACGAGCAACCAGTACTCCGTCATTGAACGGGTCCGCGCCCGCCTGGAAGTCCGGCGCGACAGCCTGATCCCCCGGTTGATGGCCGAGCAAGGGCTGCCGTTGGGGCTGCCGGTCATCGTCCAGGCGGCGGCGGCCGGCGACAACGAGGCGCTGGCCGCCTTCTCCGAGACCGGCGCGGCCATCGGGACTGGCATTGCCAACCTGATCAACATTTTCAATCCCGAAATGGTCATCTTGGGCGGCGCGCTGACCCTCGCCAGCCCCTATTTGATGCCATCCATTCTGGAAACGATCCATATACGGGCAATGGAGGCCATGCGCGAGCAAGTCACCATCGCGCTATCGGCCTTCGGCCCGGACGCCAGCGTCGTGGGGGCGGTAGCGATGGTGGTAGAAGCCATCCTGGCTAATCCGACCCAGGTCAGGCTCCATTCAGACAACATTTGAGAGCCAGCTGAGAGTAAAAGGAGGTGAAACCATAATCCGTTCCGATGAACAACCGTAAAACCAGACAAGCAGATCAAGTGTTCCCCATTCTCATTTGGCAAGTTTTTAGAAGGAGGTATGGAGCTATGTCTAAGCGCATGTGGTACGCGGTATTGGCGATGGTAATCATCGCGTCCGTACTGGCGGCTTGCGGCACCAAGCCGACTGAAGCACCGGCCACCACACAGGCCCCTTCCGCCAGTAAAGTAGAAGTCTTCTCCTGGTGGACCGGTGGCGGTGAAGCAGCCGGCCTGGAGGCCATGATCAAGGTCTTCAGCGCGAAGTACCCCAACATTGAATTCCTCAACGCGGCGGTGGCCGGCGGCGCGGGCACCAACGCCCGCGCGGTCCTGGCGACCCGCCTGCAGGCGGGCGACGCCCCCGACAGCTGGCAGGGTCACGCCGGGCAGGAGCTCATCGGCACCTATGTGGCTGCCGGTCAGATTGAGCCGCTCAACTTCCTCTATGAGCAGAACGGCTGGCTGAACGTCATGCCCAAGACCCTGATCCCGCTGATCTCCAAGGACGGCAACATCTATTCCGTGCCGGTCAACATCCATCGCGCCAACGTCCTCTGGTACAACCCCAAGCTCCTGGCCGATAACAAAATTGATCCGCCCAAGACACTGGACGAGTGGTTTGCCGCCATGGACAAGCTGAAGGCCGCCGGGATGGCCGCGCCGCTGGCGTTGGGCGAGCAATGGACGCAAATGCACCTGTTTGAGACCATCCTGCTGGCCTCGCTCGGCCCGGAGAAGTACAATGGGCTGTGGGATGGCACGACCGATTGGGGTAGCGCCGACGTCAAAAAGGCCATTGAGACCTTCATCAAGGTGCTGAGCTACACCAACAGCGACGCCTCCGCGCTGACCTGGCAGGATGCCTCGCAGCTGGTGGTCAACGGCAAGGCCGCCTTCAACGTCATGGGCGACTGGGCGGAAGGCTACTTCAAGGAACTGGGCTTCAAGCCCAAGGAGGGCTTCGGCTGGGTGCCAGTTCCCGGCACCGGCGGCAACTTCCAATTCCTCTCCGACAGCTTTGTGCTGGCGACCAAGGCCCCGCACCGTGACGCAGCCATCGCCTGGTTGACCATCTGTGGCTCCAAGGAAGGGCAGGATGCCTTCAACCCGGTCAAGGGCTCCATCCCCGCCCGCAGCGACGCCGATCGCAGCCTCTACGATGAATATCTCCAGTCGGCCATGGATGACTGGGCCTCCAATACCGTCGTCGGTAGCCTGACGCACGGTGTGGTGGCTAACGACTCCTGGAAATCGGAAATTGACACCGCGCTGGGGATCTTCCTGACCGACAAGAAGGTAGATACCTTCCAGGCGGCGCTGGTGGCGGCCTGCAAGAACTCCGGTCCTTGCAAGTAACTCGCCCGTAGCAGCCCACAAGGGCTACACGTCAGGAACAGCAGAAACACCAAGGGGGATTTTGCGCACGACGTATTCGTGCGCAAAATCCCACCGCTGGCCCTAACGAACTGAACTGCTTTCGTACAGGGGGGTGTCTTCTTCGTCTTCACATGGAGGAGGAAAAATGCAAAAGAAAGAGACCTGGCTTTCCATCGCCCTGGTTTCTCCCTCAATCCTGGCAGTGCTCATTTTTGTATACGGCTTTATCGGCTGGTCGGTGCGGGTCTCGCTCAGCAAATGGAAAGGCCTGCTCCCTGACTACACCTGGGTAGGACTACGCAATTACATCAATCTTTTTTCCGACCCGCGCTTCCTGGTTGACGTCAAAAACACGCTACTTTTCACGGTCTTATTTGTCGTAGGCTGCCTGCTGCTGGGGTTGATCCTGGCGTTGTTGCTGGATCAGGGCTTAAGAGGCGAGGCGTTTTTCCGCAGCCTTTTCCTCTTCCCGATGGCAATTTCGTTCATTGTCACCGGCGTCGTCTGGCGCTGGTTGATGAATCCCGCCCAGGGCGACCGCTTGAGCGGGATCAACCTGTTGTTTAACAGTCTGGGGTTGAAATTTCTGATCAGCCAGTGGCACGCCACCCCCGGCATCGGGATCGCGTTTATCGCCATCCCGGCCATCTGGCAGATGTCGGGATACACGATGGCGCTTTATCTGGCCGGGGTACGCGGCATCCCGGAAGAGCTGCGCGAAGCGGCGCGCGTGGACGGGGCAACCGAGCTCCAGGTTTACCGCTACATTGTCCTGCCCCTGCTCAGCCCGGTGACGCTCAGCGCGATGATCATCCTGGGCCATATTTCCCTCAAAGTCTTTGACCTGATCGTGGCGGTGGCCGGCAAGCAGTTGCCCCTGGATGTGCCGGCGATTTACATGTGGCAGACCACCTTTGACGGCCTCTTCTACGGGCGCGGCGCGACCATCGGCATCCTGCTGCTTTTGAGCGTGGCCGTTTTGGTGATCCCCTATCTGCGTCATACGCTGCGGACGGAGGCAGAACTATGAACACGATCTCTCGTGGGCGCGGCCGCGCCTGGCTTTACCTGCCACTGATCTTGATGGCCCTGTTTTATTTGCTGCCGCTCTACGTGATGCTGAACACCGGCTTCAAGAGCTTCGCCGAGGTGGATCTGCAAACGATGTGGAAACTGCCCTCCGGCCTGCACTTTGATAACTTTGTGGCCGCGTTTGAGAAACTGGCCCCCTACCTTTGGAACAGCGTCAAACTGGTCATCCCGGCCGCGCTGATTTCATCGTTTTTGGGTTCGCTCAACGGTTTTGTGCTGGCCAAGTGGAAGTTCCCCGGCGCCGATATTATCTTCCCGCTGATCCTGTTTGGGATGTTTATCCCCTACCAGAGCATCCTCATCCCGCTGGTAGAGTTCATGAAGCGGATCAACCTCTACGGTGGCATTCCCGGCCTGATGTTGACCCACGTGATCTACGGCATCCCGATCACGACGCTGACCTTCCGCAACTACTACGCGAGCATTCCCAACGAACTGGTGGAGGCGGCGCGGATTGACGGAGCCGGGATGTTGAAGAGCTACCGGTACATCCTGCTGCCGCTTTCCCTGCCGAGCTTCGTCGTCGTGCTGATCTGGCAATTCACCCAGGCCTGGAACGACTTCCTGTTCGCCGTCGTCATCACCAGCCCCTCCAGCTGGCCGATCACGGTGGCGCTGAACAACATGGCCGGCAGCCAGATCATCGCCTGGAACGTGCAGATGGCCGGGGCCTTTCTGGCAGCGTTACCCACGCTGCTGGTCTACATCTTCCTGGGCCGCTACTTCTTGCGCGGGCTGATGGCTGGAGCGCTGAAGGGCTAAACAGCGGTCTGAGTAGGCCCTTTAAGAGGGGATTTCGGCAACCGTGCCGCCGAAATCCCCTCTTTTTGTCCATAGGGTATTGACAAAACGGTGCAACTATGTTATGATATTACACGTAATACAATTACAAAGAATGCCCAGAGGCGATTTCAATAGATAGGAGTAAAACCATGGACGAAACAGAAGTCGTAACTCCAAACGGAGTGACACCACCGCCACCGGAAGATAAGTCTCCGGCAGCGCCGGCGGCCGAACCGCCGGCCGCCGGGAATGTCCCGCAGGAAGACCAGGAAGCCCGGCCGGCTACCAGTGGCAAGACCTCCGCCTCGCTCCGCGAAGCCTGGCGGCAGGTAGAGACGGTGGGCCAGGCCTTGGGGGAGGCGTTACAGGGCCGGGGCAACGTGGTGATGGTCCGCGTCAACGATGAGGCACTCCATCACCTGGACATGCTGGTAGAGGCCGAGATCACCAAAAGTCGCTCTGAGAGCGCCGCGCTGCTCATCAGCGAAGGGATCAAGGCCAACCAGGCCCTCTTTGAGCGGATTGCCGAGATCACCCGCCAGATTGCGGACCTGCGTGCCCAGCTGCGCCGCGAGGTCGCCCCGGAGACTAAAGCGGAAGGATGAAGGGAGAGCCGTGAGCGGGAAGCAGAGAGCAGGAAGTAGAGAGCAGGGAGCAAGTCTCTAAAGGATTCACCGCTCACTATGGACTGCTCACTATGTACCGCTCACTACGAACATGTTATTCACAAATGGAGTAAGCCAGATGAATACTGAAGAAACTACCACGACGAAAGAGGCTCCGGCGGCCGCCGGAGCGGAAACCCCAGCGCAGCTGACCGCCGTGCTGGATGAAACCGTCGGCCTGCTGGAAGCGTTAGGCCGGGCGCTGGTGACCGCCGCGCAAGACGTCACCCAGCGGCTCTTGCTACCGGTAGATGCCGAGACCCGCCAGCAGTTGGACCTGTTGGTCACGGCCGGCGTTTCCAAGAGCCGGACGGAAGCGGCCGGGATGCTGATCGCCGAGGGCCTCAAAGCCAAAGCGCCGCTCTTTGAGCGCATTGAACGGACGCAGGCCCAAATTGCCGCCCTCAAAGAGCAGCTGCGGGCGTTCAAAGGCTTCGGAGCTACTTCTTAAAGTCAGGGAATTCCCCCTGAACTGGCGTTCACATTAGCGTTTCAGCGTCTCAGCGTTTCAGCGTGTTGGTAGTGCCGCGCTTCAGTGCGGCTCAGACGGCGCTAAAGCGCCTCACTACCAGCTCTTCACGCTCTTTTCATAAGGAGATTTCATCCTTCCGCCTTCATCCTTCATCCTTTCAGAAGGCGTTCACCAGCCGCGGGATGAAAATGTGAGTCGTGAGCAGTGAGCAGGAAACAGGCACTTCTACCGGCTGCTCTCTGCTCACTCCTTAACTGGTTTCTATTTCAAGGGGGGGAGCCCATGACACCTTATATTACCCATCGGACCAGCGGCCCCGGCTGCCTGGTACAGCTGCTCTGGTTTGTCCTGGTCGGCTGGTGGCTGGGTCAGGCCTGGGCGGCGGTGGCCTGGTTCCTGATCGTGACCATTGTCGGGATGCCATTCGGTATCGCCATGTTAAATATGCTGCCGCAAGTCATGGCGTTGCGCAAACGCGAAGAGGTGGTCGTGACGCGCAATGCCGGCCATACCTATGTCAGCGGCGCGCCCCAGTTCAACTTCTTGCTCCGAGCGCTCTACTTCGTCTTGATCGGCTGGTGGTTGGCCGGCCTGTGGATTGAAGCGATGTACGCCCTGATGGCCAGCGTGATCGGACTGCCGCTGGGCTTCTGGATGTTGGACCGGGTCCCGCTGGTCGTCTCACTGCGGCGCTGATTCGCGTCCAGGCTCCAGGTCAAAGTACCCGGCCGCGCGCAGCCAGGCTTCAACCTGCGCCGGGTCTGGGATGGTGACACGCCGCTCGTACCCCCACAGATAGGCGGGACGAGCGGCGTACTTACGCCAGCGGAGCGTGCGCGCCAGGAAAGCGCGCGCCGATTGCAGCAGAATCCAGGGCAGCTCCATCAGCGCCAGCGAGGGGAGCAGCACCGGCCAGTCGCGCCGCCGGCTCCAGCGCAGGAAGAAGAGCGCGTGGTTGCGCAAGCGGTAATAGGTTTGCCAGAGGAAGCGTTTTTCGCCGGAACGGCCCACCTGGTGGATCACCCACGCCCGCAACGCGACGACGGTGGCGTAGCCCAGCCCCCGCGCTTTCATACAGAGCTCGGTATCCTCAAAGTAGGCCACGTAGCGCGGATTCAGCCCGCCCACCCGCTCCAGGACCTCGCGCCGGACCAACAACGCGCAGCCCCAGACGTAATCCATCGGCAGCCACTCCTGCCCGTCCAGGGCTGGCGTATACCGGCGCAGCAGCACCCGGCCCCGGCGGAAATCCAGGTCACCGCCGAGATCCAGAATGTCGGGGCGGAGCGTCCGTTGCATGACCGGCCCGACGATGCCCACCCCCGGCGTCTGCTCGCCCACACGCACCAGCTCGGCCAACGTCTCCGGCACCAGCAAGACATCGTTGTTCAACAGCAACACCCAGCGGACCCCTTGCGCTAAGGCCCAGGCGATCCCCTGATTGTTGGCCGCCACGTAGCCCCGGTTGGTCGGGTTGGCGATGAGGTGCACGGCCGGGAAGTAGCGCCGCACGACCTCCGGCGTCCCGTCGCGGGAGCCGTTATCTACCAGCACCGCCCGCCAGGCCGGGTAGTCCAGCCGCCGCAAAGCGGTCAGGCAGGCTAACGTATCCGCCAGCCCGTTCCACGAGACCACGACGATGCCCACCGGCGGTGATTCCACCAGGGCGTCTCCCTCTGCTCCTCCTCTGAAAGTAGCGTTTGTAGTCAGGCGCTTTAGCGCCGTCTGAGCCGCGCTGAAGCGCGGCACTACGAACCTCATTTTCATCCCAACGCTGGTGAACGCCAGTGCATGGGGAATTCCCAGGTGGTGCAGATTGTAGCATAAGTTGCGAGCTGAGACCACAGACGACAGACGACGGACCACAGGCTACTGGGAAAGGGCGGTGGTCTGCGGTCGGTGGTCGGTGGTCAACGAGAACGTGACCTTGACCCACCCGGCAGGTAGCACCTGGAGTAACGGTACCCGCTCGTGGCTTGACAAATCAACGGAGTCACTTATAATCTATTCCCAATTGTGGCCCGGATGAAGTTGGCCGTTTTTCTTTTTTGCCCCGCGTCATACGGCTTTAAGGGTCACTTAAGAAACGCTTTAAGATTCCCGGTCTGACCACGGCTAAGTCCCTGGTTTTTTTGTAAGCCTGGCGAAGTACATCTTCGGGAGGGCGAGATGGCTTTGGGCTGGCTCAGGCCAGCCATAGCGCCAGCTGGCTGCCTTTCAGGCCCTGAGAGCTGAAAGGCAAGATGATACCGCGCCTGATGTGAAGGTAAATCTTGGTGGGAGCGCTCCCATTTGGGGGCGGGCCCTTCCTTAAAGCAGTTCCAGTACTGCCATGCGATGAAGGTGCGATAAGCGCGGGTAGGTGTCAATCAGTAGAGTGGCATAAAAGGAGGTGATGCCTATTACCCAAAGCGAATTCCTCTGCTCAACGGTTTGCTTTTGACCCATAACAACCAACTGCATTGTCACATTCTGAGGAGGATTCTACATGAAACGCGCTTTCTCGCTGTTTCTCAGCATTCTGACTATTGCCGTGCTGCTGCTCCCCTTCCCGGCCGCCTCAGCGACGCCGGCCCAGGCGACAGCTCAAGCGCCGGTCCAGCAGCCGCCCCCCCCAGAGGCCGCCAAGAAGGCCCCTGCAACGGTCCAACCGTCGGCCGGCTCCACGGAAGAGGCCCTGGCTAAGCTCCACCCTGATCTGCGCGAACTGGCCCAGACGGCCAGCCCGGCCTTACCGGCCCAAATAGGGAAACTGGCCGGGCCGGCCCAGGAGCCGGTCAACGTGGAAGTCTTTGCCGCCGCCGGCGCCGAGGTGAGCCGCTATTTTGTGGATGGCAAAGCAATTGTCCGCCCTATGTTAGGCAAGGGAGACCAAAAATCGCAGATCTTTATCGGATTCATGCAGCCGAGCAATCTGTTGAAGGTCGCCTCCCTGACGGCGGTGGAAGCCATTATCCCCATCGTTCTGGAGAAAAATGCCGACCCTGAACCCTACCCGGCCGACGAACCGCGCGTGAGCGAGACCAAAGGCCCGGAGGATTGGGCGAAATTACGGGAGAACGCCGCCCAACTGCGGGCCGGGATGCTCTCCTGGGAGCAGGCTAAGGCTTTTGGCGATGGCCGCGCCGAGATGCGCCCGCAGGACTGGTTTGAGGTCAGCTCCGCAGGCCCGCACCAGGCAGAAGACGCCTGGGCCCGGGGTTACACCGGTGAGGGCGTCACCGTGGCCGTGCTGGACGACGGTATTGATCCGGCACACCCTGACCTGATGGGCACCCAGAAGATCTACTCCAGCACCGTCGCGCCAGCGTATAACGGCTGGCCCTACGTCTTCAGCCCGATCTCCATGCTCCTGTATGCCTATGACGATATCTTCGGTACGTCTTTCATCGCCAAAGGCTATTCAGGCATCCACTATGTGGATACCAGCCTCAAGCCTGCACTAACGCCTTGCGGCACGGGCCTGTCATGCTTCAAGTACACGCCGCTGATTGACTACGGTGTGGCCGGCTTTGAGCATACCTACGTCATCTCCGCCACGATGACCAAGAGCGGCGTGGTCCATGTAGGCACGCACCCCGATAACGACCTGCGTGACTACCTGTGGGGCGAAAAAGTTTCCATCCTCGTGGCCGACCCCCACACCGCCGGCGTCTATGACACGGTCTACGTGGACCTGGATGACGACTACGATTTCCGGGATGAAAAACCGCTCACCCGCGCCGATGTCAACGATCCGGCCACCTACAACAATATGATCGCCTACCGCGACGTGAACGGCGACGGCCTGGCCGACATCTCCGGTGGCATGGTTTACTTCATCGGTGATGGCGTTACCCCCCTCCCGGCCTCCGACTGGATGTACGGCGGTCTGACCATCCCCGGCAACGGCAATCTGGTAGCCATTTCCGGCTCCACCTTTGACCGCTCCTACAGCCACGGCACGCAGTGCGCTTCCAACATCGTGGGCCAGGGTGTGGCCGATGCCATGCTCCCCACCTTCTCCGACCTGCCAGGCGACGGCAAGCCGGACGGCGCGGTCTACGGCATGGCCCCCGATGCCAAAGTAGTTAACGTCTCCGACATCTACTACAACCACGAATCATCTACCATTGACGCCTACCTCTTCGCCGCCGTGGGGTATGATGGTCTAGACCAAACCGATCCATCCGACTCCGACGCCATCCAGATCGCCACCAACTCCTACGGCGCCAGCGACGAGGACAACGACGGCTGGGATTACCGGGGGCAGGTTGCCTCCCAGGTTCAACGCTGGTATGGACCCTCTTTGCAGTTCCTCTTCTCCACCGGGAACGGCGCGCCCGCTTACGGCACGGCCGCCCCGCCCAGCCCCGATACGGGTATCGCGGTGGGCGCTTCCACCGAGTTTGGCTCCACCGGCTGGGATTCCATCACCAACACCACCCAAATCCTGTCCAACGATGTGATCCCCTTCTCCAACCGGGGACCCAGCGCGCGCGGGACCAACGGCGTGGATGTGGTGGCCGGCGGTGCTTATGCCGCAGGCGATGAAGAGCTGAACTACTACAGTGTTTCCACCTGGGGCGCGCCCGATGGCAACAGCTCCTGGGTCTCCTGGGGTGGCACCAGCCGCTCGACGCCGGTGGCCGGCGGTGTGCTGGCGCTCATCTACCAGGCCTATAAGGAGGCCAACGGCGATTGGCCGACCTACGATGTGGCGAAGGCCATCTTCAAGGCCTCGGCCACCGACCTGAGCTACGACACCTTCACGCAGGGGTCGGGTTCGGTCAATGCCGACCGCGGTACCGCCGTGGCCGGCGGGCACTATGGTATCTTCGCCCTGCCCGATGAATGGGACCCCGGCGACTATCGTGGCGATGATTACCCCGGCTTTGCTCACATCGCTTACCCCGGCGACACCTTCACCCAAACGGTGACCGTCTACAACCCCGGCGTGCAAGCGATCACGGCGCCGGTCGCCGCTGAGGAACTGAAGCTGGTGGGGAGCAAAGAGTTTTCCTACACCGTGACCCCCCAGATGATCGCCGCCGAAAGCGCCTACGGCAGCGAGAACCGGGATAACTTCTACAAGGCCTTCAACTTCTTCATCCCCATCACCGCCACCGCCGGCGTGGATAACGCCTGGTACAACGTCCAGATTCCGGCCGGCACCGACCTGATGATCGTCCGCCAGATCTTCCCCTACAACCAGTTTGACATCAACGGCGACTACACCTGGGACCAGCGCTACAACCTGGCCGTCTACAACTGGAAGGATGTCAATAGCGATGGGAACCTCTGGGAGGATAAGAACCACAACGGTGTCGTCAACTTCATCAACGACCCCAATGTCACGCTGATTGACTACGGCTCCGAACTGCTTTGGAATGACCCACGCACCGAGCTGGACCGCTGGGAGTTCAACCGCTTCGGCTACAGCCGGCCCGAAGGCAACACCTACGAGCTGTGGGTCCACGATCCGGTAGAGCGGATGGAGGATGGGCTCTTCATCGGCGTGCGCCATGTACCCAACCCCGACGGTGAAGACATCTCCAACATTACTGCTACCCTCCAGTACCGCATTGAGTTCTACCAGAAACAGGCCGTGCCGTGGTTGACCATGGATGCCGCTGCGGTGGTAGTGCCGGCCGGCGGCGCGGCGACCTTTGTCGTCACCGCCACGGTGCCCACCGACATGCCGGCCGGGCTATACCAGGCCGGTCTCTATCTGACCGACCCCGGCGCGACGATCGGCACGGAGCAGTATGAGGCCAACACCACCGTCATCCCGGTCGTGCTGAACGTGGCCGCGGACTTTACCGCCGGCGTGCAACTGGGCGGCGCGGCCTCCGTGGCTTACGATGCCGACCGCCTCTACAACAACGGCGTCGTGCGCGGCTTCTTTGACTGGGGCTGGCGCGCCGAATCCGGCGACTGGCGCTTCTTCTTCACCGATATTCCCGATGGCGCTTACCCGGCCGGCACCAAAGTCCTGGTCAAGGATGAGTGGCAGGATGCGGCCCCCCACACCGACATTGACACCATTGTCCTCGGCCCGACCGATACCTCGTTGGGCTCCGGCTGGTACGATGCGCCCGAATCCGATTACTACGGCCCCTATGTCCTGGACACGGTGGCCAAGAGCCCCAACACCAACAGCGAGGACGGCATCTGGCAATTCAACACCTCCAGCGGCGTGAATGAGGACTGGGTCGCCGCCCCGCTCAAGGACGGGCTCCACGCCTTCCTCCAGCACAACGTCCTCTTTGAGGGCGATAAGTTTGACGTGGTCTTCACCAAGACCGTGGGGACGCTGGCCGAGGATATCCACTCCTTCAACATCAATACCTACGCCGATACCGGCCTGCTGGGCATAGCGACCATGACCGCCACGCTGCCCCTGAACGGGCTGCAAACGCAGGGTTTCCTGATCGTTCCCCAGGAGACCAAATTCACCAATGAGCCGCTGAGCTACGCCGGCGACAACATTGAGTGGACCTATGTCTTCAATGTCACCAGCGCTTACTACCTGAACCTGGCTACCAGCAGCGCCAATATCTCCGATCTAGACCTCTATCTTTACCAATGGACCGGCTCGGCCTGGCAACGGATCGCCTCCTCTGCGACCAGCAGCGCCGCAGAAGCGATTGCGCTGGACAGCCCGGCGGATGGGCGCTACCTGGTTGCCGTGGATAACTACTCCGGCCCGGCCGGCACCTTCAACCTCACCCTGGCGATAGGGCAGAACGTCGGCGGTATCACCGTCACCGGCGGCATCACCACTCCGGTCCCGGCCAACACCGCCCTCCCCCTGACCGTCCGCTACAACTATGCGATGGAGCCGGGCAAGTGCTACGACGGCCTGGTTCTGGCCGGCCCGCCGGAAGCGCCAGACCTGAAGGAGATCCCGTTCACCATCTGCCGCAAAGCCGCCACCGCCGGGATTGAGAAAGCGGTGAACTACGCGACCGCCTTCCCCGGTACGGAGCTCCAGTATCCCATCCGGCTCTTCAACTACAACGATGCCGCGGCCACCTTTGAGTTCAGCGATCCCATCCCCGCGGGCACGGAGTTCATCACCGTCACCGGCCAGTGGTGTGACAGTCTCCCCGGCGTGACCTACTTCACCGAGAGCTTTGACGGCGTGACCGCGCCGGCGTTGCCCACCGGCTGGGCCACCGCAGTAGTGACTGCTACTGGCAGTCCGGTCTGGAAGAGCGCCACGGCCGGCACGTATCCTACAGTCTCTCCACACAGTGCACCGAATCTGGTCTACTTCAACTCCTATAATGTTTCCAGCGGTGGCTCTGCCCGTCTCTACCGCACCAGCGGCCTAAACCTGAGCGCTGCCACCGCCGCACAGGTTTCCTTCTGGATGTACCACGATACCGGCTACACCAACAACGACCGGGTGCAGGTGCAGGTCTCCACCGACGGCGGCACAACCTGGGTAGCTGTGGGCGCGGTCATCCCGCGCTACAACGGTTCCACCGGCTGGGCACAGCACACGGTGGATCTCTCCGCCTACGCTGGCCAGGCCGATGTGCGCCTTGGCTTCCTGGGCATCAGCGCCTACGGCAACGATGTGCACATTGACGACGTTGTCGTCTCCGCGCCGCCCACGACGGTCTGCCATGCCCCGGTCTACGACGCCGCCAACCACCGCATCGTTTACAGCGGCACGCTGCCGCTGGCGCAGGCAGGCTTTACCAGCCAGGGCTTTGAGAGCGGAGTGGTGCCGCCGAGCGGTTGGACCGAGCAGGTTCAGAACACTGCTGCGAACTGGAGCTCCAGCACCACTTATGCCCACTCCGGCACCTATGGCGCTTATGTGCCTTATGATTACAACCAGAATGAATGGTTGCTTAGCCCACCCCTGATAGGCTTGACGGGTGGCATGACTACCAGCCTTTGGTCCGAGGGTAGCGTCTACTGGTGCCGCGACACCTACAACAACTGTGACTTGAATGTCTGGCTGGTGGTAGGTGGAGTTGGTGGCGGTGACGACGTGCTGCTGGGCAAAGCCGAAAACTCCTGGCCTGCTAACTGGACCTGGGCGCGCAGTGTCTACACGTTGCCGGCAACTCTGCCGACAACCGCCACGTTGCGCTTTGGCTACCAGTATGCAGGCGATGATGGCGCTGACGTGGGCCTGGATGACCTGCTGCTGCCGCCTCCGGTTTCTTTGCCCAGTCTGGTCATCACCCTCACCGTGCGGGTCACCGATACCATCGCCCCGGACTCCTGGCTCACCAACACCGCCTCACTGGTAGCCCGCCATGCGCTGCCGCAAGAGACGCAGGTGGAGTCGGCGGTCACGGCCAGCGCGGTGACTCACATCGGCGCGGAGACCTTCGCCACCTCTTACAAGGTCGCCCCGGCGCAGGTGAAGGGAGGCGAGAACTTCGTCTATGCGATCCATGTCATCAACTCCGGCGACGCCCTGGCCTCCGTCACGCTCACCGATACGCTGCCCGCGGGCGTCACCTACGTCAGCCACAGCGCCTCCAACAATACCCCCTACTTCACCTACGATCCTGGACAGAAGCAGGTGGCCTGGAGTGGCAACGTCGGACCGGGCGAAGAGATCGTCTTCTCCGTCACGGTGAAGGCCGGCACGGCTTCCAACCTCTGGGGCACCACTGTCCAGAACACCGCTTACCTGAACTGGGGCAGCACCCGGATGCCGCTGGTGGCAACCACCCGCATCCTCGCGTCGCACCAGATCTACCTGCCGCTCACGCTCCGTAACGTCGGCCCATAGGCTGGCCCGGGGCACACGCGACTTCTCTGGGGAGCCTGTGAGGCCCGGCTTCACGGGCTCCCCGTTTGCATGAGAGAAAAGAGGTCGGTGGTGGCACTTGATGCTTGTAGTGCCGCGCTTTAGCGCGTAAGACGGCGCTGAAGCGCCTGACTACGAACGAAGAGGCTTGTAGTGCCGCGCTTTAGCGCGGCAAGACGGCGCTGAAGCGCCTGACTACGAGCAAGAGGTTGATAGTGCCACGCTTGATGCTTGTAGTGACGCGCTTTAGCGCGTAAGACGGCGCTGAAGCGCCTGACTACGAGCAAGAGGTTGATAGTGCCGCGCTTGATGCTTGTAGTGCCGCGCTTTAGCGCGTAAGACGGCGCTGAAGCGCCTGACTACGAACAAGGAAGAGGCTTGTAGTGACGCGCTTCAGCGCGGCAAAACGGCGCTGAAGCGCCTGACTACAAACAAGAGTATTGATAGTGCCGCGCTTTAGCGCGTAAGACGGCGCTGAAGCGCCTGACTACGAACGAAGAGGCTTGTAGTGCCGCGCTGATGGTCTTCAAGAAAATAATCCGGTCACGTGCGCGCTGGGCGCCCGGCGGTTAACCGCCGGGCTAGCCAGCAACGCCCCGTGAACGGGGCTACGGCAGCC
>Ga0067045_1028584_pt1 | contig 30698 bp, 27 predicted proteins | sample TerdegcTABiofilm_FD_59184 | JGI IMG/M metagenome (GOLD analysis project Ga0067045, IMG submission 59184) | Combined Assembly of (Gp0054472, Gp0054536) Wastewater bioreactor microbial communities from Singapore -Terephthalate degrading...
GGGCAGGGTGCTCCCCCTGGGGACCACCTCTTGCGCCAAGTCGGGAACATGGACTAACACAATAAGTGGTACAACTCGTGGGGGCTGGTCAACCGCGCAGATGGATTTTACAAGGGATGCACGACGCGCGTATTCGAGAATCGTCGATATAGCCAACAGATGCTCATCAAGCCGAGTGGCTATTTCCCGGGACCGGAATGCATGGTGAAGCCACTTCCAGTAGGGAGCGTAGTCGTGGTCCATGACGAAGGCAAGCGCCATCACCGCATGCTGGAAGTTCCCGATCGCCATCTCTGCCGCGACAGGGTCTTTCCGCTTGGTCAATCGCCAGCAGAAGTTGTATTCTCCATAATGCGCGACATCGAAGCAGAGCTGTGCCATGCGGAGAAACCAGATGTCTTCGGGATAGGTGTGCAGCCTTGCCTTCACATCGGCCAGCACACCTATCGGGTCATGAAAGACAACGCCGTGGCGGACAAAGTGGAGATGCGACTCGAGACTCGGAAGTTTGTACTCGCAGCAGACCCAATCAAGCGGCGACGTTGGCAAACGATGGTCGTTAAAATAATTGCCAAAATATGCATATGCATTATAGACGTTAATGGGAGAAGTGAATTGGAAACGGTTTTGAAAGCCATGCCATCGCACTGGGGCGGCGGCTCTCATTTCGGATTGAAGAGTTTCGTTGGATAAGACGTCTTCCTCGACTCGGAACACGTCAAAACGCGGCCCCCAGCCGTGGTCGCGCGAGAGAGCGTCGTCCGCGCCGATCACGTCCGAACCGCTGAACAGGCCGACACTGATGCTGCCAAGCAGATCGGGATACCGGGACGCAAGCCAAGGCCGGCCCCATTCCGACCAGTAGTCTTTTGCGATATCCAAGCCTCGTCGTGATGCGGAGTTACGCATAGAGCATTCCTCTGTAATGGCTTGTTACCAGGGGCAGAAAGTAGTTAACAACACTTGAACATACATTGCTGTTCGGCTGACATGTTGAAAATATTCAAAATCTCCCGTGAATATGCTATAAGAATGTTGCGCAACTTATTGCAGTCAAAGGAGATTTTGAACATGAGTTGTACAGTGATACTATTCACCTGACACCGCCGCCCCCTTCGACTTGTTGCTTCAGAAGCACATTTTTCAGGAACTTTCCGTAGCGGTGTACGAAGCGAGAGGATGATGGGCGCTTCCCAACTTTTCAAGCGGCCCGGTCTTTCCCTTCCTGCCCGGCCTGAACAGAGGCCAAGGATTGCCGTTATGCGGAATCCCGTGTTTTGGCCTTGTGATCGGCGAGGCGGCCAAATGTCTTTTTCATCAGAAAGGCGATGATGCCGACTCCGAGCAGGAGCGACAGTACCCAGTCGTACCAGCGGAAAAATCCATATGCCTGGTAGATTGCATACACGCAGAACGGCACGATGATGAGGCAATTCGTGATCAATCCTGGATTGTAAGTCGGCTTCCCCTTCTGAAAGCCGATCGTGTGCATCAAGTTGTTGACGATGATCTGGAACCAGATCATCGACATCCCGACCCATGGAGCGATATTGGCGAGAGCTGCCCCGAGAATGATTACTGGCCACGCGATGATGATATTCACCTGAAAGATGTAGCCCTCGTCCAACGGAAAATCGGAATCGCTGCCGGTACCCAGCGGGGAACGCTTGTTGATGAACTCTTTGAAGCCCTCGGGCGAGAGGACGTATTCCTCCACCTCGTGGATCATGAGTATCGGGAGGTGAAGGGCCATGAGCCACATCCACAGGGTCATGCGCTCCTTGAACAGGATAAGAAGTGTCAGCAAAATCGGAACTAAAAGCAGGTTCATACTTTGCCACAAGTGATTGATTCTGCCATAGTTCATGATTTGTTGCTTCCCTCTTGGGTTAGAGGATTGAGGAGAGGAAATCACCTGACTTCCGGCATAAGGACATAAAACTCTTCTCCTGCTATCGCAATGGGATTCGCCATCGCTCACCACCCTTCTCCCAAATTCTCCCGCACCGGCCGTGACCTCCTCCCCACGCCGAGGCTCTCCCTCACCGGAAATCCCACTTCCCTCTCTCCGGAGGAGCCCATGCCTGACAGCTCAAGGCCCAACATCATCTTCAGCTGCACCCGCGCCGGGAAAGAAAAGTATTTTTGGAAAACCCCTGGACAAGCATTCCGCACAGGCCTATATGGTAATCGTGTCCAAGGTGATTTTTAGGATGCAACCTCAGCGGAGGTGAGACCATTGGGCGACGTTGACGCGGCAGAGGCTCTCTAGAGTAGAGCAAAAACAGGCCAGTGAAATTGAACATACTGGCAAACTTGAGGTGGAGTAACCACCAGCTCTACCGAATTGGCTAAAACAACTGCCGGAAAACTTCAAAATCACATAACGATTACCACCTACTGGCCCCGTCCATCATGGATGGGGCCTTTCTTTTTGAAACACTGGGTTAAACGATATAGGCGATTGGGCGGGCTGCCGGTCCCTTGCGGCTGCGTCTTCGCTGGGACCGTGTTCACGTTTCGAATGGATCGTTGTCGGCGTGGCGGCTAGCCGCCCTGGGAGCACAATCACTCCACATTCGAGCAATCCGGAAGAAGAGCTTTTGGGCATCCTCAAGGGGGCGTCTTTGCGTGCGTCTTTTCTGCCGGGAGAGCATTCTTCTGCATGTGCCTTCGGCGCAAACCCTAGCCGGATATTGCCACAAAATCCGCGAGGGTATTATATTATTTCCCGCAACGTTTTCACTGGGGCAGGATATGCGGGGGTTCAGGCCCTTTTCGGATGCGGGGTGGCGACGCTGGTGGTGGATACGGCCAAGCCGTCGCCAGAGGCATGCGACGACACGGAACCGATTGTCGGAAATGCCCCGCCGCTCCATTGTTCGGTATTGCCTTGATAACAAGAAACTCATATGAAGTGTCATGGTGGACATAGTAGAGAGAGAACTGCTTCAAGGTCTTCGACTGTGCATATCAATACTCCCGTACATGCTTTTGAGTTGTCTTCTTGGCAGCCTGGTCTCTCATTTCAGGCCATGGCACAATAATTTTCGTTTTGCTTCACACATTTCCAGGCTTACAGGCCTTACGGGACCTGTATTGTTCTACCCATTTCTCAGTTTTCTGGATGCCCACTCCGCCAATGCCTTTCTCGGCTCTCTCGTTAGACACAAAAAAATATATGTAAACCAGATCCTGGGAATTTATTTGATAGGAGTGTTATTCTCAAGCCTGTACTTTCACATTTTTTTCAGTGCACCGATTCTTTATCCAGGATTTGGCTCAGTGACAGCAAGCATCGTGATCGGACTTTATGTGATGGCAAGCTTTTTGACATTCAGTATTGGAATCGTATTCTTGCGAATTAATGTATTTCAAGAACGGAATCCAATCACATCACATGATCAAGAAGTGGAACAAAGTCTTTGGCCAGGATGGAAAGTCGTTATTCTGAACGGATTGACACATTTTTTCAAAATAGCTGCCTTGTTTGTGTCATATGTAATTATTCTTGAATTATTTCTTGAAATCCCTTTTGTTAAAGCATTCATGGGCAAGGCGGACGTAGTGTTTCTTTGGGCCGGTGTTCCATCCGAAGGATTGCTTATCACCATTGCATCGTTACCAAGTATAATATTGGGATATGCGACAGCGATAACATGTATAGACGATTCATTGATAACAGCGGCACAAATCCCAAAAATACTCATTATAGCGGCAATTGGAAATATTATATTTTCATCGTTTTCACTCAATATGACAACTAACATGTCGATTTTTGGAATCAAAATAGGATCACGGTTGACATTGTCCAGTCTTGCGATAAGAATAGCGTGCCTACTGGTTTCGCTGTGTCTGGCCTCTTTGATAATCAAGTAATTGTACAGAGAGAGTATCCACTTGCCAGAGCCGCCTCGCAGGGTGGGGTTCTGGAATTTGACGCGTGGGGACAGGGCAGAGGCAGCCTTGCTTCCGGTCCCCACGATTTAGAGTGTTGCATGGGAGAAAAGGGTAACGGCCGGAACTCTATTGAAATTGAAATCTGTTTTTTTCAATAAAATAGTTGACGGCATGATTCCATACGCCGGTCGTGCCAGGCACGACCGGCGTATGGACAAAGCAGGACGGCGGCTCATCCACAAAACAGCTCGAAGGACCAATAAGAAAGAAAACGCGGTGTTGGCGGTGATGAGAAACGGCTAGGCGAGGTGGATGGCTCTCCGCCGGTCACACCTCCGGTCATGTCGGGAACGTGGCGCCGGTTTCGACGGAGCGCATGGCCTCGATCATGTCATGGAGTTCCCCGGCCAGCTTTCTGATGTCGAGGATCGTGGTGCCGCAGACCTCCATGGAGGCGAAGGTGGCGTCGGCGATGTCGCTGATCTCCTTCGTGGCCCGGTTGATCTCCTCGGAGGTGATGGATTGCTGCTCCACAGCCGTGGCGATGGCCCGAATCTGGTCGGCCGTGTTCCCGGCCATGGTAACGATCCCGGACACGGTTCTGCCGGACTCGTCCGCCAGTTCCGTGCTTTTCGCGACGCTCCCGGCGGCGTCCTCGATCGTGGACATGCTTTTGCTCGTCCCGCCCTCGATGAGATGGACGGTCTTCTCCACCTCCATGGTGGCCGAGACGCTTTTTTCAGCGAGTTTGCGGACCTCGTCGGCCACCACGGCGAACCCGCGTCCGGCCTCGCCGGCCCGGGCCGCCTCGATGGCTGCGTTTAAGGCCAGAAGATTGGTCTGGTCCGCGATGTCGCTGATGACCGTCAGGATGCGGCCGATGCTGCCGGCGTGCTGTTCGAGAAGGGTCATGTCCTTTTTGATCGCCAGGGACTTGCTCCGCACTTCCTCGATGGATGCGACCGCCCGTTCCATGACCGAGGAGCCCAGCATGGCGTGTTCCCGGGATTGTTCGGCGTTCCCGGCGGCGGCCTCGGCGTTTCGCGAGACCTCGAGGACCGTGGCGTTCATCTGTTCCATGGCCGTGGAGAGCCCCAGGGTCTGGTCGCGTTGCACCTGGGTGCGACGCGCGGACTCTTCGATTTGCGCGGCGATATCCCCGACGGATTCGTTCAGGCGCCGCACGATGCCCTCGGTGGTTTCGGCCAGGGCGCCCATCCGGTGGATCATGGCCTCGATCCTGTTTTTCTGGGCCTCGGCGTCGGCCTTGTCCCGCAAGGCCTGATCGGTCGCCTTTTCGGCTTTTTCCCTTTCCCCTTGCGTTTCGGCGAAGGCGGACGCCACGGTTTCCAAAAGATGGTTGATCCCATCGGTCAACATCCCCATCTCCATGGGGTGGCGTGGCAGGCGGATCCCGTAGTCCCCCTTCTCGACGCTGGCGAGATGCGAAAGGATGGTTCGCAGAGGCCGGTTCACCCAGCGCGTCAGGACAAGGAAAACAGCCGCCACGGTCAGGATCATGAACAGGACCCCGCGTCCGAACGACAGGGACGCGTCGTGCTTCAGTTCCCGCATGTCCTCGGTGATGTCCCTGGGGATGGCCACGACGCCGATGGGACGCCCATCCGGATTGAGTATCCTGTTGTAGTAGGTCATGAGGTCCTTTCCATCCTTGTGGACCTGCTTGAAAAGAGGCACGGGGGATTGCATGACCTTGTCGAGCCATGGGAACATCTCACGGGGGATGCTCAGCGAATGGGTCTTGGCCGAATACTCGAACGTCGTGCCCAGCTGACGAACCAGGGAGATGTGGAATCCGTATCGTTGGTAGACGGGCATGAGCATATCGCTGGTGACATCCACTGAGCTGGCGGAGATGTGCTCATGAATGATCTGATCGACTGCAATGTACTGCGCCTGGGCAAGTTTTTTGGAGTGTTCCATGAGAATTGCTAGATTGGACCGATATTCGAGGTAGCACTGAATGAACAATAAGGCCATGACCGGAAGGGCAATGAAAAGAATCAAGACGCTCCGCAGAGAACCGATCACTTTCATTGATGCGCTCCGTAGCGTAGTATTGTAATGTACGGGTATTCTGGGTCCACAACGACTCATATGTCGCGTACGTTATAACTCCAACAATCGCATAGTATGCGGCGGAATTCAATGAGCGTCATTCTCCAGTGGACGATCCGGAAAGGATGCCGGGAAAAAGACCGCCGGGGCACGGGCCATTTTTTCCATGGCCGGACGCCGTCGGGTGTGTCAACGGGCGGCATGGCGTCCGGATATGGGGAGGGAACGGACTGTCGTGAAGAGGCGGTTGTGGGCTGCCTCGCCGTCATGCCTTCGGCGGCCGGGCGGTTCCGTTTTCCGGGTGCCCCTGCCCGGGATGCCCATGAGGAAATCCCGGGCCGGGGCTGGCGGATCATTGGGCGCGTTCGCCGCTTACGGCTTGGGCCGATTGCCCCAGCGGCAATGTCGTGAAACGGCCGCCGTACAGGATCGGGTCGCCCTTGTATCCAAGGGCCTTGAAGTCGATGTAATCGGTGGAGTTCACCAGATCGGCCACATCCCTTCCGCGTGACAGCATGTAGCCGAAGTCGGTTCCCTTGTGGGCCAGTTTCTTGAAATCCACACTCCGGTTGTCCTGATGGCAACGGTCGCAGGTTTTTTCGCCCTTGAGGCTGTCATGGCACTGCACGCAGGACAGGGCCATCTCCTTGGGCGCGACCTCGTGGTGGATTCCCCAGTACATGTTCGTGCGCACCCATTCGTATTTTCCACTGTACGGCAATCCGACGGCCTTCATGCCGGTCTCGAAGGCCTTCTGCCAGTCGAGGTTCTTCCAGTAGGCGGTCTTGTCATCCGGGCTCGTGGGGAAGAGATGCGGCACCAGCAGATAGCGGTTCACGGCGTCCGAGGGCTGGATTCCATCCATGACCTTGAACGGATAGATCCTGGATGAGGGGTCCTTGAAGGAACCGACCGGCCGGGTGACGTTTGTTATGGACATCCCTTGCTTTTCCGCGAGCGACGGATGTTCGTCAGGCTTGAACCCCTTGGCGTCCGGGCTGATCTTGTCACCGATCATAAGCCGTTCCATATACCCGTTGTACCAGGCATAGGAGGGCTTCTTCGATTCCTTCCACTCGAATGTCCCCTTTTGCCAGTTGTAGTCGGGCATTCCGTACTTGTCGTTGACGGGCTTGCGCTCCTTGTCGCCGGCATCCGACCAATCCCACCAGGTCTTTGTCGCCACGCACTTCGAATAGACCGGGGAATGGCAGGTGTTGCAGGCCACCGCTCCGGTATGCTTGTTGAGGTGGTAGTCGAGCAGCGTGTCGCCGTAATGCGGCTTCTGGGAGTGGCAGTCCTCGCAGCTTCGGGAGCCCTCGGCGACCGGCAGCGAGGTGCTGCGGCCGGGAATCTTGTGGTTCTGGGTTTTATGGCAGTCCGAACACGCGAAATCGTACCCGCCCATATGGATGTCGCAATTCCGGTCCGGCCAGCGCAGCACGCCGGACATGTCCGCGTGCTTGACGGCGTCGCCGCCGCCGCCCTCGAAATGGCAGTTGCCGCAGGTGGTGCGGGAGCTGAGACCCACGTTCTGGGCCACGTACACGAGGTCGACCTCGGGCGCGGGCATCCCGGCGGCCGTCGGCGTTTTCGCGTAGCTGCCGGTGGTGTCGTGGCACGACAGGCAATCGATGCGGCTCGTGTCCGTGAAGTCGAAGGTCTCGTCCTTCCATCCGTATCCGGCGTGGCAGGACGTGCACCGCGGCCAGTTCGAAGGCAGGGCGATGCAGAAGTTGTTGATGGTGTCCGTACCCTTGCCGCTCATGACCCGCTTGGTCTTCTCGACCGTGAAGGGCGAGGGGCCTTTCCAGAGCCAGTGCGCGCTCTCGATCATATCCTCCCCGGCCTTGGTGTGGCAGCGCAGGCACTCCTGGGTCACCTGCATGGGGGTCGGATCGGCGGGCAGCTTGACCAGGTCCTTGTGGTTGGGAACGTTTTTGGAATGACACCCGGCGCAGTCCACGGGGCCCTTGTGCATCCTGGTGTGGCAGTCCATGCACTGCTGGTGGTAGGCGGCCTTGAGCCCGATACGCTCCGGGCGCTTCGGATCGAAGGACTCCTGGTGGCAGGCGCGGCAGGCCACGGTTTCGGAGAGGCGGTCCTTGGAGGCGTCGGCTCCCTCCGGACTGGCGTGGTGGCACAGGGCGCAGTTTCCGTCCAGACTGGCCGCGTGCTTGGAATGCATGAACCTGACCGGTCCGTAGAGGTTCTCGTAGGTATTCACCATGGGACTATCCAGCAGGAGAAACGCCGCCGGGATATCCTTGACGCCCAGTTCGAGCTCCTTGAACCGGATCTGCCGCAGTTTCGGATCCTCCGCGCGGACGTCCTTCACCAACGGTCGGGGCTCCTTGGCGCGGGTCGCGGCCTTGACGAAGTCCTCGGGCATCCAGTCCTCGGGTTTGGGGGCGCGCGGCTCCCGCTTTTTTTCCGGGGCCTTGGCGGCCGGCGCGTCCGGATTGGCCGCCTGCAGGCTCTCCGGGAGGGCTTCCAGGACAACCGCTCCCAGGGCCAGACACAGCGCCGCCAACAGCCAGCGCGGGATGATCCGGAAGTATCGCGTCCTCATCGGGAAACCTCCTCCATGTTGCGAGCTGAAAGAACGGGGGTCAGGGACACGAACACCCGGTACAGGAACATGATCGTGGCCGCGGCGCCCAGGGTGACGAGGATTTCGCCGATGGCCGGGGAGTAGGGATGCGCGGCTGTGCGCGGGGAGAAGCCGACGACGAAGACATTGATCCGGTTGAGCAACACCCCGCCGACGATGCACGACGCCACCACGAACAGAGCCCGGCGTGAACGCCGCACTTTCGAAGACAGCAGCATGAACCAGGGGACAACGCCCCCGATGAAAAGCTCCACCAGGAAGCTCAGGCTGGCCGGCGAGCCCGCGAAGGCCCGGCCGAGCTGGCCGCGCATGACCAGATCGGCGATCTTGACGGCCAGATACAGGCCGAGTGTGAGGATGGTGAACCGCGACAGGGGGGTGAGCACCTCCATTTCGCCGTCCAGTTTCAGTGATGTCGTGGCGATGGTGGTCTCCACGATGACCATGGGATAGCCCACGGAAATGGCCGAAAGAAGGAACAGAAGCGGCATAAACGGCGTGTACCAGAGGGGATCGAGCTTTGTCGGGGCGATGACCAGCAGGGTCCCCAGACTCGATTGGTGCATGCAGGACAACACCACCCCAAGGATGATGAAGACCCACATGAATTTGCCGAGAGTCCGGTCGAGCCAGCCCAGCAGGCGAAACCGGCTCCCGAACCGTTCGGCCACGATGGGCACCATCTCGATCCACAGCACGGTCACGTAGGTCATGACGCACATGGCCACTTCGAACAGGGCCGAGTTGTAGTTCTGGTAGAGCATGGGCTTCCAGATGGCCCAGGAACGGCCGATGTCGACAAAGACGCCGAAGGCCACGAAGGTATAGCCCAGGGCGGCCGTGAGCAGGGCCGGCCGTGTCACGGCCTCGTAGGCGTGGCGGCCGAAGATGTGGGCCAGGGCGGCGGTCGTGAAGCCGCCGGCGGCCAGGGCCACGCCGGAGGCCACGTCGATGCCGATCCACAGACCCCAGGGTGTGGCGTCAGTAAGGTTGGTGGCGAATCCGAGTCCGCCGGTGTAGCGGGAAAGGAGGGCCAACCCTCCGGCGGCCATGAATCCGATCATGACCAGAACGCCGGGGGTCCAAAAGGGACGGCCGATCGGGCGGGCTTGGGTATGCATCTCAGACCTTCTCCTTTCCGCCCTTGTCCGGACGATTGCCGAGCTTCATGCTCAGGCCCAGGACGCCGAACAGCACGGCCGGGGACCACAGATAGCCGAACAGGGCGTGTTGGATGGATTCGGTGCGCTGCGGCAACGGCGAATTGGGGACGTCCAGAAACCCCAGCCGGTCGAAGGGCTGGCCGGCGATATAGAGCCAGCTGGTTCCCCCGGCCTCATGCTCGCCGTAGATGTGGTCCACGTACCGTCCCGGACTCTCCGCCAGGCGTTTGCGGGCCACTTCGAGAAGCGTGTCGCGGCGTCCGAAGGTGATGGCCTCGGTCGGACAGATCGAGGCGCATCCGGGGGGCTTCCCCTCTTTCAGCCGGTCGAGACAGAAAGTGCATTTCCTGACCTGGGGCGTGAGCGGGTCGTGGTAATCGTAGGCCGGTATCTCGAAGGGACACGCCACCATGCAATAGCGGCATCCGATGCAGCGGCTCACGTCGTAGTGGACGGTGCCGTTTTCCAGCTTGGACAGGGCGCCGGTGATGCACGCCGAAACGCAGGCCGGATCCTGGCAATGCATGCACTGGATCTTGACGAAACTCGGGACGGGCTTGCTCTGGGTGTCCAGCTTGCCTGTGGAGTAGCTGTTGACGACGGTGTAGGCCGTGTTGGTGGGGCGGCGTTTGGTGTTGAGGACGCAGGGGTCGTCGAACCGTGTTTTGGGTTCCGGAAGATGGTTGACCTGGTTGCACGCCATTTCGCATTTGCGACAGCCGATGCACCGGGTGACATCGACAAGGCAACCGAAGGGATTCGTCGGAGCCTTGGAAACCCAGGCCGAGGCCGGGGCCGGCTGCGACATGGCCGCGGTCGCTCCGAGAAAGGCGAGAAATCCCCGCCGCGTGAGGTGCATGCGCTTCTCCTTTCAGCCCGACGCCGCGCCCTCACGTGTTTTGGGAACGCTTCCCGGCCTCAGTCCACGACCGTGCCGGGGGAGAGCGTGCCGGCGAGAAACCGCTTGAGCACGGCGCGCGGGCTTCCAATGATGTTGTCGATGATCACGACACCCGAACGAGTCAGGATTCGCCGGCATTGATCCATCACCCCGCCGCAGATGAGCGTGCCGACTTCCTGGGCGGCCACGGCGTTGCACAGGCTGGTGGGCTCGAGATGATCCGCGGCGATGGTGGTCTCGTGGACCACCGTGTTCCCCTCCAGGGTGACGATCCGTACCATCTGCGATCGATCATACCTGGGTGCGATGCGATCTCCCCACAAGCAAAGGGCCACTTTCGTTCTCATGTCTCATCTCCGCGGGAATGTTGCAGCATCCATTCCAAATGAAAATTGTCAGTATTTACATTATGTTGTTCGCAGAAGCCTTCTCGATGCAGTCATATGTCGCGGCATGTTGAAACATAACGTCCCAGAAATGTTCCAGCCACAGTCGGAACAGCCGGTATTCGAGACCCGGACGTGTTTCGATCCCGGAGCGCGGTGGCGAACAGGCCGTGACCGGGTCGTGGATGGCAATGTGAAACAAAATGTTCATCCAAGTAAGTCAAATTGTTTCATGCGCCGCCACAGGGTCGTGCGGCTCATGCCCAGCATCCGTGCCGCGCGGGACCGGTCGCCGAAGGTTTGCCGGAGCGCCTCTTCGAGTTCCGTCTTCGATCGACAGGCGGCTTCGCCATCAGAGGGGCCGGGGCGGGGTGACGCATCGGAAGGGGAGGATGGCGTCGGCTGCGGCGTGGACGCCGCGTTGTCCGCAGATTCGAGAGGTGACGGTATCGCCGCATTCGGGAGTTCCCCAGGCGTGCGCCGCAGGTAGCGGGGCAGATCCTGGGCCGTGATACGCTCGCCCTGCTGAAGAATGGCGGCGTATTCGAGGATGTTGCGCAGCTCTCGAACATTGCCGGGAAAATCGTGTTCCATGATCAACCGCATGGCCGACCGGCTCAGCTCGCGACAGCGATGTCCGCCGGTGAAATGCAGTTCCTTCAGGAACTGTTCGGTAAGAAGCGGAATATCCTCCGGACGTTCACGCAGGGGAGGCAGGTCGATCTGCGCCACCTGCAGGCGGTAATACAGATCGGCCCGAAAAAGCCCTTGTTTGACGTGGTCCGCCAGGTTGCGGTTGGTCGAGGCGATGATCCGCGAATCGACCTTGACCGGCCTGGTCGCGCCGAGCGGGTAGAACTCCTTGTCCTCGATGGCCTGGAGGAGCTTGGCCTGCAACCCCATATCCATCTCGCCGATTTCATCAAGGAAGAGCGTGCCTGCGTGCGCGAGCTCGAACATGCCGGGCTTGTCCTTGCGCGCATCGGTGAACGCCCCCTTGCGGTAGCCGAAGAGTTCCGATTCGAGCAGATTGGCCGGCAGGGCCGCGCAGTTCACCTTGATGAACGGCGCGTCCCGGCGCGGACTGGAATTGTGCAGGGCCTTGGCCACAAGCCCCTTGCCCGTGCCGGTCTCTCCGAGAATGAGCACGCCGATGTCCGTTGCCGCGAGCGCCGGCAAGGATTCGAACAGAGCGAGCATCAGGGGGCTGCGGCCGATGATGTCGCCCACCCGGTACGAGTCCTTGACCTTCTTTTCGAGCGCGGTCCGGTCCGAGTCGTCGAGAATCGTCTCCACGCCCCCGACGATGCCCCCCGAGGCATCCCTGAGAACCGCGGCCGTGATTTCCACCGGGCGTTCCTGATTGTTCTTGCACAGGATCGTGGCCCGCTCCCGGACGAGGCTGGCCTGATTGTCGATAGCCAGGCGCAAGGGACATGGTCCCTCGAAACATTTGTCGGCCCGGAATATCTCGTAGCACAAGTGTCCCAGGGCGTCGCGCCGGTCAAACCCCGTGAGTTCCTCGGCCCTGGCGTTGAAGGAGGTGATGCGGAACCCGGAGTCGACGGTGAAGACCCCGACGGCGAGGTGATCCAGGATGAGGGAGGGAGGGATGGAAGGGGGCTGATGTTTCATGACTGTTTCATGACATGAAACCGACCATGAAACAAGTCCCTGTGAAATATGCCCTCGCGAATGTCAGGCATGAACCAGCGGCCATGAGTCCCTGGCTCCGGACGCGCCGGTCCCTGCGCACCCGGGTTGGCCGTCCGGGCTTCTTCCCGGTTCCTGCCGCAGGGTGTTTTCTGAAAGGGCTGGACAGATGCATATTATGAGTATACTCATTGAGTGTGCTCATTAAATGATCATACCCAGAGAGGTGGCCATGGATCGGAACCCGACGCGGCGCAAGGCCGCGGCCATGGAAACGCGCCGAATCATCCTGGAAGCGGCGAAAGAGATCTACTCCGCGGAGGCGGACGCCGAGGCGCCGATCAGCCGTGTGGCGCGCAAGGCGGGCGTGGCCGAAGGGACGATCTTCGTCCACTTCCCGGACAAGCCCTCCCTGCTGGCGGCGACGCTCGAGGATGAACTGGAGCGGGTCCTTGCCGACGCCTGGGCCGGGCTGCCCGCGGATGCGACCTGCCGGGAACAGCTTCTGCACCTTGCGCGGGAGTTGTACGCCTTCTACTCGCGGCGTCCCCCCCTGTTCCGGGTGCTGATCAAGGAATCGCTGTTCTTGCGGGGTGAATGGGGAAAGCGCACCGTTGCGTACACACTGCGTTTTGTGGGTCATGTGGCGGAGATGATGGAGAGGGCGAAGGCGCGTGGCGAATACCGGCGCGATGTCGACAGCCTTCCGGCGGCCCGAGGTTTTTTCGGACTGTATTTTCTTGAATTGCTGGCAGGGCTCAACGAAGAGGTTTTCGATCCGGCCCCGGCCCTGGACAGATTAGGCGAGGCCTTGGCCCAGTTTGAAAAAGGCCTTGTCCGCAACACGGAGGACGCCCAATGAAATGCATGGACTATGTGAAATGGGTCATGACAGGCGAAGCCGGAATCTTTTTCCGCCTGACGCGAGCCAGCAAGGCCTGTTACCGGATATCCTTTCTGTCCCAGGCCGGAAAAACAGGCCTTCTTTCGGCCTTGTCGGCGAAACCGCGCACGCTCGGGGAACTGCTGGACGTCATGCGGCTTGCGCCGGAGAAGGCGCCGTGCCTTGCGGCGTTGTTGCACCTGGGGCGGACATTGGGAGAAATCGGTCTGAGCGCCGGGCGCTATCGCCTCAAGGGGAAATTGGCCCGGGCCTTGTCTCGTGAAAAATTCGATGCCTACCTGGCGCTGGCCCAGGAGGCGAGCGGGCTTCATGTGCCGTACATCGGCTCGGTCCTGGAGGGGGAGGGCGACGGCTCCCGGTTGCTGGAATTAAGCGACGACCACGCGGAGGTCATCGCCCGCTCATCCCGGATTGCCGAGCCGGTGCTCAAGAGCGCCATGGACCGGTTCATCCCCCGGTCGGGGCCGTTCGACCTGCTGGAGATCGGCAGCGGTTCCGGCGTGTATTTGATCCATGCCCTGGCCATGAATCCGGAACTTGTCGCCACCGGCATCGAACGTGCCCCGTCCGTCGCGCAGGCGCTTACGGACAGGCTTGCCCGGTCGGGGCTGGATTCTCGCTCAAGGATTCTTGCCGTGGACGTGAGGTCGCTTGAGTATGCGGACCGCTTCGATTGCATCACCCTTTTCAACAACATCTATTATTTCCCGGAATCCGAACACCTGTCCCTTTTGGCGAAACTGCGCGCGTGGCTGAAGCCGGGCGGCAGGATCGCGGTGGCCACGCTCTGTCGGGACGGCAGGTATCCCATCGACGCGATCATGCACATGTGGTCGGCCATGACTCCCGGGGCGTCGCTCCTGGTTGAGCCCGGCCCGTTTCAAGCCCTCATGGAGTCGGCGGGGTTCGTATCCGAAACCATCACCCCTTCCCGCATCGATCCGGCCTTCAAGGTGTTCGTCGGGCAAAAACCGCAAGTCGCGTGAGAGACGGGCTGTGAGGCGGGCCGGTCGCACATTCAGGGAGAATCCGCCCGACGGGGCCGCCCGCTTTTCCCCCTATCCCGCCACCACGTTGACCAGTTTGGCCGGAATCACCACCACCTTGCGGATGGTTTTTCCGGCAAGGTGCCGGGCCACGTTGGGTTCGGCCAGGGCCAGCTTTTCCACCTCATCCTTGGCCGCGTCCCGGGCCACGCTGATCTTGCCCCGCAGCTTGCCGTTGACCTGGACCACCACCTCGACCTCGTCGGTCAGAAGCGCCCTGGGGTCGTGAACCGGCCAGGGCCTGCCCGACAGGCCCTCGGCGTGCCCCATGGCCTGCCACAATTCCTCGCAGATGTGCGGGGCCATGGGCGAGAGCACCGTCAGGACCGTGGCCACGGCCGAGGATACCACCTTGCCCCCCTTGGGTTCGGCGCGCAGGGCCTCCACGTTGGCGTAAAGGAAGTTCACCGTCTCCATGGCCGCCGCGATGGCCGTGTTGAACTGGAAGCGCTCCCGGATGTCGCTGCCGGCCTTGTGGGCCAGAAGGTGCTCGCGGCGGCGCAGTTCCGTAAAAACCGGCGGCAGGGCGGCCAGATCGGCCTCGGAGAAGCCCTCGCAGGGCAAGACCGCCGTCAGCACCCCGGCCAGTTCCTCCGTAACCAGCCGCCACAGCCGGGACAGGAACCGGGCCGCGCCGTCGATGCCGGTGTCGCTCCAGTCCAGGTCCTTTTCCGGCGGCGCGGCGAACAGCGCGAAAAGACGCACCGTGTCCGCGCCGTACTTTGCGATCATCACGTCCGGGTCGACCACGTTGCCCTTGGACTTGCTCATTTTCGAGCCGTCCTTGATGACCATGCCCTGGGTCAGGAGGTTGGAGAACGGCTCGTCGAAGGTCACGTAGCCGGCGTCGCGCAGGGCCTTCACGAAGAAGCGCGAATACAGGAGGTGCAGGATGGCGTGCTCGATGCCGCCGATGTACTGGTCCACGGGAAGCCAGTAGCCGACCTCTTTCGGATCGAAGGGCCGGTCCTTTTCCCGGGCCGAGGCGTAGCGCGCGAAATACCAGGAGGATTCGAAGAAGGTGTCGAAGGTGTCGGTCTCACGCCGGGCCGCCCCGCCGCACACCGGGCAGGCGGCGTTCACGAATTCCGGGGTCTCGGGCAGGGGCGAGCGGCCGTCGGGCCGGATTTTGACCTCCCGGGGCAGGAGCACGGGCAGGTCCGACTCGGGCACGGGCACCACGCCGCATGTCGGGCAGTAGATGACCGGGATGGGCGCGCCCCAGTAGCGCTGCCGGGACACGTTCCAGTCCCGCAGGCGGTAGTTGACGCTGCGCCGGCCCATTTTTTTCTCTTCCAGAAAGTCCGCGATGCGTTCCTTGGCCGATTCGTTGCCCTGGCCCGAAAACTGGCCCGAATCCACCAGGACGCCCGGGTCGGTGTAGGCCTCGGTCATGGCCGCCACGTCCAGGGTTTCGCCCGGCGGGGTGATGACCACCTTCATGGGCAGGTCGTATTTTTTCGCGAACTCGAAGTCGCGCTGGTCGTGGGCCGGCACGGCCATGACCGCGCCCGTGCCGTAGCCCATGAGCACGAAGTTGGCCACGTGGATGGGCATCCGCGCCCCGGTGAAGGGGTTTACGCAGAAGGCCCCGGTGAACACGCCCTCCTTTTCCAGGTCGTCGGCGGTGCGCACGATGCGGTCCATGTTGCGCACCTTGTCCACGAAGGCCAGGACCTTTTCCTTTTCCGGGGAGTCCTCGATCAGTTCGGCCACCAGCGGATGCTCGGCGGCCAGGCTCATGAACGTGGCCCCGAACACCGTGTCCTGGCGGGTGGTGAACACCGTGATCGTGGATGCGCCGGAGGCCGTGGGCCTCTCCAGGGGAAAATCGATCTGGGCCCCGACGCTTTTGCCGATCCAGTTGCGCTGCATGGTCAGGACGCGTTCGGGCCAGCCGCCTTCCAGCTTTTTGAGGTCGTCCAGGAGTTCGTCGGCATAGGCCGTGATGCGCAAGAACCACTGCTCCAGGTCCTTTTGCACCACGGGATTGTCGCAACGCCAGCAGCAGCCCTCGATGACCTGTTCGTTGGCCAAAACCGTATGGCAGGTCTCGCACCAGTTCTGCGGGGATTTCTTGCGGTAGGCCAGGCCGCGCTTGAGAAAGTCCAGGAAGAACTTCTGCTCGTGCACGTAGTAGCCCGGGTGGCAGGTGGCCAGTTCGCGCCGCCAGTCGTAGGAATAGCCCAGACGTTTGAGCTGCGCGCGCATGGTGTCGATGTTCTCGAAGGTCCAGGAGGCGGGGTGCACGCCGTGCTTGATGGCCGCGTTCTCGGCCGGCATGCCGAAGGCGTCCCAGCCCATGGGGTGCAGGACGTTATAGCCCTCCATGCGCTTGAACCGGGCCACCACGTCGCCGATGGAATAGTTGCGCACGTGCCCCATGTGGATGCGCCCCGAGGGATAGGGAAACATCTCCAGAACGTAGTATTTGGGTCTGTCCGGGTCGGCCTCCACGTGGAAGCTGCCGTTTTTCTCCCAGATGTCCTGCCATTTGCGTTCGACGTCCTCGGGCGCGTACTTGGTCATGGGCGTGTGGCTCCTTGGGGGACCTCGCCGGCCGGTCCGGGCGGTCCGGACGGGGCAAAGGCCCTGGTGAAAACGATGTCCTTGGCGTTTGCCTGCAGGGGGATGTCCAGGCGGGCGATGGCCCCGGCATCGTCCATGCGGAACTTCAGCGAAAGGTCCTCGGCCGGTTCGTCGCGGTCCCTGGCCTCCCGGCTCTGACCGGCGCGGAACATGTCGTAGGCGGTGTGGATCAGGGGGAAGGTCTCGCCGCCGAGGGTCGCCTCCAGGGTCCCGTCCCGGTGCGAGACGACCACCTGACCGAAGGCCGGATGGACGTAGGTCCCGGCGTACTCCATGATGGTGTGGGTGGGCGGGGCGGGAGCGCCGGGGTCCTTTTTGGCCGCGTCCGTCTTGGCCGCCTGGGCCTTTTCGGCTTCGGCCCGGCGGGCCTTGGCCCGGTCGCCCCAGGGGAAGGGGGACAGGCCCAGCAGCCGGTCGTAGACCTGGAAGGCCACGATTTCCGGAAGCGGCGTGCCCGCCCGGTTGCTCAGGACCGCCACCCCCAGGCCGTCGTCGGGCATGAGCGAGGCCAGGGCCTTGAATCCGTCGATCTCGCCGTCGTGCAGGACCAGCAGATGCCCCCGGTAGGCGGTCACGCCCCAGCCCAGGCCGTAGCCGCCGAAGGGGATCTCCGGGTTCGGCTCGCCGGAGGGGGTGATGATCTGGGGGGTGTGCATCCGGGACATGGCCTTTTGGGACAGGATGGGAACGTCCCCGATCCGGCCGTCGCCGAGTTGGAAGGCCAGCCAGCGGGCCATGTCCGCGACCGACGCGTTGATGGACCCGGCCGGTCCGACGGGGGTGATGTCCTTCGTGGGGAGTTCCACGAGCCTGCCCCGGCGCAGGGCGTAGGGCAGGGCGTGATCCGGGGACCGCCGGACCCGCTCCGGGTCGAAGCAGGCCGAGGCCATGCCCAGGGGGGCGAAGAACCGCTCGGACACGAAGTCCTCCCAGGACTTTCCGGAGACGACCTCCACCAGTCGTCCGGCGGCCGCGTACATGAGGTTATTGTATTCGAACCCGGCCCGCAGTTCCTTGTTGGGCTCAAGATGGCGCAAGACGTCCACGATCTCCTGCCGGCTCAGGTCCGGCCGCAGCGCGACCAGGGCGTCGTAGCGGGGCAGGCCCGTGCGGTGCAAAAGCATGTCCCTCGGGGTGACGTGGGCCGTGGCGTAGTCGTCGAAGAGCCGGAAGGCCGGCATGACGTCGCGCGCGGGGGCGTCCAGATCGATGGCCCCCTGGTCCGCCAGAAGGCACAGGGCTGCGGCGGTGAAGGCCTTGGTGCAGGATCCGATGGCGAACACGGTGTCCGGGGTGACCGGGAGTTTCTCGCCCACGTCGCGCAGGCCGAACCCCTTGGCGTAGACGACGCGGCCGTCCTTGACCACGGCCACGGCCGCGCCGGGCACGTCCCAGTCGCGCATGGCCTGGGCCATGAAGTCCTCAAGGTCGTCGAGGGCGGCGGCGGGGTCCGGGGCCTGGCCCGGGGACTGGGCCTCGGCCATGGTGGCCAGGGCCAAAAGCAGCGCCAGAAGGAGGGCCGTGGGGAGGGGGGCAAACGGGCTGCGCATCGGCGACTCCGGGGACGGAAGGGTCACAGACCCTTGCGGATGGTGAATTCGCCGTTGTCCACGGCCCGGGCCACGGCGTCCAGGATGCCGTTGACGAAGGTCGGGGAATTGTCGTCGCCGTATGTCTTGGCCAGTTCCACGGCCTCGTTGATGGCCACCCGCAGGGGGATGTCCTGGCGGTGCAGGATCTCGTGCATGGCCAGCCGCAGGATGGTCAGTTCCACCTTGGCGATGCGCGTCAGTTTCCAGTTTTTGGAGAACCGGGCGATGACCTCGTCGAGTTCGCGCTGGGCGTTCCAGGCGCCGAGCACCAGTTCCCAGGCGAAGTCGCTGTTTTCCGGACGGGACGGGACGTCCTCGTCCCGGGGGCAGGCCGCGAAGCGCCGGGACAGGGAACGTTCGTCCGCCGGGGGCTCGAAATGCAGGCCGTAGAGGATCTCGAAGGCCCGCTTGCGGGCTTTGCGGCGTCCTCCTTTGGGGCCTTCGGCGCCGGGGAGGGCCGTGGTCGGGGTTTCAGGCATGTTTCGGGAACTCGGGGCGGGACGGCCGCGAAGGGCTGCCGCCTGGGTTGCTGTCGTACCGGAAGCAAAGGCCGCGCGCCGGGAAAACCATGTCCCGCCGCGTCCGGCCGCCTACAACTGCTGCAGGACGCGGATCATCTCCAGGGCCGCGGCCGCAGCCTCCACGCCCTTGTTGCCGGCTTTGCTGCCGGCGCGTTCCACGGCCTGCTCGATGGTGTCCACGGTAAGCACCCCGAAACCCACGGGCACCCCGGATTCCAGGGAGACCATGGCCAGGCCCTTGGCGCATTCCCCGGCCACGAAGTCGAAGTGCGGGGTGGCCCCCCGGATCACCGCGCCCACGCAGATCACGGCGTCGTATTCGGCCCCCTGGGCCAGCTTCTTGGCGGCCAGGGGAATCTCGAAGGCCCCGGGCACCCGGACGATGAGCATGTCCTCGCGCCGACCGCCGTGGCGGGTCAGGTAGTCCACGGCCCCGGCGACCAGTTTCTCGGTGATGAAGTCGTTGAACCGGCCGGCCACGATGGCGAATTTCAGGCCCTCGGCCTGGAGCTTGCCTTCCACGGTGCGGATGTGTTGCATGGCGTGCGTTCCTTGAAAGGCGGCCTATTTTGCGCCGCCGGTTTCGGGCATGTGCAGGAGGTGCCCCATCCGTTCCTTCTTGGTGCGCAGATAGCAGGCGTTCTGTTCCCCGGGGTCGATTTCGATGGGCACCCGCTCGACCACTTCCAGGCCGTAGCCCTCGAGCCCCACGATCTTTTTGGGGTTGTTGGTCATAAGCCGCATCTTGGTCACGCCCAGGGCCACCAGGATCTGCGCGCCGATGCCGTAGTCGCGCAGGTCCGGCTTGAATCCGAGCTTGACGTTGGCGTCCACCGTGTCCAGGCCCTGGTCCTGGAGGCAATAGGCCCGGATCTTGTTGGCCAGCCCGATGCCCCGGCCCTCCTGGCGCATGTACAGCACCACGCCCTTGCCCTCGGCCTCGATCATGCGCAGGGCCCGTTGCAGCTGGCCGCCGCAGTCACAGCGGCAGGAGCCGAACACGTCGCCGGTCAGGCATTCGCTGTGCACCCGCACCAGGGTGGGTTCGCCGGGTTTGATCTCGCCCTTGATCACGGCCAGATGCGCCCGGGAGTCCGTGTCCGCGCAAAAGGCCGCGGTGCGGAAATGGCCGTAGCAGGTGGGCAGGTCGGCCTCGGCCACCTTGCTCACGGACAGGTGCCCGAACTTCATGCGGTAGCGGATCAGGTCGGCCACGCTGGAAATCTTCAGGCCGTGCTTCGTGGCGAATTCGACCAGGTCCGGCATGCGGGCCATGTTGCCGTCGTCGCGCATGATCTCGCAGATCACGGCGGCGGGTTTCAATCCCGCGAGCCTGGCCAGATCCACGCCGCCCTCGGTCTGGCCGGCCCGCACCAGAACGCCCCCCTCCTTGGCCCGGAGCGGAAAGACATGGCCCGGGGTGACGATGTCGTCGGGGCCCACGCCCTCGGCCACGGCGGTCAGGATGGTGGTGGCCCGGTCGAAGGCCGAGATGCCCGTGGTCACCCCTCGTTTGGCCTCGATGGACACGGTGAACCCGGTGCCGAACGGCGACTTGTTGTGGTCGGTCATCATGGGCAGGCCCAGGCGGTCGATGAGTTCCGGGGCCATGGGCAGGCAGATCAGGCCCCGGCCGTGGGTGGCCATGAAATTGATGATCTCCGGGGTGACCTTCTCGGCGGCGATGGTCAGATCGCCCTCGTTTTCCCGGTCCTCGTCGTCCACCAGGATGACCATCCGCCCCTGGCGGATCTCCTCGATGGCTTCTTCGGTGCTGCAGATGGGCATATCAGTAACCTTCTGTGGGACCGGTTCCGGACGCGTCCGGAAGGTCCCGGGTGATCGTGATCCTTGCAGGTCCGACCAGGACCGGAAGGGGCAATACCGTACAGAACGCGGCAGGGCAAGGCAAGGCCCCTTTCCCGGCCCCCCCTAAAAACCGTGGTCGCGCAGGAAGGCCTCGGTCAGACCTTGGGCGGAAGGCGCGCCGCCGGCGCCCCGCTCCGTCCCCTCGGGCAGGAAGGGGCCGAGCATGCGCCGCACGTACTTGCCGATCACGTCCGTCTCCATGTTCACCGCCGTTCCCGGCGTCCACCCCGAAACCGTGGTCGCCTTCTGGGTCTCCGGGATGATGTTCACGGTCAGAAAGTCCGGGCCGCACTCGTTGACCGTCAGGCTGATGCCGTCCAGGGCCACCGAGCCCTTCGGCACCACCATCTCCCCGTGCTCGGCCGGAAAGCGCAGGCGATAGATGCGCGACTGCCCCGCAGGGGTCACGGACTCCACCTCGGCCAGGCAGTCCACGTGCCCGGACACCATGTGGCCGCCCAGGCGGTCGCCCAGGCGGAGCGCCCGCTCCAGGTTGACCAGCCCGCCCGTCTTGAGAAGGCCCAGACTGGTGCGGCGCAAGGTTTCGGCCGAGGCGTAGGCCGAAAACGCGTCCTTCCCGGCGCTCTCCACGGTCAGGCAGGCCCCGTTGACCGCGATGCTCTCGCCGATCTCGATGTCCGGCAGGGGGAAGAGGGCGGCGACCGAAAGCCGCGTCTCGCGGCCCAGGCGCGACATCGCGGTGATGCGCCCCAGGCCCATGACCAGTCCGGTGAACATGCGCTGTCTCTTATTTTTATGATGTTGTCATGACTCAACCCGGTGGCGGGGCTTACGCCGACCGCGCCCCTTCCAGGCCAAGGAGCCAGCGTTTCATGGGCAGTCCGGGCCCGAACCCGGTCAAGGCCCCGTTTTTCCCCACCACCCGGTGGCAGGGCAGCACCAGGGGGAACGGATTCGTGGCCATGGCCCGCCCGGCCGCCCGCGCCGCCCCGGGACTTCCGGCCATGGCGGCCAGTTCCCCGTACGTCGTCGTGGTCCCGTGGGCAACCCTGTGCAGGGCGTCCAGCGCTTCCTGGTGAAACGGGGTGAGCCGGGAAAAATCCAAGGGAAGCTTCGGCCAGCGTACGTCCTCCCCGGCCACGTAGCGGGCAAGGGCCTCCCGCATGGCCCGGCCGGTTTCGGTGACCACGTGGGGGAGGGCCACGGGATCGCCTTCCCTGCCGTCTGACCAGCGCAGTTTCAGCTCGCGGATCAGGTCCCCGTCCCAATGCATTTCAAGCGCCAGGGGCGCGGCCACGACGGTCTCGATCATACGGGATTCCTCCGGCGGCGGGGCGTCTTGGGCCATCCCTAGCCGGATTCCGGGTAAAAGGCCACAGCCCGGATTCCCCAGGGAAAATGACCGCTGGCGGGCCGGGCTCGGGGTTCACGACGCGGCGCGGACGGCAACAATGCTTCGCGTTCCCGCCCGCGCCGCGCGCAAACCCGTCGCCCGGCCGTATGTTTCAGCCTGTCGCGGCGGTCCGGAAGAGGGACACGATACGAACCACGTTTCCCGCCCGGGGATTCCAAAGGGGGCGAGGCCCCCTTTGGCCGCCGCAGGCATCCTTCCCCCCTCACCATTCGGGCATTCGGTCGGGCGCGTCCCGTTCCCTGCCCTGCCAGGTGCCCAGGGCGTCCAGGGCCTTGCGTATGTCCCGGATCACGCCGGACTTGTCCGAGGCCCAGTCCGGGGCCGCAAGTTCGCCCGGGGCCGGGTCGGCGTTTATGCGCTCCACGACCATGTCCGCGCGTAGCCTGGGGATGGCCCTGGCCATCCAGGCCACATAGGCGGCGCGCTCGATGGGCCGGTATTCCCCGGCTCGCCAGATGCGTTCCAGGCGGCTGCCCCGGGCCACGAAGAGGTTGTGGAACTTCACCCCCCACACCGGAAGCGCGGCCAGGAAATCCACGGTGGCCAGGAAGTCGGAGAGGTTTTCGCCCGGAAGTCCGGCGATGACGTGGGCGCAGACGGTAAGGCCCAGGGCGGCGGCGTCGATGGCGGCCCGGGCGAAGCAGGCCGCGTCGTGGCCCCGGTTGATCAGGATCAGGGTTCGGTCATTGGAGGATTGCAGACCCATCTCCAGGCGCACGGGCAGGGGGACGGCGGCCAGAAGATCGAGCTTGGCGGGGTCCAGGCAGTCGGGCCTTGTGCCCAGGCACAGGCCCCGGACCCCGGGCAGGCCGGTCACCTCGGCCAGCACGGCGTCCAGGAGTTCGGCCGGGCCGTGGGTGTTGGAGAACGACTGCAGGTAGGCCCATGGTTGGGGCGCTTCGGGATTGTTGACAAATTTTGCCGTGAGCCGGTCCCATTGCGCCCGCAGGTCGAATCCTTTATGCAGGAGCCCGGTACCCGATCCGGCCGCGTTGCAGAACACGCACCCTCCGAACGACAGGGTCCCGTCCCGGTTGGGGCAGGAAAACCCCGCGTCCAGGGGGATTTTTCGCGTGCGTGCGCCCAGGTGTCGCCGGCACCAGGCCGCCAATGTCCGGTATCGCATGGCCGGGTCCGTTGAGTTGACAATGCCCGAAGAATGAACGAACTACGGGCGTTTCATGATTCCACCGCCGCGAAATGTGGGGGAAGAGAGGATATATGTCCAGAATTTTGGATCGGCTGCTTGGCCTTTTCTCGAACGATCTGGCCATCGACCTGGGAACGGCCAACACCTGCGTGTTCGTCAGGGGCAAGGGGATCGTCCTGTCCGAACCTTCGGTGGTGGCGGTCAAGAAGGACCACCGCGGCGTGAACAAGGTCCTGGCCGTGGGGCTCGAGGCCAAGAAGATGCTCGGCCGCACGCCCGGCAACATCGTGGCCATCCGGCCCATGAAGGACGGCGTGATCGCCGACTTCGAGGTCACCGAGGCCATGCTCAGGCACTTCATCACCAAGGTGCACAATTCCAGGCGGCTGGTGCGGCCCCGGATCATCATCTGCGTGCCCACGGGCATCACCCAGGTGGAGAAGCGGGCGGTCAAGGAATCGGCCCAGTCCGCCGGAGCCCGCGAGGTCTACCTCATCGAGGAGCCCATGGCCGCGGCCATCGGGGCCAACCTGCCGATTACCGAGCCCACCTCGAACATGGTGGTGGACATCGGCGGGGGCACCACCGAGGTGGCCGTGATCTCGCTTTCCGGCGTGGTCTATTCCAAGTCGGTGCGGGTCGGCGGGGACAAGATGGACGAGGCCATCATGCAGTATGTCAAGCGCAAGTACAACATGCTCATCGGCGAATCCACGGCGGAGCAGATCAAGATCCAGATCGGCTCGGCCCACCACTCCACGAGCACCGGGGAGATGGAGGTCAAGGGCCGGGATCTGGTCACGGGCATTCCGCAAAATATCGCGATCACGGCCGAGGAGGTGCAGAAAGCCATCTCCGAACAGGTGGACAGCATTGTCCAGGCCGTGCGCATCGCCCTGGAGCAGACGCCGCCGGAACTGGCCGCGGACATCGTGGACAGGGGCATCGTGCTCACCGGGGGCGGCGCGCTTCTGCGGGGCCTGGACCAGTTGTTGCGCGAGGAGACCTCGCTTCCGATCACCGTGGTGGACGACCCCTTGTCCACGGTCGTTCTCGGTTCCGGGAAGGCCCTGGACAATCTCGACGTGCTCAAGGAGGTCACGATAGATTAAGCCCACGCCGCAGCGGATTATTTTCGGCCTGCTCGTCGTCCTTTTCCTCTATCTGGGCCTTTTCACCTGGAACATCCGCACCGGTTACGTGGATGCCCTGGCGAGCTACACGGGCCTCGAATTCGCCAAGTGGGTCTTGGCGCCGGGGAAATGGACCGCATCGCGGGTCACCTCCTTCTGGGACCGCTACGTCTACTTCGTGGGGGTCCGGGAGGAAAACGACAGCCTGCGCGCCAAGCTCGACGAGGCCACGAGGGAGCTCGCCCTTTTGCGGGAAAAGGCCGCCGAGGCCGAAAGGCTGGCCAAGATCCTGACCATCCGCCCGCCCGTGGGCTGGTCCCGGCAGGGGGCGCGGGTGGTCTCCCGCCGCCTGGGTCCCAACGCCGCGCTGGAGACCGTGCTTTTGGACAAGGGCTCCCTGGACGGTCTGGCCGTGAACACCCCTGTGATCGGAGCCGAGGGAGTCATCGGCCGGGTGCTGCGCTTAAGCCCCTCCGCCTCCACCGTCCTTCTGATCACCGACCCCAACAGCCGCATTCCCGTGACCTCCCAGAAGAACCGAACCCAGGGCATCCTCAAGGGCGAGGGCCCCAACCGGGAGATGGTCGTGCAGTACGTGTCCCTGGGGGCGCCGTTGGACGCGGGCGAGCTTCTGGTCACCTCCGGTCTTGCGGGCATTTTCCCGAAGGGCCTGCCTGTGGCCAGGGTGACCGAGGTGGGGCGCACCGGGTCCTCCCTGTTCCAGACGGTGTACGCCGAACCGCTGTTCAGCCCCAGGCGTCTGGAAGAGGTGGCTCTTCTGGCCAAAAATCCCGAGGAACAAAACGGCAGGACTTCTGGGACCGAGGCCGGGGACATGGACGGTGACGCCTTCGGCGAGCCGCCGCCCGAGCCGCATGTGGACGCGTCCGTGCCGAACCCCGCGGAATCCGCCCCCGCGGCGGACGCATCCCGACACGGCCGCGCCGGTGCGCAGAAGCGGGCAAAGCCGGCAGGGAACGGTCAGTGAACGGCTCCGCCATAGTGTTCTGGTCCGTGTTCACCCTGTCGGGGATATGGATGCAAAACATCATTCCCGGGGTGGACTTTCTGGCCCCGGGGCTGGTCCTGTGCCTGCAGGAGGAGAAGTGGACGGTCTCGGCCTGGCTCGGGCTGGCCTGGCTCTTCATCCAGGAGGGCACCGGGAGCCTGGCCTTCGGCACCGGACTTTTGTGGTACGGCGCCCTGGTCGGCCTGTACTATTTCGGGCACTGGCTGTTCGAGGCCAAAAACTTCCTGTTCATGTTCATCCTGGGCATCTGCCTGGGCGTGCTCCACCTTGTCCTGTCCCAGGTCATGGCCGTGCTCCAGGACTGGACATTGCCCCTGGACCGGGTCCTGGTGGAGGGGTTCCTCCAGGCCTTGATTTTTCCCGTGGAATGGGGCCTAATTTATCTGATTTACAATCATTTGCCGGATAATCCCCATGCGGTTTGAGTCCGAAACCCAGCACGCCCCACGTTCAGGCCTGATCCTTTTGCAGGTCATGGTCTTCGCCCTGTTCTGCCTGTTCACCCTGAGGTTCTGGTATCTGCAGGTGCACAAGGGGGAGCAGTTCGCCCAAAAGGCCCTGGACAATCAGATGCGCCAGGTGCTCATCGATTCGGCCCGGGGCCGGGTTCGGGATCTCGGCGGGCGCCCCGTGGCCGTGAGCGAGCCTTCCTTCGCCCTGGGCTTGGTGCGCGAGGACTGCGAGGACGTGGAGGCCACCCTGGCCAAGGTGGCCGAATGGACCGGCGCCGATCCGGCCGCCCTCATGGAGATCTACAAGCGCGGGAAAAAACGGGTCAAACCCTTCGAACCCCTGATCCTGGTCACCGACCTGTCCTACGAGGCCCTGGCCCGCATCGAGGCCAACGACATCTTCTGGCCGGGGCTGGAGATCGTTGTCCGCCAGAAGCGCCATTATCCCGAGGGGCCGCTGATGGCCCACATCCTGGGCTACGTGGCCGAGGCCAACGAGGAGGAACTGGAGAAAAACCCGGCCCTGTCCCTTGGGGATTCCGTGGGCAAGCAGGGCCTGGAACTGACCCGGGAGGACTGGCTTCGGGGGGCCAAGGGCAAGAAACAGGTGGAAGTGGATGCCCTGGGACGCCAGCATAACGAGCAGGTGTTGGTCGAACCCAGGGCCGGCAACAACATCACCCTGACCATCGACCTGGACCTGCAGCACCTGTGCGCCGGTCTTTTGGAGGGGCAGGCCGGGGCCGTGGTGGTGCTTGATCCGGATACCGGCAGGCTCTTGGCCCTGGTCAGCCAGCCCGCTTACGACAACAACCTCTTCGTCCTGGGCGTTCCCCAGGACAAGTGGTCGGAACTGCGCGACAATCCCATGCACCCCATCCAGAACCGGACCACCCAGGGCCTGTACCCCCCGGGATCGGTCTTCAAGCTCCTGGTGGCCGCGGCCGGCCTGTCCGAGGGTTTTTGCACCTACGCCGACGGCGTGGTATGCACCGGCGAATACCAGGTCGGCAACCGCAAGTTCCACTGCTGGAAAAAGGGCGGACATGGCTATGTGGATCTGCGCCGGGCCCTGGTGCATTCCTGCGACGTCTATTTCTACAAGCTCGGGGAGCGCATGGGCATGGACCGCATCAACGCCTACGCCAAGGCCTGCGGTTTCGGCGTGCCCACCGGCGTGGACCTGCCCCACGAAAAGGCCGGGCTCATCCCGTCCCGGGACTGGAAGAAGAAACGCTTCGGCGAGGCCTGGACCCGGGGCGAGACCCTAAACGCCTCCATCGGGCAGGGATACGTGCTGGTTTCGCCCCTACAGGTGGCCAGATATCTCGGCGCCCTGGTCAATGGCGGGAAGCTGCTCAAACCCTCCCTGGTCCTGGACGAGGAACCCACGGTGCAGGGAATTCTGCCCCTGGCCGACGAACACCGCAGGTTTTTGCTGGAAACCATGGTGGACACCGTGGAAGGCGGCACGGCCAGACGGCTTCTGCGCCCCGACGCCAGAATCGGCGGCAAGACCGGCACGGCCCAGGTGGTCAAGCTGATCAACGCCGACCAGCGGCGAAAGGCCGCGGACATGCCGTACAAGTATCGGGACCATGCCTGGCTGGCCTCTTTCGGGGAAAAGGACGGGAAACGCTACGTGGTGGTGGTCCTGGTGGAGCACGGCGGGCACGGCGGCGAGGTCGCGGGCCCCATCGTCAAGGCCGTGTACGACCGTCTTTTCGGTCCTGCGCCGGGCAAGCCGGCCCAGGCGGAACCCGCTATCCAGCAGCTCGAGGCCGGGGACTAGCCCGGCTCCGGCAAGGTCGCCATGTCTCCCATCGACCGCAGATTCGTCGTCAGCGCCAACTGGCCGCTGCTCGTTCTGGCCCTGGCCATTTTCGCCGTGGGCGTGCTCAACCTGTATTCCGCCAGCGGATTCCGCATGGGCGAGGAACTCTCACTGCAGGCCTTTTTCAACCGGCAGGTGCTCTGGGGGAGTTGCGGGCTCTTCGCCATGCTCCTGGTCGTGCTGGTCGACTACAAACACCTGGCCAGCGCGGCCTGGCCGCTTTTTTTCGTGACCATCCTGCTTTTGCTCCTGGTCCTGGTGGCCGGCAAGAGCGTCTCCGGGGCCAGGCGTTGGCTGATCTTCGGGGGAGTCAACTTCCAGCCGAGCGAACTGGCCAAGTTCGCCGTGCTCATCCTCGGCGCCAAGCTTCTGGCCCGGCGCACGGAAAAGCTCGGCTGGATCGAGCTTCTGGCCATTGTGGGAATCGGCATGGCGCCGGCCTTTCTGGTCGTCGTGGAACCGGACCTGGGTACGGGCCTGAACATCCTTTTGCTGCTTTTCGGGCTTATCCTCTACCGGGGCATCTCCGGGCCCGTGTTCAAGACCCTGCTCGTCGCCGTGCCCATTTTGCTGCCCTGCGGCTGGTTTCTGCTCAAGCCCTACCAGAAGCAGCGCATCCTGACCCTGCTCGATCCGGAGAAGGACCCCCTGGGTTCGGGCTATCACATCATCCAGTCGCGCATCGCCATCGGCTCGGGGCAGATGTGGGGCAAGGGCTTTCTCGAGGGCACCCAGAGCCAGTTGCGCTATCTTCCGGAAAAGCACACGGACTTCGCCCTGGCGGTCTTCGCCGAGGAGTGGGGTTTCGTGGGCTGCATCGTCCTGCTTGTTCTTTTTTGCCTTTTTCTGCTGCAGATCTATGCCACGGCCAGGACCGCCAAGGACCGCTTCGGCAGCTACCTCGCGGCCGGGGTCTTTTTCTATTTTTTCTGGCAAATCCTCATTAATATGGGTATGGTTTTGGGAATCATGCCGGTTGTGGGCATCCCCCTGCCGTTTATCAGCTACGGGGGGAGCGCCACCATCGTGAACTATTGTCTGGTGGGCATTGTTTTAAACGTCTCCATGCGCCGGTTTGTGTTCAAGAAGTCCTGAGGCGCGCTTCCCGCGCCTCGATGCGGCCGGATGGGGCGCGCGAGGTTTTTTCGATGGGTAAAAACGAGATCAACGCCTTTCTCGGGGCCGGCACGTCCTATCAGGGGCATCTGGCGTTCCATGGGATCGTGCGCATCGACGGGGCGTTTGACGGGGACATCGTTTCCGACGGGACGCTGATGGTAGGAAAGGACGCCCGCGTTTCCGGACGCCTGAGCGTGGCCCAGCTTTTTTGCGGCGGACTGGTCGAGGCCGAGGTCCTGGCCGCGCGCAAGGTGGTGCTGCACCGGGGCGGGACCTTTCGCGGCAGCATCCGGACCCCGGTCCTGGTCATCGAGGACGGGGCCAGGATCGAGGGCCGGGTGCATATGCCCGCTCCGGGAGAGCCCGTCCGGGCGATTGCCGGGCCCGATGCGGATCGTTCCGGATAACCGGCGAGAGAGGCTGGAAGCGGCCTCGGGCAGGCCCGAAAGAAGCCGCTTTCCGCCAAAAAATCCTTTACAGGCCGCTTGAAATCGGCTACAGGCGCTCACTGACTTTGCAAAAAATTTCACAACCTCCCGGAGGGCGCCGATGATTGATCTTGATTACTCGTTTTTCATTCAACTCATCAATTTTGTCCTGATCCTCATCCTGTTCAACGTGATCCTGGTCGCGCCCATCCGGAAGATCATGAAGCAGCGCGCGGAATTTATGACCTCCCAGATGGAGGGCATCGAAAACTTCGCCGCGACCGCGGACAAAAAGCTCTCCGATTACGAAAAGGCCCTGGACGAGGCCCGCAAGGGCGCGACGGAAAGCCGCCTGGCGCTCAAGCAGGAAGGCCTCGACCGGGAGAAGGAAATCCTGGCCAAGGTCGGCGAGGAGGTTGCGACGTCGCTTGGGGCGGCCCGCACCGAGATCGCGGCCCAGACCAAGGTCGCCAAGAGCGCCCTGGAGGCCGGTGTCGACGCCATGGCCCAGAAGGCCGTGGGCAGGATTTTGGGCGGCGTGGCGTAGGCCGGTCCGTTTGTTTCGGAGTATTTAAGAGAAAGGGAGGGGTGCATTGAAAGGGATCGTCAAAGTGACCGCCTTGGGGGCGCTTCTGGTCCTGGCCATGGCCGCCGTCGCGTGGGCGTCGGCCGAGGGGGGCGAGGCGCACGGACTCAACTGGAAGGATTTCGGCTACCGTATCGTCAACTTCATCCTCGTGGTGGGCATCATCTGGAAACTCGGCGGCAAGAAGATCGCCGCGTTCTTCCGGGGCCGCCGCGTGCAGATCGAAAACCAGCTCTCCGATCTTGAGACCCGCAAAGTCGAAGCCGAAAAGCGTTTAAAGACCATCGAGGCCTCCATCGCCAATCTCGACGCCGAGAAGCGGCAGATCATAGAGGAATACCGCAAGCAGGGCGAGGCCCTGCGCGACTCCATCG
>Ga0067045_1003081_pt1:2500-30693 | contig 30693 bp, 27 predicted proteins | sample TerdegcTABiofilm_FD_59184 | JGI IMG/M metagenome (GOLD analysis project Ga0067045, IMG submission 59184) | Combined Assembly of (Gp0054472, Gp0054536) Wastewater bioreactor microbial communities from Singapore -Terephthalate degrading...
AGCTGGAGGAAACGCTGCCCCCCGATGCCTCCGACGCCCTGGCCGTTGCCGTCTGCCACACGAATACGAAGAAAGAAGCCGTTTTGTGACGGCTTCTTTCGGCATAAGGCACAGGGCTTAAGGCTAAAGGGAGAGAAAACTCCTGGAGAGCCTTTCGCCTCTCGCCCCAACCGAAGGTTGCCCATGATCGCCAGTCTCCAAGGCATACTGAAATCGAAATCCCCCGGCCACATCACCGTCGAAGTCAACGGGATCGGGTACCGGGTCTTTATCCCGCTGTCGACCTTCTACGAGCTCGCCGATGAGGGCGCCGAGGTTGCCCTCAATATCTTCACGGCCGTAAGGGAGGATGCCATCCACCTGTACGGGTTCCGGACACCGGAGGAGAAGCAGCTCTTCGAACTGCTTCTCTCCGTCAACGGCATCGGGCCCAAACTGGCCATCGGCCTGCTCTCCGGAATCTCCCCGGCCGACTTCATCCGGGCGGTGTTCACGGAAGACCGGCAGACGCTCACGAAGATTCCGGGCGTGGGAAAGAAGATGGCCGACAGGATGATCCTGGAGCTTCGCGACCGGGTGATCAAGCTCGCACCCCCGGAAACCCGGGTAGAGGCGAGGGCGGACAGACCCCTCGATGCCGTCCGGGAAGACGCCCTGTCGGCGCTCGTGAACCTCGGGTACAAGAAGAGCGTGGCGAAGATCGTGCTGGACCGGGTCCTGGATGAGGCGGGCGACGGCCTCGCGCTGGAAGAGGTCCTGAAGCGCACCCTCAAGGAACTCTCCTGACGGCGGGGGCGATGCGACCGGGGAAAGGCGGGATGTGACGAAGGTGCCGGACAACGATGAAAAAAGGAACGCCCTGGTGAGCCCCGAAAGCGCGGATCGGGAGCGCGAAGAGGAAGGGACGCTGCGGCCGAGAACGCTCGCCGAGTACGTGGGCCAGGAGCGCGTCAAGGAGAGCCTTGCCGTGTTCATTGAAGCGGCGCGCATGCGGGGCGAGGCCCTGGACCACGTCCTGCTCTCGGGCCCCCCCGGGCTCGGCAAGACGACGCTCGCCTACATCCTCTCGCGGGAGATGGGCGTCGGCATCAAGGTGACCTCGGGCCCCGTGATCGAGAGGCAGGGGGATTTGGCCGCGATCCTCACGAACCTGCAGGAGCACGATGTGCTCTTCATCGACGAGATCCACCGGCTTCCCAACGTGGTGGAGGAGATTCTTTACCCCGCCATGGAGGACTACCACATCGACATTCTCGTCGGGCAGGGACCGTCGGCGCGCTCGATGAAGCTCAACATCCCCCGGTTCACTCTGGTGGGGGCCACCACCCGCGCCGGGCTTCTCACGTCGCCGCTGCGCGACCGGTTCGGCATGAGCTTCCGCCTCGAGTTCTACCACCCGTCCGAACTGGCCACCATTGTCCGCCGCTCTGCAAGGATCCTCGACATCCGCGTGGACGACGGCGGAGCCGGGGAGATCGCCATGCGCTCCCGAGGGACGCCCCGGATCGCGAACCGGCTGCTGCGGCGCGTGCGAGACTACGCGCAGGTACGGGCCGACGGCATCGTGACGAGAGAGGTGGCGGCGAGGGCCCTCGAATTCCTGGAAGTCGATCGCCGGGGCTTCGATGTCATGGACCGCAAGCTCCTGCTGCTGCTCATCGACAAGTTCAACGGCGGCCCCGTCGGGATCGACAGCCTGTCCTCGTCCCTCGGGGAGGAGCGGCACACCATCGAAGACGTCTACGAGCCCTATCTCGTGCAGGAAGGCTACATCGTAAGGACCGCACGCGGCCGCGTGGCCACGAGGGCAGCCTACGAACACCTGGGAAGGGCGTGGGTGGGCAATCAAAAGGAATTATTCTGAACAACAGGCTAAAGGCGTAAGGCTTAAGGTAAAGAAAAGAATCCGTCTCCTTTGCCCTAAGCCTTTAGCCCTACGCTCTAAGCCAGTTATTGATATGAAAATCCTTCTTCACATATGCTGTGCGCCGTGCACGATCCACCCCCTTCAGACCCTTCGCAACGAAACGGCCAGGATCGAGGGGCTTTTCTTCAACCCCAACATCCACCCCTATCTCGAGTACCGAAAGCGGCTCGAGACGCTCCGGCAGTTTGCGAAACTCGAAGGGCTGGCGGTCGAGGAAGCTGAAGACTACCCGGTGGAGGACTTCCTGCGCAAGACGTCTTTCATGGGGAGAGACCGATGCACCTACTGTTACGAGGTGAGGCTGCGCCGCACGGCCGCGCAGGCGCGGAAGGGACGATTCGATGCCTTCACGACGACCCTTCTCTACAGCCGGTACCAGAAACATGACCTGATCCGCGAGACCGGGGAGGCCATCGCCCGGGAGATGAAGGTGCCCTTTTACTATCACGATTTCAGGGCCGGGTGGGAGGAAGGGGTTCGGCTTTCCAAGGCGATGGACATGTACCGCCAGAAATACTGCGGCTGCCTGTTCAGCGAGAAGGAAAGATTTTTTAAAGGGAAGTAACCGGTGCGGGTGACCGGGGGCGCATCCTCTTTTCCCGAGCTTCTTCACTTCCTAACTTCCATCTTTGCGAGGGGCGTTGCAGTACTCCAAGCCTTTTTGAGGGAAGTGTGGCTTTATTGCAATAGTCGAGGCTCCCCGTTTCTCCGGTCACGCGATATATCCACAGCATGAAATTTATTAATGCTGAATAATATTAAATAGTTGAATATTTTCCCCTGTCCTTGTCCCCAGGCTTCCCTCTGGCATGCCGCTTGCTGATAGCAAAACCACCCTATTATTAGGATATTCCATTGTACTGGCAGAAAACCATTAAAGAAGAGATCCATTTCCGCAGCGTAGGTCTCCATTCCGGCAGGAAGGTGGGCATGGCCATCAAGCCGGCAGAGGCCGACTCGGGGATCGTGTTCGTCCGGAAGGACGTGACCTCGGACAACCGGATCGCTGCAGACATACACAATGTCACCGACACGACGCTTGCCACCACCCTGGGCGTGAACGGCACCCGGGTGCACACGGTGGAACATTTGCTGTCGGCCTTCCGGGGCCTCGGGATCGACAACGCCATCGTGGAGGTGGACACCTTCGAAGTCCCGATCATGGACGGAAGCTCGCAGCCGTTCTTCAGCACGTTGAAGAAAGTGGGGCTGAAGACGCTCCGGAAACCCCGCCGCTATTTCAAGGTCAAGAAGACCGTCTCCGTTTCGGAGGGCGAGAGCACAGCCATGCTGGAGCCGGCGCCGGATTTCCGCATCACCTACAAGATCGATTTTCCCCATCCGGCCGTGGGCACTCAGAGCTACCACCTGATCTTCACGTCCGATGCCTACGAGAAGGAGATCAGCTCGGCCCGGACGTTCGGGTTCCTGCGGGATGTGGAGTACCTGCAGGCCAAGGGACTTGCCCTCGGGGGGTCGCTGCAGAACGCCGTCGTCCTCGACGACGAGAAGGTGATCAACAAGGAGGGGCTCCGCTCTCACGACGAGTTCGTCAAGCACAAGATCCTCGACGCCGTCGGGGACCTTTACCTCATCGGAATGCCGATCCTCGGCCATTTCACGGCCTACAAGTCCGGCCACAAGTTAAACACCCAGCTCCTGAAGACGCTGCTTGCCAGTGAGGACAGCTGGGAGATTGTCTCCCACCCCCACCCCGGCCCCAGGATGGAGGCGCACGGGGATCGCACGCCCGACGCGACGTCCGCCGCCGCGCCGACGTGAAACCAACAGGTTTCTCCGAGGACAACAGGCTTGAGGCCGAAGGCCACAGCCGGCCCCGCGCCTCGAGACCCCTGCCGTTTGCCGCTCTTCTTTGTTCTTTACAAGTCTCCGCAACCTGTGTATTTGCCTGAAGGGGCGTGCGGCGCCGGCCCGGGCCGCAGGTCCCCACCCTGCAACCATGGATCAGAAAGCCGAACGACAGCAGTCAGCCATCACGGCCGAGATGAAACGCCGGCGGCGCGAGCGGATCATCATCGTCGCCATCGTCATCGGCATCGTCCTTCTGACCTTCATCGAGACCACCCTTTTCAGCAAGGAGGCCCTCGTCCCGGATTTCCGCGACGTGGTCATCTTCGGTCTCATCAATGTCAACATCATCCTTGTCCTGCTCCTCATCTTCCTCATTGTCCGCAACATCGTCAAGCTGGTCTATGAGAGGCGCAGAGGAATCCTCGGCTCGAAGCTCCGTACCAAGCTCGTCGCCGCGTTCGTGACGTTGAGCCTCGTCCCGACCTTCATCCTGTTTCTAGTGGCCACCAACTTCCTGTCCTACAGCATCGACAACTGGTTCAACATCCGCGTCGGGGGCGCCCTGAACCTCTCCCTCGAGCTGGCCCAGAACTACTACCAGCAGACCGCGGAGAACGTGAAGTACTACGCCGAACAGCTGAGCTCCGACATCACCAAGAACCGCCTGTTCGAAAAGGACCGTCTCGAGTACCTGCGCTCCCTGGTGGAGCAGCGGCAGCGAATCTACAAGCTGGGCCTCATCGAGATCTACTTCTTCAACGAGGAGACGGAGAAGCTCGTCTTCAAAGACCCGGGAAACCCCGACATCCCCGAGCTGGGTCTCTCGCCCAAGCTCCGGGAGGACATCCGGGCCGGCAGGCAGTTCACGACGATGCAGTCCGTGGGTCTCGGGGACTTCATCCGCGGGGTCTCCCCCATTTACGTCACACCCGGCTCGTCGGTCATCATCGGCGCCGTCGTGGTGAACTGCTACGTCCCCAAGGGGCTCGTCGACAAGATGACGACGATCTCTCGGATCTCGGAAGAGTACAAGCAGTTCAAGCTTCTCAAGAACCCGATCAAGACGAGCTACATCGTCATCCTCTTCGTCGTGACGCTGCTGATCATCTTCTCGGCCACGTGGTTCGGCTTCTTCCTGGCCAAGGGCATCACGGAGCCGGTCCAGGACCTGGCCGAGGCGACCCACGCGATCGCCCAGGGGAACCTGGACTACAAGATCAACGTCGTGGCCGACGACGAAATCGGGGTCCTGGTGAACTCCTTCAACCGGATGACGGGGGACCTGAAGGTGAGCAAGGAGAAACTCGAGCAGGTCAACCTCGACCTTGACCAGCGCCGCAAGTACATGGAGACGGTGCTGCGCAACGTCTCCGCCGGGGTCGTGGCGGTCGACCGCGACGGGGTGATCACGACGGTGAACCGGGCCGCCGAAAAGCTTCTCGACATCAAGACGGAGAAGGTCCTGAACCACCGCTACGAGGAGGTGCTGCAGCCGGGCCATCTGGATCTGGTGCGGCAGATCCTCACGGAGATCACCGGCGTGGAGACGGGGTACGTGGAGAAGCAGATCCCGATCACCCTCAAAGACCGGGCCCTCACGCTGCTGGTGACGACGACGGTGCTGCTCGACGACGACAACAACTACATGGGCATGGTCGTCGTCTTCGAAGACATCACGCAGCTCCAGCGCGCGGAGCGCATCGCGGCGTGGCGCGAGGTGGCCCGCCGGATCGCCCATGAGATCAAGAACCCCCTCACCCCCATCCAGCTCTCGGCGCAGCGCCTTCAGCGCAAGTTCGGCGAGAAGCTCAGCGAGGACGGGCCCGTCTTCATGGAGTGCACCGGCACGATCATCAGCCAGGTCGACGTCCTCAAGAACCTGGTCAACGAGTTTTCCCGCTACGCCCGCATGCCCGTGGCCAATCTCACCCCGAACGACCTCAACGAGGTCATCCGCGACGCCGTCGTGCTCTACCAGGATGCCCACAAGGAGATCGCCTTCGATTACCGGCCCGATGCCTCGATGCCGCGGCTTCGGCTGGACGCCGAGCAGATCAAGCGCGTCATGGTCAACCTTCTGGACAACGCCGTGGCCGCCGTGGATCGGGAAACGGGGAGGATCGAGGTCGCGACGCTGCACGACCGCGAACACCGGAGGGCCCGCGTCGAGGTCCGGGACAACGGAACCGGCGTCTCGCGCGCGGACAAGGCGAAGATGTTCGAGCCCTACTACTCAACGAAGAAATCCGGCTCGGGTCTCGGGCTTGCCATCGTGAGCTCCATCATCGGCGAGCACCGGGGCTCCGTCACCGTGGCCGACAACGAGCCGCGGGGAACCGTCGTGGCCTTCGAGCTGCCCGTCGAGCGGGACGAGGAGCCGGCCGTGGCCGCAGCGAACGCGGGGCACTGACTTCCCTTCTCAACTTCTATTCTTTTTTCGACTCCAGGCTGTGCGTCTTGATCTTGCGGTGGAGGTTGCTGCGCTCCAGGCCGATCGAGTCTGCGGTCTTGGAGATGTTCCCCTCGTTTTCCTGCAGTTTCCTCATGATGAACTTCTTTTCGAACTCCATCTTGGCCTTGCGGAAGGAGTTGTGCATGAAGAGGGTATCCATGGCCTCCTCGGGCTGCTCCTCCCTGGAGAGGGGCGGGATGTCATCGGCCCGGATCGTGTCGCCCTGCGTCATGATGACGAGGCGCTCCACGATGTTCTTGAGCTCCCGAACGTTGCCCGGCCAGCTGTGCTCCATGAGGAGCTCGATCGCGTCGGGGGCGATCGCTTTGGGCTCGACCCCCTCCTTGGCGCAGAAGTCCTTGACGAACTGCGCGGCGAGAATGGGGATGTCCTCCTTCCGGTCCCTCAGCGGCGCGATGGTCAGCGGGATGACGTTCAGACGGTAATAGAGGTCCTGCCGAAACCGTTCCGCCTCCATCTCCTTTTCGAGGTCCTTGTTCGTCGCGGCCAGGACCCGCACGTCCGTGTCGATGAACTTGTTGCCGCCCACGCGTTCGAACTTCTTCTCCTGCAGGATCCGAAGGATCTTGGCCTGGGCCTTCAGGCTCATGTCGGCCACCTCGTCGAGAAAGAGGGTGCCCTCGTGGGCGAGTTCGAACTTGCCCCGCTTCTTGCCCGTGGCGCCGGTGAACGAGCCCTTCTCATGGCCGAACAGTTCGCTCTCAATGAGTTCCTCGGGGATGGCCGCGCAGTTGACCTCGATAAAGGGCCGCTTGGCTCTCTTGCTCTGGTAGTGGATCGACCGCGCCACGAGCTCCTTCCCCGTGCCGTTCTCCCCCATGATGAGGATCCAGGCGTTCGTGGGGGCGACGATCCGGATCATCTCCTTGAGCTCGAGGATGGTCTTGCTCTGACCGATGAGCTCGAAGGCGGAGGTGACTTTCTGCTTGAGGAACTTGTTTTCCTCTTCGAGCCGGACGAGGTCGAGGGCGTGGTTGACGAGAAGGACGACCTTCTCCAGGGAGATGGGCTTCTCGATGAAGTCGAAGGCCCCGAGCTTGGTGGCCTTCACGGCCGTCTCGATCGTACCGTGCCCCGACATCATGATGACCGGGACCTGGGGGTAGTCGGACTTGAGGATCTTGAGGGCTTCGAGGCCGTCCATCCCGGGCAGCCAGATGTCCAGGAGCACCAGATCCGGCAGGTCGTCCTCGACGGCCTTGAGGGCCTCCTCGGCGCTGCCGACGCTTCGGACCTCGTAGCCCTCGTCGCTCAGGATGCCCCGCAGGGACTGGCAGATGCTCTCTTCGTCATCGACGACCAGGATGGTCTTGTACATCGTGTCTCTTCCGGGGATGGCTCATCGGGCAAGGCGGCGTCCGCACCCGCATCCATGCATCTCCCGTTCCCGTTCTCTATTTTTTCACCAGATTGTCCGCCACCCGGTCGTGGATGACCCTGGAGGCGATCTCGTTGCCCATGGTGCCCACGCGGATGCCGAGCGTGGTGAGGTTGGTGTCCTTGTGCTTGAACCGGAACGTCACTTTTTCGTCGTTGATCACGGCCACGATTTTCCCGCCGTCGGTCTTCTTGTCCGGCTCCACGTCGCGCCCCTTCATATCGGCGATCGTCTTCTCGACGGCGGACCAGACGCCGTTGACGGAGAAGTAGTAGTCCGTCCTCATTTCCCCCTCCACGTAGTAGTAGGTCCCCGTGCCCCCGGCGACGGCGGCCCCCGTGACGACGAGGAGGGGGCACCCGCAGAGGGAAGCACAGGATGCCAGCAGGATCAACGCCACAACCGCTCGATTCCGTCGGATCATACGTGCTACTCCCCTTTCCCTTGGTTCTGGTTGTTCGTGTCGTTCTCCGCTTTCTGGGGTTTGGTCTCCTCCGCGAAGGACTTGAGCCCTTCCGCCAGGGTCCGCAGCCTTCGGTCGACGAGGTAGCTCACCGTGTTCTCGGGGAAGTTCCCCTGCTCGTCGGCGATGCCCGCCGGCACGCCTGTGAGCAGCTCGATCCCCTCGTCGATGGTCTTGACGGGCCAGATGTGGAACTTCCCCTCCGCGACGGCCCTGACGACGTCTTTCCGGAGGATCAGCTCCGGCACGTTGAGATGGGGGATCATGACCCCCTGCCTGCCCGTCAGGCCCCGTGCCCTGCAGACATCAAAGAATCCCTCGATTTTCTGGTTCACGCCTCCGATGGGCTGGATCTCCCCTTTCTGGTTCACCGAGCCCGTCACGGCGATGTCCTGCCTCAGGGGCAGCCCCGAGAGGCTCGAGAGGATGGCGTAGATCTCCGTCGAGGAGGCGCTGTCGCCGTCCACCCCTCCGTAGGACTGCTCGAAGCAGATGCTGGCACTCATGGTCAGCGGCTTGTTCTGGGCGTATTTGCCGCGGAAGTACCCCTCGAGGATGAGCACCCCCTTGTCGTGGGTCCTGCCGGAGAGCTTGGCCTCCCGCTCGATGTTGATGACGCCGGCCCGTCCCATGGAGGTCTGGGCCGTGATCCGCGAGGGCTTCCCGAAGGCGTACTCGCCCATGTCGTAGACGGAGAGGCCGTTGACCTGCCCCACGACCCGGTCGTCCGTGTCGATCATGATCGTACCGTCCTCGATGAGCTCCTGGATCTTCTCCTCGATCTGCTTGACCCGGTTGATCCTCTCGTCGTAGGCCCTGTCGACGTGGGCGTCCGTCACGATGTCGCTGCCGTCCTTCTTCGCCCAGTAGTGGGCCTCCCGGATGAGATCGGCGATCTCGCTGAAACGCGTCGAAAGCTTCTTCTGCCTCCCCGTGAGACGCACGCCGTACTCGACGACGGCGCAGACGGCCTTCTTGTCGAAATCGAGGAGCTTCTCCTCCTCGAGGATGCGCTTGATGAGGCAGACGTACTCCCGGATGTTCTCGTCGGTGTTGGGCATCTCGACGTCGAACTGCGCCTTCGTCTTGAAGATCTCCTGGAAGTCCCGCTCCAGGTTGTACAGCAGGTAGTACAGGTAGTCGTCGCCGATCATGATCACCTTGACGTCCAGGGGGATCGGCTCGGGCTTGATCGCCGTGGGCAGGAAGCCGAAGGGGTCGTAGGGCTGCATGTTCACTTCCCGGCTCTTCAGCGTCCGTTTCAGGAAGGTCCAGACCCCCGGCTCGATGAGGGCTTCCAGGGCGTCGAAGACGATGTAGCCGCCGTTTGCCCGCAGCAGGGAGCCCGCCTTGATGTGGGTGAAGTCGGTGCGCCAGAAGCCCGATCGGTCCACCTCCCGCTCGATCGTGCCGAAGAGGTTCTTGAAGGTCGGCGCCGTCTCGATGATGATGGGGGTCTTCTCGGTTTCCGAGTTGTCCACGAGCACGTTCACCTTGAACTCGATGAAGCGCTTCACGGGCATCTGGGGCACGGGGAAGGGAAGCGCCTGCTGCTGCGGCTGCTGCTCCTCCTCCTTCTCCTGGAACATCTTCAGGTTCGACAGGATGTGCTCCCGGACCTCGTCGAGGTAGCCGTTGACCTTCTCGTTGGAGTCGCCGTAGCGCAGCTGCAAGTCCGAGATCTGGGCCGTCACGGCGGGCGAGCCGTACTTGTGTTCGAGGATGCCGATCTGCCTGCGGATCTCCCGCTCGATCTCGCGCGTCTCCCGCATGACCCCCTCGAGCTCGATCCGCATCTCCACGAGTTTCTGCCGGATCTTCTCCAGCTCCTCCCGGCTGAACTTGTCTTCCTCGGCCAGGGCCTCGAGCTGTTCGAAGGGGACGGGACGCCCCTCCACGATGGGGGCGATGTCCTGCCGGGTGAAGGGGCCCATCTGGAAGGCGACGAGCTGGAAATTCTCCTTCAGGAGGCGGTCGTTGAACTCCCGGATGATCTCCTTCTGTTTCTGCCGGTAGGCGTTGATGGTCTCTTCGGATTCCTTCTTGAACTCGTCGCTCTCGAGGATGAGCGGGATGTTCTTCCGCAGATGGGCGACGAGGTCGTCCATGTCCTTCTGAAACTTCCGGCCCGCGCCGGCCGGAAACATGATCACCCTCGGGGTGTCGGGGTCCTTGAAGTTGTGGACATAGCAGATGTCGCTCGGGATGGGTTTCTTGAGGTCGAGCTGGCCGAGAAGGTTCTTGATCGTCGTCGTCTTGCCCGTTCCCGTCATCCCGGAGACGTAGATGTTGTACCCGGGGCTCTCGATCTCGAGACCCAGCGTGATGGCATTGACGGCGCGGTTCTGTCCGATGATCGCGTCGGTCCTCTTGCATTCCTTCGTTGTCTCGAAACCGAGGAGGGTGGGGTTGCAGCTCCACCGCAGCAACTCGACGGGCACTTCTTTCACGGGTGTCAACTGCGCCATGACGATTTCCTCTCGGGTGCGGTTCGGCCGGGTTCGCTGGAACTATAATCAATGCGGCCCGAATTGTCCATCCTTTCTTGTCGGGCGCGGCCCGCAGAGCGCGACCTCCGGCGGTGTTCGGGAGATTCGTGTCCCCGCTTGCCCGGGAGGGTCCGGGCGCGGGATCAGGATGCGGATTCGCCGGCGAGCCGGGCGAACTCCCTGAGCAGTTCTTCCTGCTTCCTGGAGAGATTGGTGGGGATTTTGACGAGAACCTGCACCACCTGGTCCCCCCGGCCGAGACCCTTGAGATGGGCCACTCCCTTGCCTCTCAGGCGGAAGACCCTTCCGCTCTGCGTCCCCCGGGGGATTTTCAGCGATTCCTTTCCCTCGATGGTCGGCACCTCGATCGTGGCCCCGAGGGCGGCCTGGGTGATGGAGATGGGGATCTGGCAGAGGATATCGTAGCCGTCACGCTCGAAAAACTCGTGGGGCTCCACGTGGATGAAGACGTAGAGGTCTCCGCTGGGGCCGCCGAAATCGCCCTCCTCGCCTTCGCCCCGCAGACGCAGGCGGGAGCCCGTCTCGACCCCGGCGGGGATCTTGAGGCTCACGGTCTTGCGGCTCCTCGCCTTTCCCGTCCCGAAGCACCCCTTGCAGGGGTTCTTGATCACACGGCCCGCACCGCGGCATTGCGGGCAGGTGGTGCTGATGGTGAAAAAGCCGCTCGATTGGGTCACCGTGCCGCGTCCGGCGCACCGGGGACAGGTTTCGGGCTGCGTTCCCGAGGCGGCCCCCGTTCCCGAGCACTCCGCGCAGCGTTCGAGTTTTTCCAGTTCGATCTGCGTGGAGGTCCCCTTCACGGCGTCCATGAAGGAGATCTTCAGGTCGTAGCGCAGGTCGGCTCCCTGGCGGACGGCGGAGCGGGAACGGCTGCGGGCCCCGGTGAAGCCGAACACGTCCTCGAAGATGTCGCTGAAGTTCGTGAAGATGTCGTCGAAGCCGGAGAATCCCCGGAAGCCGGTTCCGTTGATCCCCTCGTGTCCGTAGCGGTCGTAAATCTTGCGTTTTTCGATGTCCCGCAGCACCTCGTAGGCCTCGGCCGCCTCCTTGAACTTCTCCTCGGCCTTCTTGTCCCCGGGATTGCGGTCCGGGTGGTACTGCATGGCGAGCCTGCGGTAGCTCTTCTTGATTTCCTCGTCGGAGGCGCTTCGGTCGACGCCCAGAATCTCGTAGTAGTCCCGCCTTTCCATATCCGATCCGCGCGTTCCCTTTTGGGCGCACCTATCCCTTTTGATTTTTGCCTAAGATAAGGATGCCCCGGTGGCCTGTCAAGGCGAAGGCGGGTTTTTCCCCCGGATCACGGCGTTTTCGTGAACCGGCGAAGGGCTTCCTCGTACTTCTCGCGTGTTTTCTCAATGATATCGGGGGGCAACTGCGGCGCGGGCGGCCTCTGGTCCCATTTGAGCGACAGCAGGTAGTCTCTGAGGAATTGCTTGTCGTAGCTCTTCTGCCCGCGCCCTTCGGCGTAGCCGTCCCGGGGCCAGAACCGGGAGGAGTCGGGGGTGAGCACCTCGTCGATGAGGATCAGCTCGTCGCCGGCGAGCCCGAACTCCATCTTCGTGTCGGCGATGATGATGCCCGCGGCGGCCGCGATCCCGTCGGCTCGCTTGTACACGGCGAGACTCGCTGCGATGATCCGGTCCGTCAGCTCCCTGCCGATGAGGCGGGCCATCTCCTCGATCGAGATGGGCAGGTCGTGTTCCCCTTCGGGGGCTTTTGTGGAGGGGGTGAAGATGGGCTCGGGCAGCTTGGAGGATTCCTTGAGCCCGGCGGGCAGACGGATTCCCGAAACGGGCTTGCCGCTCGCGTAGTCCTTCCAGGCCGAGCCCGTAATGTAGCCCCGGACGATGCACTCGACGGGGAGGGGCTTTGCCTTCCGCACGAGCATGCTTCGGCCCTTCAGGACGTCCCGGTGGGGCCTGCAGGCCTCGGGGAACCTGTCCACGTCCGTCGTGACGAGGTGATTGCCGATGATATCGGCCATCCGCCGGAACCAGAACTCGGAGAGCTTCGTCAGGACCGCCCCTTTCCCGGGGATGGGGTTCGGCATGATGACGTCGAAGGCCGAAATACGGTCCGTCGCCACGATGAGCAGGTGCTCGCCGAGGTCGTAGATGTCCCGCACCTTGCCGCGAGTGACGAGTTTCAGGCCTTTCAGGTCGGTCTGGTACAGTGCTGGCTGTGTCATGGTCTCCTCCCTGCTCATCGGACATAGGGGTTGTAGCGCTTTTCGTCGCCGATCGTCGAGGTCGGCTTTCTGCCGTAGTTGTGCCCGGGCAGGACGACGGTCTCGTCGGGGAGCGTGTAGAGCCTCTCCTTGATGGCCCTTGCCAGGGTGTTCCACGAACCTCCCGGCAGGTCCGTACGGCCGACGGCCTCGACGAACAGGGTATCGCCCGTGAACACGTACCCGTCCGTGTACAGGGAGATGCCGCCCGGTGTGTGCCCGGGCGTGTGGATGACCTGCAGCTTGACCGATCCCGCTTCGATCGTGTCCCCGTCGCGGACCGTGACATCCGGGGCGGGCGAGGCCTTCGCCCGGAACAGGGCCAGGATCATCGCCGGGGTGGAGGAGAGCATGTGCGCGTCCGCCTCGTGGATGACGATCTTCGACCCCGTCAGTCTCTTCATGTCGGCATTGCCCGAGATGTGGTCCACGTGCCCGTGCGTGTTCACGACGGCGCGGATCGTGAGTCCGTTCTTCTTCGCTTCGGCGAGGATCCTTTCCGTCTCCGCCGCCGGGTCGATCACGAGGGCGTCCCCCGTGTCCTCGTCGCCCACGATGTAGGCAAAAACGGCCATGTGGCCCACCTGCAGTTGCTTCAAATACATGCTGCGCCCCCTGGGCAGGGTTGCTTCTTCCGGCAACGGTCCGGCCTGATGCCCGTGAAGAGCGGAAGTGAAAAAGCGCGGACGATACGGAAAGGAAAGTCCCGGCTCCGATCTTCGGCGCTTCATCCCCTCCCGACGGCAATTCGGACCCGCGATTCCGGGTGCAAAGCAATACCATTACCCGCGCACTCAAGTCAACGGGCGAAGAGCCCCCGGCTGCAGGTCCCCTTGGGCCCGGCGGCGTTCCGTCCAGGCAAGGAGTGTCTAGCGCCGCACGAGCAGGGCCCCGAAAAATCCGTCCGTGCCGTGGCGGTGGGGGAAGGTCCGGAAGTACCCCTCCGCGCCGACGGTGCCTGCGGGAACCGCCGGGGGCGGGCGGTGCGGGGAGAAATCGGGGTGGGCCTCGAGAAACGCCGCGACGACGCCGTCGTTTTCCTCGGGCATGACGGAGCAGGTGCTGTAGAGGAGGGTCCCGCCGGGCCTCACGCAGGCGGCGGCGTTGGCGAGGATGCGTCCCTGCAGGGGCGGCATTTCGGCGAGCCCGGGCTCCGTCAAATGCCATCGAATCTCGGGGTTTCTCCGCAGGGTGCCGAGCCCCGAGCAGGGGGCGTCGACCAGGACCCGGTCGAATGTCCCCAGGCGGACCGTCCCGTTCGGGTCCGTTGCGTCGACGATGGCGGTTCGCACCGCGAGGGCCCCCCAGCGCCGCGCCGTCGATTCCAGGGCCCGGAGCTTTGCCTGCCGGTTGTCCGCAGCGACGATCTCCCCGCCGTTTTCCATCAGGGCGGCGAGGTGGGTCGTCTTCCCGCCGGAACCGGCGCAGAGGTCCAACACCCTCTCCCCGCTGCGCGGCGCCAGCAGGTGCGGGATCAACTGCGAGGCCTCGTCCTGGATGAGCAGCAGCCCGTCCGCGATTTCCGGCAGGTCCCGGGGCGGCGCGGGCGTCTTTGCCAGGATGATCCCGTCCGGCGACAGCGCCGTTGCCCTCACCTCAAACCCCTCCCGCTCCAGCCTCTCGAGCATTTTCGCCCGGGATGTCTTCAGCGAGTTGACGCGGAGGGTAAACGGCGGGATCTCGTTGTCCGCCCGGCAGAGGGCGCGCGCTTCCTCGAGGCCGAAACTGCCGATCCAACGCTCGACGAGCCAGCGGGGGTGGGAAAGGGCCACGCAGAGGTGGCCGACGGGATCGGAATCCGGGTCGGGAAATTCGATCCCCTCGAGCCCCCGGAGGGCGTTTCGCAGGATTGCGTTGACGAGCTTGTCGCGGCCCGGGGCCAGGCGCTTTGCCGTGCCGACGGCCTCGTCGACGGCGGCATAGGCGGGGATCTTCTCCGCGAAGCGCACCTGGTACAGGGCGACGCGGAGTATGTTCCGCACCCCCGGATCGAGCGTTGCGGGGTTTCCCCTGTAGAAGCGATCGATCAGGAAGTCCAGCAGCCCCCGCGTCCGCAGGGTGCCGTAGACCAGGAAGGTCAGCAGCGCCCGGTCGGCTTCGGCCCGCGGCCGCCCCGAGGAAAGGACGCTGTCCAGCAGGGGCTCGGCATAGGCTCCCTCGGCGTCGACTCGGTTCAGGATGTGGACGGCCAGGGCCCGGGGGCTGTCTTTCAGGGATGGAGGCAGCCTCAAGGGGTTCTCCTGATAGGGGCGGCAGAGGTATGCATGCGGAAGCTGAGAAGCTGGGAAGTTGAGAAGTTTGGCGCAGTCTCCAGCAGACTATCGTCTGCCGGCTCCACCAAGCTTCCCAACTTCATAATTTCCTAGCTTCCTCCTTGTGAACCCAGTCTCTTCCCCGGGACGAACCGGAAGCCCCGGAGGAACTCGGCGATGGGCATCCGCTTCCTGCTCTCGAGCTGGACGTCCTTGAGGTACACGGTGCCGCCGCCCGCGGCGACCTGCAGCCCCTTCGGCCCCGTGCCGACGATCGTCCCGGGCGCTTCGCAAACCGGACCGGCGTCCTCGGCCTCGGCGGCGAATACCTTGAGCACCTTGCCGTCCAGGTACGTGAACGCGCCCGGCACGGAAGAGAGCCCGGCCACGAAATGGGCGATGTCTCGTGCGGGGGCCTCCCAGCGGATCAGCCCGTCATCCTTTTTCAGGCGCGGCGCGAGGGTGGCCTGCAAGGGATCCTGGGGTACCGGGCGGAGGGTTCCCGCCGCCAGCGCCTCGATCGCGCGCACCAGGCACTGCGCGCCGAGGACGGCGAGGCGGTCGTGGAGACGGTCGTAGGTCTCTCCCGGCGCGATGGGCGTTTCCTCCTGGAACAGGATGTCGCCCGTGTCGACCCCTTCGTCCATCCGCATGATCGTGACGCCCGTCTTCGTCTCGCCCCGGATGAGGGCCCAGTTCATGGGGGCCGCGCCCCGGTACTTGGGCAGCAGCGAGGGATGGACGTTGATGCAGCCGAGGGGAGGCCCGTCGATGATGTCCTTCGGCAAGATCTGACCGAAGGCGACGAGGACCACCATGTCGGGGGCGAGCCCGCGGAAGACCTCCAGGAACTCCGGCGCCCGGACCTTTTCGGGCTGGTAAACGGCAAGACCGAGCCGCTCGGCCGCTTCCTTCACCGGCGAGGCGACGAGTCGCTGCCCCCGCCCCCTGGGCCGGTCGGGCTGGGTGACGACGCCGATGACGGGCCAGGCCTTCTCGATCAGGAGCTCCAGCGACGGAACCGCGAACTCCGGCGTTCCCATGAACAGAATGCGGGGCTTTTGGGAGGTCATGTTCAACCCTTCGATGACTTGGGGCTAAAGGCTTGAGCCAAAGGGCTTCGGGGAAAATACAGATGCTCTTCTCCTCGCCCTGCGCCTGCTGTTATCACATAAAATTCAAGGGGTCCACATCCACGCGGATCTCACAGCCCGGGATGCCGGTCGCCCCGACGAGTTGCCGGACAAAGGCGTGGAGCGGACGCACCTGCCTGCCCCGCACGAGAAGCTGCCAGCGATATCGCCCCCTCACCTTGCCCAGGGGCGCCTCCATGGGCCCGATGACGGTCAGCCGCGCGCCGGCGCCGTCACCCGCCAAGAGCTTTCTCGCCTTCTGCCCGAGCCGCGCGGCCCCCTTCTGCACACGGTCTTTGTCCGTTCCCGACACGATGAGGTTGATCATGCGGGAGAAGGGCGGGTACCCCAGGTCCCGGCGCAGGGCGATCTCGTCTTCGTAGAAGGCCGCGAAGTCGTGCTCACGGGTCCGCCGGATGGCGTAGTGGCCGGGATGGAGCGTCTGGATGACGACCGTGCCCGGCTGCTCGCCGCGCCCGCTTCGGCCTGCGACCTGGGTGAGAATCTGGAAGGTGCGCTCCGCGGCGCGGAAGTCCGGCATGTTGAGCGTCGTGTCGGCGGAGACGACGCCGACGAGGGTCACGTCGGGGAAATCGTGCCCCTTGGTGATCATCTGCGTGCCGACGAGGATATCGATCTCGCCCCGGCCCAGGGCCGCGAGGATGAGGCCATGGCTGCCCCGGGCCGACGTGGTGTCGCTGTCCATCCGGGCGATGCGCGCCTGCGGGAAGAGCCCCTGGACTTCCGCCGCGAGCCTCTCCGTTCCGAGGCCGAAGCTCAGGATGCGCCCCCCGCCGCACTCGGGGCAGGCCGGGGGGGCCTTGACGGCGAAGTCGCAGTAATGGCAGCGGAGCGCACCCTCGCTCAGGTGATGGGTGAGCGAGACGGCGCAGTTGAGGCAGCGGAACACGTAGGCGCAGTCGCCGCAGTAGTGGTACGTGTTGAACCCCCGACGGTTGAGAAAGAGCAGGGACTGCTTCCCGGCTTCCAGCGTCCGGCCGATCCGTTCGACGAGCAGGCGCGAAAGGGGCCTCACCCTCCCGTCCGGGTCCCGCTCTTCCTTCATGTCCACGATCTCGACGCGCGGCAGCTCGCGCTCCTCGACGCGCTTCGTGAGCGCAAGGTAGACGAACTCCTTTTCTCGGGTGTTGAAGAAGCTCTGCAGGCCCGGGGTGGCCGAGCCCAGGACCACGACGGCCCTCTGCTGCTGCGCACGCACGATGGCCAGGTCCCGGGCGTTGTAGGGCATGCGCTCGTCCTGTTTGTAGGAGGTGTCGTGCTCCTCGTCGACGATGAGAAGCCTCAGGTCGGCGACGGGTGCGAATACGGCCGACCGGGCGCCCACGACGATCCTGGCCTCGCCCCTCGCGATCCTGCGCCACTGGTCGTAGCGGAGCGCGGGCCCGATCCCGCTGTGCAGGACGGCGATCTGACCCGCCGGGAAGCGGCGTTCCAGCCGGCCCACGAGCTGGGGCGTCAGGGCGATCTCCGGGACGAGGTAGAGGACCCGGCCCCCCAGGCGGACCGCTTCGGCGATGGCGTGGATGTACACTTCCGTTTTGCCGCTTCCGGTGACGCCGTGCAGCAGGCAGGGGGTGAAAGCGCCCGAGGAGATCCCCCCTAGGATCGCCTTCAGAGCGGTTTCCTGCTCCGGGGTCAGGGCCGGGGGGGCGTCGGTCCGACCGATCGCTGCGGCCGGTTCGGGTCTCCGCAAGGTCTCCCGGTCGCGGACGGCGACAAGTCCCTTTCTCTCGAGGGCCCTGAAGACGGACAGCGCCCCCTTGATCTCCGTGATGTCGGCAACCGGGGCCGTTCCGCCCCGGGCCTCGAGGGCCTCGAGGGCCATCCTCTGGCGCCCGGAGAGCCTGTCCTGTCCCGCAGCCTCTGTCCGCACGACGATCTTCTCCGTCTTTCCCTGCACGGCGGGCTTGCGAATCCGCTCCTCGAGCCCGACGAGCCCGCGGTCCTCCAGTCGCCTGAGCTCCGCCAGCAGGGTTTTCCTCCCGAGCTCTTTTTCGAGGGTACGCAGGGCCATCCCTGCCGGGCGGCGCGCCAGCGTCTCGAGGATGTCCCGCTCGAGAGGCTTGAGATCGTCTGAATTCCCTGTCCTTACGGCCCACAGCATGCTCTCGATGTCGATGCCGCCCGGGAGGATCTCGCCGAGCGCCCTGCCGAGGGACGTGAAGTAGTACTCGGCGGCCCACCGGTAGAACCGCAGGTCCCCCTCGGTGAAAAGGGCTTCCCGGTCGAGGACGCGGACGATCTCCTTCGTGTCCCGCCGTTCCGTCGAGCGGCGGATGCCGACGATGATGCCTGTGAGCGATCGTCTCCCGAAGGGGACGAGCACCCTCTTGCCCACGGCGATCCCGCCGCGCGCCTCCGACGGCACGGCGTAGGTGAAGGTGCGGTCGGCAGGGATGTTGATGGCCACTTCGACGTACATGGCATCTCGTTGAAGCCAGGACTTTTTCTTTTACCAAGCACTTTGTCCTCGGTGCTTTGACCGCGAAGAGCGGAAGAGCAGAAGTTATGAAGAGCGGCGCATAACCGGGGATTTTCCTCTCTTCTGCTCTTCTTAACTTCCCACCCTCGCGGCGTCGTCACTGAGGCCGGATTTCGGCTGCATGGATTTGCTCGAGAGCTCTGGAAGGGTCAACTATACAGCGGCGCCGGTATTTGGGCAAACGAATTCCCGGCGCGGGACATGAGGGCGGGGCGTTCGGGAGGGTCGGGACGGCGGGCCGCACCGGGGAGAGACCTATTCCCCCCGCTGCTTCTCCATCTTCTCTTCCTTCGTTTTGCAGTCGATGCACTGCGTGGTCACGGGGCGGGCCTGGAGGCGCTTCTCCGAGATCGGCCCCCCGCAGGAATCGCAAATGCCGAAGGTGCCGTCGTCGATCCGCTTGAGGGCTTCCTGCATCTTGGCGATGAGCTTGCGCTCCCGGTCCCGGATGCGAAGCTCGAAGTTGCGGTCCGATTCAAGAGAGGCCCGGTCGTTGGGGTCGGGGAAGTTTTCGGGCTCATCGGTCATCTCCTGGACGGTCTTTTCCGCACCGTTCAGGAGCTCGTTGATCCGGGTNTGAAGAAGGGCTCTGAAGAANTCGAGTTTCTCTGGCTTCATTCGCTGTTCTCGCCAANTGAAGTGCTCTCGGTAAAAAGAGCTAATTTNTATAGCGAATAATCGGCTCGTTGTAAAGAAAAATTTAGTTTNCCTTGCGNGCGGGATCCCTCGAACCGCAGACCTGCAGGATTTTCTCGATGATGTTCGTCGTCGAGGCCCCCTCGACCTCGGGCATGACGGCGACCCGGCCGCCCCACGACCGGACCGCGTCGGCCCCCACGATGTCCTTCTCCGACCAGTCGCCCCCCTTGACGATCACGTCGGGCCGCAGGAACTCGATGAGCTCGAGGGGCGTCAGCTCGTCGAAGACCGTCACGTAGTCCACGGAGGACAGGGCCGACAGCACCTCGGCGCGCTCCGCCTCGGGCACGATGGGCCGCTCCTCCCCCTTGATCGCCCGCACGGAGGAATCGCTGTTCAGAGCCAGCACGAGCACGTCTCCCAGCTTCTTCGCCTCGCTCAGGTAGCGGGTGTGCCCGGCATGAAGGATGTCGAAGCAGCCGTTGGTGAAGACGATCTTCTTCCCTTCCCCTTTCAGCCGGTCGATGACGGCCTTGAGTTCGCCTCTGCTGAAGATCTTGTTCATAGCGGCTCCTGGACGGCCCGTGCGAGTGTCAGGGCTCCCACGGATTCGGCTCCCCCCAGCAGGAGACTCTTAGCGCATTCCCCGAGGGTGCTGCCCGTCGTATGCACGTCGTCCACGAGGAGGATTCGCCGGCCCCGCACCCTCGAAGGGTCGGGCACACGGAAAGCGTCTTTCATGTTAGACCGTCGTTCGTCCTTTTTCAAGCCCGCCTGGGACCCGGTGTCGACGGCGCGCCGAAGGGCCAGGAAGTCCATGGGGATGCGCCTGTGCCTCGAGATCTCCCGGGCGAGGAGGACCGACTGGTTGAATCCCCTCTGCCTGAGCCGCCGGGGATGCAGGGGCACGGGGACGAGGAGGTCGTAATCCTCGATCCGGAAGGAGGGATATTCACGGCGGGCCATCAGGCGGCCCAGCTGTTCCCCGAGGGTGAGGTTTCCGCCGTATTTGAATGCATGGACGGCGTCCTGCAGGACCGCCTCGAAGACGCCGTAGGACCTGGCAGCATCGAAGGGGGGATTTTTCAGCAGGCACCGGCCGCAGAGATGATCGGGTCCGTCCTCCACGGGGTATGGGATTCCGCAGGAAGGGCAAAGGGGTGCCGTGATTTCGCGGACCCCCGTGCGGCAGCCGCTGCAGAAAGGGTATGCGTCACGCGGAGGCTTGACTGTGCCGCAGGCAAGGCACAGCGTCGGGAAGAGCAGCTCCGCAAGGGCCGTGATCACCTCCGCCACATCACATTCCCCTCGGGAGCGATTTGATCTCGCCGGCATCTTCGGCCACTTCCATCTTCGGGGCATCGGACCAGAGCCGCTCGATGTCGTAGAACTCCCTCACCGGTTCGAAGAAGACATGGACCACGATGTCGGCGTAATCCATGAGGACCCATCGCCCGCCCTTCTCTCCCTCGATGCCCAGGGGAAGCGCCCCCGCTTTTTTCATGCCTTCCTCGATGGCGGAGGCGATGCTCTGGACCTGCCTGTCCGACGTGCCGCTGCAGATGACGGTGTAATCGGCAAAGGAGGTGACGTTCTTGATGTTGAGGATCACGATGTTTTTTGCCTTTTTCTCCAGGGCCGCGTTGACGGCCAGGAGAATCTTCTGCCGCGTCGACAAATCCTTCTTAGCCAATCATCCTCCTCGTTTCATGAAGCCCGGGTTCCCGTCAGGGGCTGAGAAGACCGGCCGCCTGCTCCCTAACGCTATGTTTTTGTAACAATATCCACAGGGCCTGTCAATTTCAATTTGCCCGTTGCCTCGACGGTGCATATGTGGTAAATAGCCATAATTACTTGCTTTCCGGGTAAGTGCGATGCAGGACGTCCTGAAACACCTTCAGGTCCATATCCCTTTCGATCAGCTCCTCCAGAAACATCTAGACAAGGTCCTCCGGGAAGGGATCAACCCGGAGATCGCCTTCAACTGCGCCATCCTGGACCGGTTCACCGACGGCGAGTACGCCGGACTGGCGAAAAAGCTCTGCGGGCCCCATCGCTCCATCACCTTCCACGGGCCGTTCATGGATCTGCGGCCGGGGGCCGTCGACCCGGAGATCCGTTACGTGAGCTTCCGGAGGTTCCTGCGCGTCTTCGAGATCGCCGTTCATTTCCGCCCCCGCGCCATCGTCTTTCACCCCTCCTATGATGAGCGATACTACGTTTCATCGGGGCGCAAGTGGCTGGAGAACAGCATCGAGACCTGGTCGAAGCTGCTGCCCCTGGCGGACCAGCTCGACACGCGGATCGCCCTGGAGAATGTCTACGAAACGGACCCCGATTGGATCGGCCGCCTTCTCGACTCGTTTCCGGCGCAACGAGTGGGATTCTGCTTCGACACGGGCCATTTCAACGCCTTCGCGAGGGCACCGCTCGAGACCTGGATGGACAGGCTGGGTCCCCGTCTCGTGGAGACCCACCTGCACGACAACCGGGGAGCCCTGGATGAGCACCTGCCCGTGGGAGAAGGGACGTTCCCCTTCGGGGAATTCTTCTCCATNCTCGAGAGGAATGGNCTTCGGCCCATCCTGACCGTAGAGGCCCACACGGAGCGGNATCTTTCGAAAACCTTGCTCAATATCGAGAGGTTGGGCGTTCTCGAGGGNTTTCGGCGGNCGGCTTCCGCCTTCCCGCCGGTCCCGGAGCCCGCTNCGGGGAGGTCCTGACATGTTGCGCTTCCTGGCAAGACGGCTCCTTTTCATGGTCCCCCTGTTCTTCGGGATCACGGTGATCTGTTTCTCCGTCATGCACCTTGCGCCGGGCTCCCCGACGGATCTGCAGACGGAGATGAACCCCCGCGTGACGGCCGAGATGAAGGAGCGACTGCGGGCCATGTACGACCTCGACAAGCCCCTGCACGTGCAGTACGGCAAGTGGCTGGGCCGTCTCCTCGTGCTCGACCTCGGGGTGTCCTTTTCGCCCGACGCCAGGCCCGTGTCGGCCAAGATCCTCGAGCGGCTTCCCATCACGGTGTTCCTGAACGTTCTCTCCATGGCGCTCATATTCCTGATCGCCATCCCCATCGGGGTGCTCTCGGCGGTGAAGCAGGGCTCGGCGTTCGACCGGGTCATGAGCGTCGTCGTCTTCGTGGGGTTTGCCATCCCGACCTTCTGGCTGGCGCTTCTGCTGATGATCCTCTTCGGGCTGCATCTGGACTGGCTGCCCATCTCGGGCATCCGGTCCCTGAATTACGAGTACCTCCCGCCCGCCGCGGCCTTCTGGGACTTTCTCAAGCACCTGATCCTGCCGGTCTCGATCGCCGCCTTCGGGGGGCTTGCGGGGCTCTCCCGGTACATGCGCTCCAACATGCTGGAGGTGATCCGCCAGGACTATATCACCACGGCCCGGGCCAAGGGCCTGCCCGAGCGGACCGTCATCTACAAGCACGCCCTGCGAAACGCCATGCTCCCCGTGATCACGCTGCTGGGCCTGTCGGTCCCGGGGCTCATCGGGGGGAGCGTCATCTTTGAGACGATCTTCAGCATCCCCGGGATGGGGCAGCTGTTCTACATGGCCGTCATGGCCCGCGACTACCCCGTCGTGATGGGGATTCTCGTGATCGGGGCCGTGCTGACACTCGTCGGGAACCTGCTGGCCGACGTCTCCTACGCGCTCGCGGACCCGCGGATCCGGATCTCCTGAGGGGCAGACGAGGGATCGCACGATGAAAACCGACTTCTGGTACCGATTCTCGAAAAACCGCCTCGCCGTTGCGGGAAGCGCCCTGGTCGTGCTGCTCTTCGTCCTGTCGGTCCTCGCGCCCTGGATCGCCCCCTACGATCCCACGGCGATCGATCTCAAGAACATCCTGCAGCCCCCCTCGGCAGTGCACTGGTTCGGGACGGACCAGCTCGGGCGCGACGTGCTGTCGCGGATGATCTGGGGTGCGCAGATCTCTCTCAAGGTGGGCTTCGTCTCCACGGGCATCGCGATCCTCATCGGCACGATCCTCGGTGCGGTGGCCGGCTACTACGGCCGGTGGGTCGACGCGGTCATCATGCGCTTCGTCGACATCATGCTGTGCTTCCCCACGTTCTTCCTGATCCTGGCGGTCATCGCCTTCCTGGAGCCCTCGATCTGGAACATCATGATCATCATCGGCGCCACGGGCTGGATGGGGATCACGCGCCTGGTGCGGGCCGATTTCATCTCGCTCAAGGAGCGTGATTTCGTGCAGGCCGCCCGCGTCATCGGGGCGAGCGACGCGAGGATCATCTTCATTCACGTCCTGCCCAACTGCATGGCCTCGGTGCTCGTGGCGGCGACCCTCGGTGTGGCCGGGGCGATCCTCACGGAGTCGGCCCTGAGCTTCCTCGGGATCGGCGTGCAGCCGCCCACCCCGAGCTGGGGCAACATCCTCACGGCCGGGAAGGACAACATCGACATCGCCTGGTGGCTCTCCCTGTACCCGGGGCTGGCCATCCTGTTGACGGTGCTCGGTTACAACATGCTGGGCGAAGGAATCCGGGACTCCCTGGACCCGAGACTCCGGAGCTGAGGCGGTCAACCATACGATCAGTCCCGTCAAACCGGCGGGTTCACCACGAACTCAAGGAGGGATCGGGATGAAGAAACTGGAGGCATTCAACATGGACAGCGTCGACAAGAGAATCATCGAGCTCAAACTCAAGAAGGGCGAGATGACCGACACGTTCCTCGCCAAGTACCTCGCCACGCTTCCCGACGTGGCGAGCCTTGCCGAGGAGGTCCCGGTGGACCTGGAACAAAAGAACCCCGCGAAAGGATAAGGCGGGCGCAGATGCTCATCGACTCGCATGCCCACCTGGAGATGTCCCCTTTCGACAGGGACCGCGACCAGGTCATCCGCAGGGCGAAGGAGGCGGGCGTGGAGATCATCGTCACGGTGGGCACCACCGTGGAGGACTGCCGCAGGGCCCTCGAGATCTCCCGCCGCTACCCCGGCGTCTATGCCGTCATCGGCATCCACCCGCACGAGGTAAAGGACATCAAGGGAGCAACCTACGATTCGCTCAGGGAGATGGCGAACCAGGAGAAAGTCGTCGCCTACGGGGAGATCGGTCTGGATTTCTTCCGCAACCTCTCACCCCGTGCGATGCAGATCCGCCGCTTTGGGGAACAACTGGAGCTGGCCGCGGAGCTGAACCTGCCCGTCGTAATCCACGACCGCGACGCACACCGGGAGACGATGGATCTGCTGAAGGGATGGAACGGGGGCCGGAGGGGCGTCATCCACTGCTTCTCCGGCGACTACCCGATGGCAAAACAGTGCATCGATCTGGGTTTCTGCATCTCCATTCCCGGCACGGTGACCTTCGAAAAGAACGAGAAGCTCCGCTCCATCGTCCGCGACCTGCCCCTGGAGTCGCTTCTCGTGGAGACCGACTGTCCCTATCTCACGCCGAACCCCTTCCGGGGCAGGCGCAACGAGCCCGCNTACGTGGTCCACACGGCGCGGANGGTGGCCGAGATCAAGGGGAGACCCTTCGNGGAAGTGGCGGCCGTGACGACGGCCAACGCAAAACGGGTATTCAACATCCCCTGAACGCGGAAGTNGCGAAGTTGGGAAGTTGTGAAGTTCGGNCAACGCCGGTGCGATCGCATGGGTATCCTCTCCGAGCTTCGGAGCTTCATAACTTCCTAACTTCCTTCTTTTCCAGGTACATCCGGATCCCGCGGATGCTGTTGACGCAGAAATTGCGCTCGCGGGCCTGGATGTCATTCGGCAGCGCTGTCCAGCCCGACATGTCCGGGTCGAAGGCGATCAGATCGGCCAGGACGGCTTCCTCGAAAGGCCCGCTTCGCGCCCTGACATGCTTCGCCGCCGTTTCGACCCAGAAGTCCAGCTGCCGCCGCGCCCGACCGAAAAGGGCCGCCGTGTCCTGCCTGCAGCCGTAGTGACCGAGGCAGACGAGCTTTACGTCCAGGGCTGCAACCCTGTCGATCGAGTCCCGGAACGTCCCGTGCTGAAAGGGCGGGGGCGTGGCAGGCCGGCAGTAGAACCCCTCTTCCAGGGGGACGTACACCCCGCACACCTCTCCGGCAAAGAGGATGTCGCCCGCCCGGTAGGAGACGTGGTGCGCCGCGTGCCCCGGCGTCTCGACGGCATCGATCACGAGGCCGCCGGCAGGGATCGCCTCCTGCCAGGAGATGTCCGCCTCGGGCACGGGGGCCATCTCTCCATAAGCCTCTGCCACGTTCCCCAGGACCTTTCTCGATTCTTCCCAGAGTTTCTGCGGGGCCACCAGGTGGGGGATCCCCCTGGGGTGGCAGTTGACCTTCGCCCCGGGATAGTATTTCAGGAGATGTCCCGTGCCGCCCGCGTGGTCGAGGTGGATGTGGGTGAGCAGGATGTGGTCGATCCTGTCGACACCGGCCTGCTTCAGCCGTTCGGCAAGGTGGGGGATCGTGGAGGCCGGCCCCGGGTCGACGAGAAGCGTTGCGCCGCCGACCCTGAAGAGCCAGGCGCTGATGAATTTCCTGAACCCCTCGAGGGCCTGGTCGATGTCGATGAGGTGCAGGTTGTCGCGGATCTGCAGCATGGTCACGGGCTTCCTCCCCTGCGGGAATGGTGGACAGTATAGGCGTGCCAGCGGGGACTGTCAACGGATCGGGTTCATCGGGCCCGAAAGATCCGAAGCCACAGCGCACCGGACATGCAGACGACTCCCAGGGAGGCGAAGGCGAGGCCCCGGGCCGCAACCCCCCGGCCGGCGGCATCGAGGATGGCGCCGAAGACCAGGGGCGCCAGGAAAGCCATCCCGAAGCCCGTGAAGGAATAGACGGCCGGTGTGAGCCCCCTGTGCCGATCCGGCGATTCAGCGACGAGCGCCGCCGTGAGTGCCCCGCTGTCGAAGAGGTTTGTCATCCCGCAGAGGAAGCACGGGGCCGAAACCAGGTGGAAGATGAACCCGGCCGTAAACCCGAGGACACAGCCGAGAAGCCCCGAGCCGATCACGTGGATCGCGATCGCCCTGCGTCGCCCCCAGACCATGGTGCCCTCGTTGCCGAGGATGCTGGCGTGCATACCCGCCAGCAGGATGATCATGCCCACGTTCTGGGGGGAAAGAGGCGCTGAAAAGCCCGGCTGGAGACTGAGGCTGAAGACCAGGAAGGCGACGAGCCCCGACCGGAACCCGAAGAGTTCCCGGCAGTGCGCCCCGTAGCCCAGGATGTAGCCCACGGCGGGGCGGTTGCCCCGCACGTCCCGGAGATCAAGCGCTGAGATGTGCAGACCCGCACGGGATGCAGGCGGCTCGCGGGGCGTATTTCGAGCGCTAATTTGCGCGGGCCGGGCAAGAATTCGCTTGATTACGGCAGGCCCTTGGGGTAAGTTGAACACACAACTGAATAGCCGATCCTGGGGGTGCCGTACAGGCTGAGAGTATACCCTTCGAACCTGACCTGGGTAATGCCAGCGTAGGGAGTGGCGGAAGCGAATGTATAGGCGGAAGGCACATCCACTCGAGATGTGCCTTTTTGTTTTGGAGGAGAAGGAAATGGAAGCGAAGAGAGTATTGACGATCGCCGGGTCCGATTCCGGCGGGGGGGCCGGGATCCAGGCCGACCTGAAGACGATCACGGCCCTGGGCGGCTTCGGCATGAGCGTCGTCACGGCGCTGACGGCCCAGAATACCCTGGGCGTCCAGGGGGTCTACGACATCCCCGTCGAGTTCATCGAGGCGCAGTTCGACTCCGTGGCAGGCGACATCGGCGTCGACGCGGCGAAGACGGGCATGCTCTCCTCGACGGCAATCATCCGCTGCGTGGCAAAGAAAATCCGCCAATACAGGATCCGCAGGCTCGTCGTCGACCCCGTCATGGTGGCAAAGGGCGGCAGCCCCCTGCTGCGCGAGGAGGCGCGCGGGACCCTGATCAGGGACCTGATCCCCCTGGCCGCGGTCGTCACGCCGAACATCCCCGAGGCGGAGGTCCTCACGGGGATGCGGATCACGAAGAAGGACCATATGAAGAAGGCCGCCCTCCTGATCCGCAAGCTCGGGGCGAAGAACGTCGTCGTCAAGGGCGGGCATCTCGAGGGCGATGCCGCCGACCTGCTCTTCGACGGGAAGAGCTTCCACGAGTTCGCGGCGAAGCGCATCGACACCAAGCACACCCACGGCACGGGGTGCACCTTCGCCTCGGCCGTTGCCACGGGGCTTGCCCAGGGCTTCGGGGTGCTCGAGGCCGTGGGAAGGGCGAAGGAGTATGTCACCGAGGCCATCCGGTTCGGATTCGCGATCGGCGGGGGCCGGGGCCCGACGAACCACTTTGCCCCCGTCATCCGCGAGGCAGAGCGCTGGCGCTGCATCGAGGAGCTGAGGAAGGCCGTCGCGAGGCTCAAGGGCGGGCGGACGGGAAATATTGTCCCCGAGATCCAGTCCAACTTCGGCTATGCCCTGCCGGGGGCGTCATCCGCTGCGGAGGTGGCCGCCGTCCCGGGCCGGATCATCCGGGTCGGGGAGAACGTAGAGACCCTGCATGACCCCGCTTTCGGGGCCTCGAGCCACGTCGCCAAGGTGATCCTGGCAGTGATGCGCTTCGACGGCAGGTACCGGTCGGCCATGAACATCCGCTTCTCAGAGGAGATCGTCGAGATCCTGAAGGACCTCGGGTTCGACGTGGCGAGCTTCGACCGGGCCCACGAGCCCCGGGAGGTGAAGCTTCGCGAGGGCTCCTCCCTCGAGTGGGGGACGACGGATGCCCTCTCGCGGCACAGCGGGATCCCCGATGCCGTATTCGACCGGGGCGGCGACGGCAAGGAGCCCATCGTCCGCATCCTCGGGCGCGACCCGGCCGAGGTGGCCGGCAAGGTGCTCAAGGTGTCGAAAGCACTGCGC
>Ga0067045_1003082_pt1 | contig 30692 bp, 19 predicted proteins | sample TerdegcTABiofilm_FD_59184 | JGI IMG/M metagenome (GOLD analysis project Ga0067045, IMG submission 59184) | Combined Assembly of (Gp0054472, Gp0054536) Wastewater bioreactor microbial communities from Singapore -Terephthalate degrading...
GCTCGCGCACCCGCCGCTTTCCGTTGCGCACAACGGACAGGGGCTCTTCTCTGGAGTCCGCCTCTTCTCATCGGCTTGTCCTTGTCACAGGCTGCCCCTTTGTCTCGAATTGACCGTGGATTCGCGGCCGCCGGTGCGATGGCTTCTTTTGGGCAAGTATAAAAGGACGGAATCGTTTCTGTCAAAAACTATCTGGCGGTTCGGAGGCAGGCAATAAAATAGGGGAACCTCCCCCCCTCCTTCCAAAAAAGGGAGATTCCCCCAGGGGATGGCCCGGGCGAACCCGGGGCGAGAACATCTCGTTCGACGGGCCGTCAGGCTCTGCAGCGGGTTCGCGCACCATCCGATCCGTGCAGGATGCCCGGCACCGGGACAGAGGCCGGACCGTACAGATCGATGAGGCCGCGTTTCAATGACTCTCTTCCTTGATCCCCTCCAGGGTGTCTCTCTCCGGGTGATGAAAGACGGCCTGGCCTCTGCCCGCGTGAAATACTAGGGAATGCGGGCGGGAAACACAATACGGCGGTCGGGTGATTTTTTTCTCCGAACCGATTCTTAGCGCTACTACGAAATAAGTATTAGCCCGATACGGACGTTGCGCCTGTGGATAGGGCGGGGCGGGTCATTTCACGACGAAGGTGACCGTGTCGGCCAGTCTCGATGAAGACTTTGCAGTGAAGATGCCATACGTACAGAAATGGATCTGCGACGCAGACAGGTGCTCAGAGAACCGGATGACGCAGCTCGTTCCGCCGGCGCCTCGCGTTTATTTGATTGAAGCGGTCATAGGACGTGAGGAACGAAGCCTTGATCTTGTCAGGATGGTATGGGAACTCCTGTGACATCGGGTTGAGGATGTGGGCACACTCATCCAAGAGCGCCGCATATTATCGTAAACCCGCATCTCGCAGCTGAGGCGATCCTCGCGCGGGTGATTAACCGGTGCGGCGAGAAGGCCCCGTGGGATCAGGGCTCATGGACTGGCGACTCCTCGATAGGTGCCTTTCCCACGGTCAAAAGCGACAACATCCTCGCCCGCAGATCATCGTGATCAAGCTCGAGAGGGTTTTCCCGGGGTGTGACATCCACCAAGCGAATCATGGCGGCGGGATACGGATATTGTTGACTAGCAACAAAAGGCAGGGCCATCGCAAGCCCTGCCTGATTTCCGATGAATGAGTGTATTCAATGCCGTGTCAGATACCAGACTTTTTCCGAGCACCTGCCAGGCAAATAAGCCCCAGACTGAAAAGTAGAATGGTGCATGGTTCGGGTACGGGAGTCACATGATTGAAGGCGACCTGACTTGATCCGCTGGAAGGGTTGACAAATATTTTATCATTGCCGGATGTAAGGAAAGCTGCATCCTGCAATTGCCCGTACACCCGGAGTTCGTCGGCCGAAACCTCATCATTAAAAAGCATCAGGAAGGAAGAATANACGCCATGGGAAGCACCNGAAGCATTGACGCNAAGAGAATCGAAGTCTGCCGCGCCGAGGGTATTGTCAAAGGTTATTCCTCCCCCATAGTTGGCATNGTTGTTCGCGACCGTATCGGTGATGAGGCCATTGTTGAAAAATNGAATCCGTCCCATTGCCCCGTTGGCGGTAAGGTTCAAAGTGGCAANGAGAATCTTTCCNTAGTTCACAATGCTGGTTTCATCAANCTGATCAACAACATTGAGAGTTCCCGAAACAGAGCCGAAGTTCTGGAACGTGGTTGTCGCCCCTAGCGTGATAAAGTTGAGATCCGCCAGAAGGGATGCATAGTTTGTGAAACTGAAGGTCCCCTGCCCGGTATTTCTGACATCAAAGCTCCCGTTGATGTCACCGTTGGACACGAGGTTGAACTGGCCTCCCGCGTTTTCGATGTATCCGGTACCTTGTATGCCGGCGTTATTTAGGAATTCTACCGTTACGCCGCTGGTGATGCGGATCGTGCCGCCGCCCCAATTAACAGAATTGGAAATAAGAATCTGTGAATTTTCCGTAATATCCAACGTCTGGCCCGAACCCGGAAGGTCAGCCTCTGTCAGAAATGCCGCTTGGGACATGACGGGAATGAGCACACAAGCCAATGCCAGCGCGAATCTTAAATGCATGAGACGCCTACCTCCTCTTTTTCGCTGACTATTGCCCGTTAAATCGAGTCCGGTGAAGACCGCTTATCGTTGTCACTCTGTCTTGATTCTATTCATTGCCTGTTGGATAAATTGCAACTTGCCCTAAGCGTGGGTCCTTCGGCAGGGGGTACCTCGCAGCTTGCTGCAAGGCATATCATCTTGATTCGGACTGTTAAGAAATGTCTCGTAAGCCGTGAACAAAAAAATTAGCAATATCAATGCCAGTCCGCAACTAATTGATTTCTCTTTCAATTTGATTATGCCGGAGATTTTAAATTGTAAGCAATCTCGACAGGAGCGCGCGTCATGAACTGCCAACAGCGCTGTAATTGCTTGAATCGAGTCATGTATTATGAAAAAAAGAAAATGTCGGAAAGCTTTACACGATATTGATGGACTAGCTCAGCAAAGTGATTCAGAGCTCCGGTGCCCCCGTCCCCCCTCCAAGCCTGGAGACCATTTCGTGCACGATACGAAGCAAAGAACTCGCGGCAGTAGCATTTCCATGGCGCCCGGAAGTCTCCGGAGCCGGTCAAGCCGGCGCCTATGGGTGTCGGGCGCCACGAGTAAAAGATTCTTGAGGTTGATACGTTTCCGGGTCAACATTCGCAACATCGAAAGCTTCGACAATACGGTGCATGCGGGAGAAGCCGCGAACCGTTGAGCCTAATCTTGAGACACCTGATCACGAAGATCAATCGCAACGGCGGTACGGTAAACTGCAGACTGAATAACGGGGCGGGTCATTTCACGACGAAGGTGACCGTGTCGGCCACACGTTCCTCCCGGTCGACGAGGGTCAGCACGTGCCGGCCGCGCTCGGGCTTCCAGGCAAGCGTGGCCGAGGAGCCGAGGGCGCGGTCGTCGAGGCGCCACTCGTGGGTGTCGCCGGCGAAGCGCCCGACGAAGGAGACCCGCTGCAGCTCGGCGGGGATGTCCGGGTCGAGGGTGATGATCGTTGCGGGCTGTGGGTAGACGATCCGGGCCGCGACGTGGTTCCTTTCGACGGCGATTTCCCCCTGCGGCTCCGTCCCCTCGATGAACCACTCGGTCCGCGGGGGCTCGAGGCTGTCCCGGAAGCTCACCTGCTGTGCGACGATGCCCGCCGGGGGCCTGGGGGCCATCGAGGCGGTGCGCCGGTGGAGGTGGTTCATGATGTCGAGCCACACCGGGGCGGCGCCGGTCATGCCCGAGACGTTCCACATGGGCCCGCCCGGGAAGTTGCCCACCCAGACCCCGACGGTGTAGCGCTCGGAGTAGCCCACGCACCAGTTGTCGCGCATGTCCTTGCTCGTGCCGGTCTTCACGGCCGTCCAGAAACGGGTGGCCAGGGGGTTCTCGAGGCCGAAGGTCGCGCTGCGGGCCTCTCGGTCCGAGAGGATGCCCGAGACGATCCCGGCGGCCCTCGCGTCCATGACGGGCACGGTCTTCTCCGCCGCATCGCCTGCGGCGATCCTGAGCCTGCCCCGGCGCCCCCCGTTGGCGAGCGTCCGGTAGGCGTTGACCAGCTCGTGGAGGGTCACGTCGGCCGAGCCCAGCGCGAGCGAGTAGCCGTAGTAGTCCGCCTCGCGGTCGAGGCTTTCCACCCCGAGGGCCCGCAGCCGCTCCACGAAGGCATCGGGCGTCACGAGCATCAGCGTCCGCACGGCGGGGATGTTGAGCGAGGCCGACAGGGCCGTCCGCAGGCTCACGGGGCCGAGGAACTCCCGGTCGTAGTTCTCCGGCACGTAGAGGCCGCCCGCCGTGGGGATCTGCAGGGGCGCATCCTCCAGGATGGAGGCCGCCGTCAGGAAACGCTTCTCGATGGCCAGGCCATAGAGGAAGGGTTTGAGCGTGGAGCCCGCCTGCCGCAGCGCCCGGATGCCGTCCACGTGGGGCGCGGTCGAGGTGCTGCCCTGGTTGGCCGCATAGGCCAGGATCTCGCCCGTGGCGTTGTCGACGACGAGGGCGGCCCCGTCGCGCACGTTTCTGTCCGCGAGCTGCGAAAGCTGGCGGTTGAGCGCCTCCAGCACGAACCCCTGGAGCTCCCCGTCGAGCGTGCACTGCGCCCGCTGTCCCGCCTCGCCCGCAAGCAGCATCCTCGCCACGTGCGGGGCGAGCGCAACCCGGGGGCGGATCCGGTAGGGCCGGCCGAGGGCCTCGGCGGCAAGGGCCGCGATGTCCTCCGCGCGCGACGCGGAACCGGTCCGCTCCGCCAGCCTGGCGGCCCGGCGCGCCACGGTCTCTGCGGACGTTCGGGCCGAGGGGATGAGCGAGGCCAGCAGCAGCGACTCCGCCTCGCCGAGGCCGGAGGGGTCCTTGTCGAAGAGGCCCCGTGACGCGGCGGCGATCCCCTGCAGCTCCCCCCGGAACGTGATGAGGTTCAGGTAGGCCTCGAGGATCTCGTCCTTGGACCAGGAGCGCTCCAGCGCGAGGGCCGCCGAGATCTGCCGCAGCTTCTCGCGCCAGTTCCTCTTTGCGGCGCGGGGCGTCGCGGCCGCGTCGAGTCGCGAGGCGAGCTGCATGCTGATCGTGCTCGCGCCCCGGGATCCGCCCCGGAGCGCGTGACGCAGCGTCGAGACGGTCAGGGCGACCCAGTCGACGCCTCCATGGTCGCGGAAGCGCCTGTCCTCGGCGGCGATGACGGCACTGCAAAGCGCAGGCGAGATGTCGGCCAGGGCCACCCAGTCGAGCCTTCTGCCCGTCGGGTCCACGCGCAACTCGTGGATCACGCTGCCGTGCCGGTCGATGAGCACGGCGTCGGAGAGGCGGTGCGCGGCGCGCACCTCGTCAAAGGAAGGAGGCGCAGGCCCGGAAAGGAAGAGCCCCGCGGCAAGCGCGCAGAGGAAGGCGGCGGCGCCGACGAAGACGGCGGCAAGGGCGAATTTCCAGCCTCGGAGTGAAAAGCGGGTCACAGGTCTTTTCCGTCTGTTCGTACAGACAGTTTTGAATTATGAGTTTTGAGTTTTGAATGATTGAAAGGGGATCGCCGCGCGTCACGGATTCACCGACAGCGTCGGGTTCGGGATCTCGCCGAACATCTCCGGTGCATAGAGCGCCTCGGCCCGGGTGGGCGGCATCTGGAAGGTGCCCTCGTTGTTGAGGCGCAGCGTGTAGCCCGTCCTCCAGGTCCCCTTCGGGACGTAGCGGTAGTAGAACCGGCAGGCCTCGAAGGCGCGCTCGACGTAGGCCTCCTGCGCGCGGCCCGCGTTCTTCCCGCGGCCCGGTTCGAGGCCCACGGCGATGACGGCCGAGCCCGCCGGGATGGGGTCGCTCAGGACGACCCAGGTCATGTCCGACTGGGCCTCCACCTCGAGGAGCACCCGCACCACGTCGCCGCGGCTCCAGAAGCTCTTGACCTTTTTCTCCACGGCCGTCACGGTCTTCTTGATCCGGTAGCCGCTCGAGAAGGGCTTACGGAGCGGCACGGCCGCAAGGGCCTGGACCGTCGCCCAGGGGGCGCCGCCCCCCTCGTGGCCCAGCGCGAGGGTCTCCTTCCTGTCGGGCCAGTCGAAGCGCACCGTCCCTCCTCCGGGCGTTTCCCAATAGCCCCAGGTCACCGAAGAGGACTTCGACCCCAGCGACGCCGTGGTCTTCCCCGAAACCTCTGCCTTCTCGAAGGCCGCCGAGAACTTCTCGAAGGCGAGCGTCCCCCAGGCATTCGCCGTCGTCGTGTCCCAGTGCCCCTGCTTCATCCGGCCCAGGGCCCCCCTGGCGATGCGAGGGGCGTCCTCCTTCCAGCCCTCGAGGTCGGTTGCGGCCAGCAGGGTGCGCACGGCGTTGACATCGGGCGAGACCATGAGCCACCACAGGCCGTCGGCCCTCTCGGTGGAAAATCCCATCGCCGTGCCCTGCAGGTTCAGGCGCGAGCGAAGGATCTGCTGCGCCGCGGCGAGCTTCTTCGCACGGTCGGGGATGTCGGCCGTGCGCTTCAGCAGGCCGATCCAGTCGATCACGGCCGAGGTGGGCCAGAGATGGGGCTCGACGGCCACGGAAGCGAGCAGGGCCGCCTTCGACTTCCCGTAGCGCGAGAGGGCCTCGACGGCCGCCACCTTGCGGACGGCGAGGTCCGCCGTCGCCAGGTCGCTCGAGCGCCGGATGCGCCCCTCCGCGAAGCCCGCGAGACCCTCCGCCATGCGGTCCCGGAGGGCCGCCGGGATCTCGAAGCCCGCCTCGTGGGCAATGGCCATCACGTAGGCCGTCAGCACGTCGCTTCCCGTCCGCATGAGGGGGAAGTACTTCAGAAGACCTTCGCCGTCGAGGTAGGCCGGAAGCTCGCGCATCCGCTCCTTCCAGAGCGCCCTGTCGCGAAGGGCCACGGCCTTCGAGATCTTCTGCTCGAGGCAGCCGTAGGGGTAGAGCGACATGTACTCGCGCACGCCCTGGAGCCCGTCGGCGATCCGCGGCTGCAGCCGCACCGCGATGCCGCCCCTGTCGGCGAGGGCGCCGGCCGGCTGATCCACGGGGATCTCGACCCTGTCGCGCACCTGCAGGAGGGTCGCCTGCCAGGTCCGGACGGGGACGGCGGGGACGATCCTCTGCGCAACCCGGATGCGGTCCTCGGTCTTGCCGTCGCGTTCCACCGCCGAGATCTCGTAGTCTAGCTTGCCGACGCCGGCGGGCACCCGGATGTCCCACCCGATCTCCTTCGCCTCGCCCGGCGAGAGGCCGACGCGCAGCGTCTCGTAGTCCGTCTTCTCCTTCCCGGCCGTGACGGCTAGCCGCGCCTCGGCGTTCATGGGCCTCCCGGTCGTGTTGCGGATCGTGACGCCGGCCTTCAGGAAGTCGCCCTCGCGGGCCAGAGGCGCGATGCCCGCCAGCAGCTGCAGGTCCTGCGTCGTGCGGACGTCGGCCTGCCCCGTTCCGAAGAGGTCCGGCCCGCCCGTTGCGACGGCGACGATCCGGTACTCCGTGAGGCTGTCCTTCAGGGGGATCTTCAGGCGCGCCTCGCCCTTCTCGTCCAGCGGCACGGACGCCTTCCAGACGAGCAGCGTGTCGAAGAGCTCGCGGGTGATCTGCTTGCCCCCGCCGCCGCCCTGCGGCAGGGCCTTGAGGCCGAAGTGCCGCTTGCCGATCACCATCATCTGCGCCGTCGAGGTGAAGATCTCGTAGGGCCGCTGGCCCATCATCGCTTCCAGGATCTTCCAGCTGCCGTTTGGCCGAAGGGCCAGGAGACCCCGGTCGACGGCGGCCACGGCCAGCTCCGTCCCCCCCGGCGGTTTTTGCCCGGAGGCCGTGCGGACCCGGAAGAGAACGTCCGCCTCCTGGCGAACCCGGTAGACCGGCCTGTCGGGCTTGACCTCCACGGCCAGCTCGTGTTCCCTCCATCCCACGCGGATCTCGGCGATGCCGAGCTTCCAGGCGGGCTTTCCGGGGTCGAAGGTCGCCGTGGGGGCCGCCTCGCCCGTCCGGCCCCGGACGGCGAGGACCGAGACGAAGGCGTTGGGCGCGTAGTTCCGCTTCACGGGGATCTCCACGACGGGGTTCGTGCCCGAGAGCTTCTGCACGAAGGCGTCCGCGATGCCCTCGCGCTCCACCGTGACCAGGGCCGTCGCCTCGCGGAAGGGCATGCGGACCTGCAGGCGGGCCTTCTCGCCGGGTTCGTAGCGCTTCTTTTCGGGGATGACGTCGATGCGGTCGTCGTTGCGCGCCTCGAACCACCAGTCGTCCTTGCCGGCCGCCCAGAGGCTGAAGGTCGCCAGGGCCGGGTTGCCGTCGGCGTCCCTTGCCTCGGCCTGCAGGATCACGTTGCCCGAGACGGGCGAGGGCGCCTCGCAGAGCAGCAGCCCCGAGGCGTCGGTCCTGCCCTTGCAGTGAGGGCCCGCCTCGCAGACCGCCGTATGGGCGTCGTCGGATTCGGCCTTGCAGGGCACGGCGATCCGCTTGACCTCGGAGACGTTCTCGTAGGAGTAGAACCCGCCGGCGATCCGCCTGCGGTGCGAGTAGGTCTTGCGCTGGTAGAGCTCCACGGCAACTTCCGTGTCGGGCACGGGGTTGCCCGCCAGGTCGAGCACGACCACGCGGTAGCGGAGCGAATCGGCCGAGGCCGTCCAGGATTCCGGCTTCAGGCCCACGGCGAGCCTCGACGGGGCAAGCGGGATGTCCGCGGCCGCCGTCTGGACCTCTCCGTTGGGGTCGCGGTACTCGAGCTCGGCGTGGAGGGACCTGGGCGCGTCGATCGTCGGCAGCTTCGCGAACGCCGTCCGCGCGGAGCCCGTCTCGTCGAGCCTCAGCTCCTGTGTGGGCAGGCGGCGCAGGCGGTCGCGGGCGGGGCCGTCCTCATCGCCCAGGCCCATCTCGTCGTAAGCCGACAGCGTCCGGGTGCCCTCCCTCAGCCGCTCGCCCGAGAAGGTGTACTCGTCGTATCCCGCAAAGCTCAGCGCCCGTGGACGGATCTCGCCGCGGAGCTTCACGGGGAGCCGTCCCGCCCCGCCGCCGGTGAAGTAGGACACGGAGAGATCGAGGCCGACCTCCTTGGGCCGCACGGGGGGGGCGGCGGGGCCCTGTATGACGGCCTTCATCAGGGGGATGCGGAACTCCTCCACCTGGAAGGAGCCCGTGGTGAGCTTCGGCGCATTCCTGTCGCCCTTCCGGGCGAGGCTCACCTCGTAGGAGCCCAGGCGTGCCCCCTCGGGGATCTTCCAGTCCGTCGCGGCGCTGCCGTTGTCTTCCCAGGCCAGCGGCACGCGGTACTCCTGCCCGCTGCCGCCGTGGCGGATCACCGCCTCGTCGAAGCGGGAGCGGTCCCCGGGCAGGGAGAGGCCCGCCGTCGTGGGCACCCGCAGGATGTGCTTCATGTGCACCGTCTCGCCGGCCCGCAACAGGGTGCGGTCCAGGATCGTGTGGCCGACGACGTCGTCGAGTCCGCGCCAGTCGCCCGAGGGGAGCTGGAAGCGCCAGGGCTCGATGCCGTCCTCCCAGCTCGAGTGGGTGAAGGTGGCGTCCTTGTCCGTTCGGGCGAAGACGAACAGGCCCGTCGCCATGCCGCCCAGCATGCCCGTGTGCTCGCTGTAGTTGACGGGCCAGCTGCAGCGGGCCTGATTTTCCCGGGAGGGGAGGGTGCCCTGGATGAGGGCCACGCCCCGCTCGTCCGTCTTCCCCTGCCAGAGCCTCTTCCCGCTGCAGTCGCGCACGGAGAGAGCGGCGCCCGCCACGGGGGCGCCCGTGTCGAGGGCCGTGACCCAGATGAGCGAGGACTCGCGGCCCCACTTGAAGTGGGCCGCCAGGTTCGTCACGAGGGCCGCCGCCGGGACGAACAGGGGTGCGGGCCTGGCCAGCAGGTGCCGGCCCAGGATGCGGCTCTCGAGCTCCACGACGTGGAAGCCCGGCCTGCCGAGCGGGATGCCGATGACCTCGAAGGCCTTCCCGCCTCCCGGGGCGGGCAGCATGAACTCTTTTCCCGCCGTCTGGCCCGCGAAGAGGGACTTCTCACGGGTGGCCGAGGCGACGTTGCGCAGCCAGTGGATGACGCGCTGCTCCTCGGTGAGGCTCACCGTGCGGACCCTGCCCTTGACCTGCTGGTCAAGGGCGGGCCGGCCCTCGAGGGTCATCTCCACTCGTCTTTCCGGGCGGGCGGCGGCATCCGGCGTCTCGGGGACGGTCTCCTCGGCGTCGCCCTCGACGGTGAGCAGGTGGTTTTTCAGCTCCGCCTCGATGTTGCGCACCGTCACGGGCAGCAGGGGGGTCGCCGCCTCGAGGATGCCGAAGCGCGCGGCGAATTTCGCCAGCGGAGGATACCCCTCCGTCTTCACCGTGAGCGGGAAACGGCCGGCGTTGGCCAGGGGGCGCCCCGAGTCGTCCTTCATGCCCTTCGGCATCTCGATGGAGAACGTCGTCATTTCCGGGAAGGGCCCGGGGAAGGTGATCATCTGGGTGTGCGTGCGGCTCTGGTCGTCCCCCGTCTTCGGTTTCCAGGTCTTTCCGCCTGCGTCTTTCAGGACGATGTCCTTCGCCAGGCTCCAGGGCGCGGGCGCCGAGAAGGTCATGCGCATGGGCAGCACGGGGATGCAGCCGCCGCCCTTCTTCTCCCGGGGACAGGAGAACTCGGCCCGGAAGGGGGTCCGCGCCTGGAACTCGAGGACCTGGTCCTCTTCCGTCTCCACACCGCTCTTCGCGGCAATGCCCTTGCCCCAGACGAGCCGGACCTTCGCCGCCGGGGGGAAGGCCTGCCGCGCGCGGAGGGTCACCAGCGTGCCCTCGCCCTTCGGAATGCGCAGGGCCTTGAGGATCTGCTCGCGCTCCTTGCCCGCGACGAGGGTCACACCCACCCGCTCGTTCACCCCGCTGACCGTGAACCACGCGTTTTTCAGGAGCGTCTCCTGCACGGGCTGCGCGTCCACGGTGAGCACGAAGACCTGCCTCTCGTCGATGGAGGTGTCCCCCTCGTAGGGGCGTGACTGGATGATGGAGGGCCCGCCCGTGGAGAAGGAGAAATCCCCGTCGCCCGCGACGGAAGCCCCTGCCTGCGTCTTCACGCCGGCCTTCAGGGTGAAGCGGCAGGCGACGCCGCCGGGCAGGTTCCGCTCGAAGTCGTAGGACCAGGTACGGGCGTCGATCCAGCGTCCCCGCCCCTTTTCGGCGCATTGGATGTCGAAGGGATCGGACAGCCGAGGGTCACCGAAGGAGACCATGGGCTCCGAGAATCGCGCCGTCACCTGGCGGATCTCCTTGACGGTGCCCCGGGGCGAGAACATCTCGATGCGCGCACCCTCGTCCGCGCTGAGCGCGGCCGGCGCGGGGAGCATTGCGAGGATGATCCAGGGCAACAGGCAAAAGCACGCGAAACCGCGAAACGGGATGCATGGGCGCATGGCCGACCTCTCGGGGTGGGATTACTGGGAGGTTGTTTAGCAGAAATAACGGAATGAGGGCAAAGGCTTTCTTCTCAAACCAGGTTCGAGGTCCGAGGGCCGAGCTACAAAGAAAAACCTCGATCCCCGAGCCTCGCTTCTCGATCCTCTTATGAATGCCGACGTTTTCTGACGGCCACTGCAATCGCCGGGACGGCCAGGAACCCGAGCAGCAGCGGGTACTCGATCGTGTAGACCAGCGGCGTGAGCGCCCAGCGCACCGCCGTTCGCAGTCCCTCGTGCCGCGCGATGAACGCGGCTGCGGGCGGCGACCAGGCATAGTAGAGATCGAGGAAGACCCTGCCGATCCGGGTCGGCGCCAGCACGCGGTCCCTGAAGTCGCGCAGGGCCTGCACGTGCGGGTCGAGGGCCGAACCGAAGGCCGCCGTGGCGATGAAGCAGCTCACGAACACCGCCGAGTCTTCCCCCGGCAGGCTCACGGGCGTGAAGACCTGGATCCGCTGATTCACCGTGTCGGCGACGTAGAGGTTGCCGTTCGGGCTCACGGCGAGCCCCGTCGGGCCGTCGAACTGGCCGCCTGCGGTGCCGAATGTGCCCCACTTGGCGCGGAACTCCCCGCCGGGGGAGAATTTCTGGATGCGGTAATTGCCCGTATCGGCCACGTAGAGATTGCCGCTCGAGTCGACGGCGACACCGGCAGGACTGTCGAATTGGCCGTCGGCCGTCCCGAGGGAACCCAGGGAGCCCCGGAAGGATCCCAGGGAGGAGAATTTCTGGATGCGGTGATTGCCCGTGTCGGCGACATAGACGATCCCCAGGTTGTCCACCGCCACGGCGGAGGGCGCATTGAATTGCCCGTTCCCGGCGCCGGGGGTCCCCCAGCCGGAGAGAAAGCTGCCCGTCGGCGAAAATTTCTGGATGCGGTGGTTGCCCGTGTCGGCCACGTAGAGGTTGCCGCTCGAGTCGGTCGCGATGCCGAGCGGCCGCTCGAATTGGCCGTTTGCAGAATCCCGGGAGCCCCACGAAGCGATGAAGACGTTCGACGCGCCGAACTTCTGGATGCGGTGGTTGCCCGTGTCGGCCACGTAGAGATTACCGGCCGAATCGCCCGCAACGGCCGAAGGCGTGTTGAATTGACCGGTGGCCGTTCCCAGGGCGCCCCACACGGTCGTGTATGCCCCCGCAGCGGTGAACTGCTGGATGCGGTGGTTGCCCGAGTCAGCCACGAAGACATTGCCGAGGGAGTTCACGTGCACGTCCGTGGGGCTCGAGAGCAGGCCGGGTGCCGTCAGGGCGGAGCCCCACGTGAGCTCCCACGTGCCCGCGTCGCTGAACCGCTGGATGCGGTCGTTGACCGTGTCGGCGACGTAGACGGTCGCCCCGGTGGTGCTGACCGCCACCCCCTGCGGGTTGTTGAATTCGGTATTGCCTGTGCCGAACGTTCCCCACTGGGTCACGTAATTGACGTTGGCGCTCACGACGAGGAATTTCTGGACCCGGTGGTTGAGGGAATCCGTCACGTAGACGTTGCCGGCGGTGTCGACATCCACGGCCGTCGGGGCGGCAAACTGGCCGTTGCCCGTCCCTGCGGTGCCCCAGGCAGCGACGAAGGAATCGGCAGAAGAAAATTTCTGGATCCGGTTGTTGCCCGTGTCCGCGACGTACACCTCGCCCGAGAAATCCGCCGCAATGCCCAGGGGGCCCGAGAACTGGCCGTTGCCCGAGCCGGTGGTTCCCCACGCGCTGATAAAGGTGCCCGACGAGGTGAACCGCTGGATCCGGTCGTTGCCGGTGTCGGCCACGTAGACGTTGTTCGAAGAGCCAACCGCCAGGGCCGAGGGCGTATCGAACTGCGCGTTGCCGGCACCCCGGCTTCCCCATTGGGTGATGTAGGCGCCGGCGGCCGTGAATTTCTGGATGCGGTGGTTTCCCGCGTCGGCCACGTAGACGTTCCCGAGGGAATCTACGGCCACGTCGGAGGGCAGGTTGAACTGCCCGTTTCCGGCGCCGAAGGACCCCCAGGCACTCAGGTATGTTCCCGAGGCGTTGAAGACCTGGATCCGGTTGTTCCGGGAGTCGGCGACGTAGACGAACCCCGAGGAATCCGCGGCGATGCCGAGGGGCTTCTTGAACGTTCCGGTGCCGGTGACGTCGGAGCCCCAGGAGGTGACGAACAGGGCCCCGCCGTCCGATGCGACGGGGTCCTGCTGGCGCGGCATGAAGACGAGAAAGAGGATCGGGACCAGGGCGAAAAAAAACAGTCGGAGGAGGGTTCTCTTGCTCATGGCGATGTCCTCGCATGGGGCCGACGGATCGGGGGAGATCCCGGGCGGCGGGCTGTCGTGAAACCAGGGTAAGAGCCCCGTAAGGGAAAGTAAAGTATGATTTTTTTCTAATCGGGGTATTAGAAAAACCTACGAAAAAAAGGTGAGTCGAAATGAACGGGACGGACCGGGCGGGTGTGCCCGGCGGCGCGGGCAGCGGCGCCAAGGGGAGGGGGCAGCCGATCCGGCCGCCCCCTCCGCCTCCGCTGCGCTTCCCCGCGTTTACTTCACGCCGTCCGGCGGGATGGGGTTGTTGATGTTCGATTGCTGTCTGTTCTGGATCTCCCTTACGATCTCCGCCGTTGTCCTGTACCTTCCCACGGAGAGGTCCATCTTCGTGCCGGGCGAAACATCCGAGCCGGCCCGAATGCCCTGCTCGAGAACGATGTCGTTCTTTTTCGGGTCGCTCGTCGAACGAAGGACAACGTTGGGGATGAGCTTTGCCTTCGTCAGAGCGGAGTTCGCCTGCATCCAGTGCATGCCCACGACATTCGGGACTTTCGCCGGCGCCTCGTAGCGTCCCACGACGAGCGGCACCTGGCTTCCGGGGGACAACACCGTGCCGGGGGCGGCCGACTGCTTGATGACGATGCCTTTCTTCGCCGGGTCCGTGACCGTTTCCTGCGTGACGACGGTGTTGAGCTTGTTTGCGGCGAGGATCTTCTGGGCTTCCGCAATCGGCTTGCCCGTGACGGAGGGCACCTTCACCTGCGCGGGCGGCGTATACTGGCCGACGACGAGGGGCACCGGGGAGCCCGGCGCGAGGGGCGTTCCGACGGCGACTTTCTGGGCGATGACCACGCCGTTTCGCTGCGGTTCCGCAACGGGCTGCATGGTGACCTGGGCGTTGAGCTTGTTTGCGACGAGGATCTTCTGGGCTTCCGCAATCGGCTTGCCCGTGACGGAAGGCACCCTCGCCTGCGCCGCCGCCGTGTAAACGCCCACGATCACGGGTACCGCCGATCCGGGAAGCACGGCCGTCCCCGGGGCGATCTGCTGCTTCAGCACGATCTGGTTCTTGCCGGGGTCCCCGGTGTTTTCGCGGATGACCTGGGCGTTGAGCCTGTTGGCGACGAGGGCCTTCTGGGCTTCCGCCATCGGCATGCCCGTCACATTCGGGACCCGGGCCTGATCCGTCAATTTCCCGGCCACGAGGATCAAGACCTGCTGTTTGCTGACCCGGCTGCCGGCGGGCGGTCTCGTGGCGAGCACCGTGCCGTCCTGCTTCGGGTTCGTCACCGTCCGGTACTCCATGCCCACCTTCCATCCCTGATGGATCAGCCGCTGCTGGGCATCCGTCGCCTTCATGCCGGCCACGTCGGGGACCGCCTCGACATGCTGGGCCGCGGCGATCGACGGGAACACAAACAGCAGAGCAGTTAGAAGAACACAGAACAAACGAAGCATTTTCATACGATCCTCCCTTCTTCATCCCGGTGTTTCTGGAGAATGCAAGGCAAAGGGTGTGCCAAATGAGGCCGAAGGGCCGGGTCGACAGAATATGGTTGACTCCCCGGGGGGCCTGTAATAAACAGGTGTCAGCTAACCGTATGGAATCGGAAGAGGAATCTTGGCGACGAAAAAACTGTTCATTCGGACCTTCGGCTGCCAGATGAACGTCCACGACTCGGAGCAGCTGGAGGAACTTCTCAAGGGTTCGGGGTACGCGAGGACGGAGAGCGCGAGGGAAGCGGACCTCATCATCGTCAACACCTGCAGCATCCGCGACAAGGCGGAGCAGAAGGTGTACAGTCAGCTCGGCCGCTACCGGCATCTCAAGAAGGCGAAACCGGGCCTGCAGATCGGGGTGTGCGGCTGTGTGGCCCAGCAGCAGGGGGAACGGCTGCTCGAGAAGGCCCCGTTCGTGGATCTCGTGATCGGGACCCACAACCTCGACCGTATGCCCGAGTACATCGGGCTCGCCCGGCGGACGGGCCGGCCCGTCATCCAGACGGGTTTCCGCAACACGGTGCCCTCCATCGGCATCCCGGCCCTCCCCGCGAAGGGCTCCGTGAGCGCCTTCGTCACGATCATGCAGGGGTGCGACAACTACTGCGCCTTCTGCATCGTCCCCTACCTGCGCGGCCGCGAGGAGAGCCGGGCGTTCGAGGACATCCTGCACGAGGTGAGGGCGCTGGCCGCCCGCGGGGTGAAGGAGGTGACCCTGCTGGGCCAGAACGTGAACTCTTACGGCAAGTCCCCCGGCGGGGGGCGCACCTTCGCGGAACTTCTCCGCGCGATCGGCGGGATCCCGGGCGTCGAGCGGATCCGCTTCACCACCTCTCACCCCAAGGATCTCTCCGACGACATCATCGCCTGCTTCCGCGACGTGAAGAGCCTGTGCGAGAGCATCCACCTGCCGGTCCAATCCGGCTCGGATGCGGTGCTCGCGAGGATGAACCGGCGCTACACGAGCGCCGATTACCTCGACCGGGTCCGCAGGCTGAGGGAGGCCTCCCCGGAGATCGCCATCAGCTCCGATATCATCGTCGGATTCCCCGGAGAGTCAGAGCAGGACTACCAGAAAACGCTTGACCTGATGGAAAAAGTCAGGTTTGATACATTATTCTCGTTCCAGTATTCCGAGAGGCCGGGAACGGCCGCCGCGGGGCTCGACGGCAAGGTGAGCCCCGGGGAAAAGCGCAGGCGGCTCATCGAACTCCAGGCCCTCCAGGACCGCCACACGCAGGAAAAACACGACAGCCTCGTCGGAAGGGTCGTGGAAGTCCTCGTGGACGGCACGAGCCGCAACTCCCCGTTCGACGTGACCGGCCGCACGAGATCGAACAAGATCGTGAACTTCGCGGGAGGCAGGGACCTCATCGGGAAGACGGTTCGGGTCCGGATCGTGGAGGCGTTTCTGCATTCCCTCCGCGGCGAGTGGCTGGGACAAGAGGGAGGGTTCCTCAGATGTTCGTCGAGATGAAGGTGTCCGGTCTTACCATCGACCCGCTGACCAACACGCCCATCGTGATCCTGAAGGATCTCGAGGGAAAGCGGGCCGTGCCCATCTGGATCGGGCTCTTCGAGGCCAGCGCCATCGCCACGGAGCTCGAGAAGATCAGCTTCTCGCGGCCCATGACGCACGACCTCATCCGCGACCTCCTGAAGATCCTCGAGGCGAAGGTGACGAAGATCGAGATCGTCGACCTCAGGAACAACACGTTCTTCGCCTGCATCCACCTGAAGCGCAACGGCGACACGCTGATCGTCGATTCCCGGCCGAGCGACGCCATCGCCCTGGCCCTGCGGGTCAACTGCCCGATTTTCATCGACGAGAAGGTGATCGAGAAGTCGCGCAACATCGACTTCGCCAAGAAGGTCGACGAACTGGACAAGAAGAAGACGGAAGAGCTCAAGGAGTTTCTCGAGAATCTTCCCGAGGAGGACTTCGGGAAGTACAAGATGTGACGGCGCCGTCACACCCCGAAGAGGCCCTGCGTGGAAGAGACACGACGCATTTATCTGAAGATGGGCGACAGGGTCGTCCACCTGCGCTATCCCCACTGGGGCACGGGCATGGTCGTGGAGGAGCAGAACTCCACCGTGCTCGGCGGGAACTCCTTTGTGAAGATCGTCTTCCGGGACGGCCGGGTCCGGGTGTTCGACAACAACTTCGCCCATGCCTGGTGCTGTTACTACGCCGGGATCCGGCGCTGCACGTGATCGAAACGGACTGTTTGCCACTGAAGCGCATAAAGTAGTCATAAAACCCGATTTTATGGACTTTTTTGTGCGTTTTCGTGGCTATTTTTATTGGGGCCTGATATAAGGGCTTCTTCAGCCTGTTCGCGGGTGTACGGCTGAAGGGGCAGACTCAGGGAAGCTTGAAGTTAGGAAGTGATGAAGAGCGGAAGAGCGGAGTGGATGCAGGAATTTTTTATTCCTGGCCGCGATAGGGAACGAGTTCATGGAAAAGGCCATCGAGGACTTCGGCAACCACCTGGCGACGGAGAGGAACCTGAGCCCCCACACCCGGCGGAGTTACCTGGCCGATCTTGGCCAGTTCCGGGCGTTCCTGACGGAAAGCGGGCTGCTCCCCGCGGGCGGAAACGAGACGGAACAGCTCGCCGCCATCGACCACATGGCCGTCCGTTCGTTCCTGGGTGCGCTGTACCGCAGGAAGGTTCGGAAGGTGACGATCGTGCGGAAGATCGCCGCCCTTCGCACCTTCTTCAACTACCTGGTGCGGGAGGGCAGGGTCCGCGTGAACCCGGCCGAGATGGTCCAGGCCCCGAAGGCCGAAAAAACTCTTCCCGCCTTCCTGCCGGTGGAGGAAATGTTTTCGCTTCTCGGCGTGACGTTTCCGGACGATGTCGGCGGGGCACGGGACCGGGCCATGCTGGAGCTCTTCTACTCCTCGGGGGTCCGCGTCAGCGAGCTGACCGGACTCAACCTGGGAGACGTCGACGTGCGGCAGGGCCTCGTGAAGGTCCGGGGCAAGGGAAAGAAGGAACGGATCGTGCCGGTGGGAGGGAAAGCCCTGCGGTCGGTGGAGGATTACCTTGCAAAGCGCGGCGAGTGGGCCCGGCACCGTCAGGCCGCGGGAGGGGATGCGCCCCTGTTCCTGAGCCGGAACGGCAACCGGATCGCCACGCGGAGCGTCGCGCGGGTCCTCGACCGCTGCGCCGTGCGGAGCGGGATCAACAAAAAGGTGAGCCCGCACACGCTGCGGCACAGCTTCGCGACGCACCTGCTCGATGCGGGGGCGGACCTCCGTTCGATCCAGGAGATGCTGGGCCACGAGAACCTCTCGACGACGCAGAAGTACACCTCGGTCACCGTGGCGAAGCTGATGGAGATCTACGATCGCGCTCACCCGAAGGCGAAGGGATAGAGTACAGGGTACAGGATACGGGAAGGACAGGGAAAGGCACCGCATGAACATGGAGATACACGGCACCACCATCCTCGCCATCCGGCACAGGGACAAGGTCGTCGTGGCCGGGGACGGCCAGGTCACCTTCGACCAGACGATCATCAAGCACGGGGCCCGCAAGGTCCGCAGGCTGTTCCACAACCGGGTCATCGTAGGCTTTGCAGGCGCCACGGCCGATGCGTTCACCCTCTTCGACCGCTTCGACCAGAAGCTCGAGCAGTACAACGGCAACCTCCTGAGGGCGGCCGTGGAGCTGACGAAGGACTGGCGCACGGACCGGGTGCTGCGCCACCTGGAGGCCCTCATGATCGCCGTGAGCCGGAATGACTTCCTCGTCATCTCGGGAAACGGAGATGTGATCGAGTCCGACGACAACGTGGCCGCCATCGGGTCCGGCGGGCCCTATGCCCAGGCGGCGGCACGCGCCCTCGTGAAGCACTCCGATCTCGATGCCGCGGAGATTGCCCGGGAGTCCATGCGGATCGCCTCGGAGCTGTGCATCTACACCAACGACCGCGTCACCCTCGAGGAGATCGACCTGAACGCGGAGGAAGAGCCGGACCCGGATCGGAAGGTGAAGGGGAAGCGGTAGGCGCCCTGCGAAGATAGAAGTTAAGAAGCTATGAAGTTGAGAAGTTCGGAGGGGCATTCAGCCTGATTTGTCTCTCAGCTTGTCCAAGCTTCACAACTTCTCAGCTTCGCAACTTCTCTTCACACGCAAAGGATACGACTCAGGTAAACAACCGGGTATTGAGAGAAAATAAATGTCAGCCATCGAATTAACCCCCAAGCGAATCGTCTCCGAGCTCGACAAGTATATCGTGGGCCAGGCCGAGGCCAAGCGGGCCGTGGCCATCGCGCTGCGGAACCGCTGGAGGCGCCAGAACGTCCGGCCCGACCTTCGCGACGAGATCGCCCCGAAGAACATCATCATGATCGGTCCCACGGGCGTCGGCAAGACGGAGATCGCCCGCAGGCTCGCCAAGCTCGACAACTCGCCCTTCCTCAAGATCGAGGCCTCGAAATTCACCGAGGTGGGCTACGTGGGGCGCGACGTGGACTCCATGATCCGCGACCTCATGGAGATCGCCGTGAGCATGGTGAAGCAGGAGGAGATGGGAAACGTCCGGGCCAAGGCCAAGGAGATGGCGGAGGACCGCGTCCTGGACCTGCTGCTTCCCATGAAGCGCGCCGAGATCCGCAGCCCCGAGGGCGGGGAGGCGGCGATGGGCGAGAGCGACACCGGGACCTCGGACACGCGGGAGAAGCTCCGCCAGATGCTGCGCGAGGGCAGGCTCGACGCCCGTGTCGTCAACCTGGAGGTCACGGAGAAGGCCGGGGGGCCGATGATCGAAGTCTTCTCGTCCTCCGGCGTCGAGGACCTGGGCCTCAACATCAAGGAGATGTTCGGCAACCTCTTCCCGCAGAAAAAGAAGCGCCGCCGGGTGCGGATTCCCGAAGCCCTCGCGATCCTCGAGGAAGAGGAGGTGCAGCGCCTCGTCGATATGGACAAGGTCGTGCGGCTCGCCCACACCCGCGTCGAGCAGTCGGGGATCATCTTCCTGGACGAGATCGACAAGATCGTGGGAAGCAACACGAGCCACGGCCCCGACGTGTCCCGCGAGGGGGTCCAGCGGGACCTGCTGCCCATCGTGGAGGGCTCCACGGTGAACACGAAGTACGGCATGGTGAAGACGGACCACATCCTGTTCATCGCCGCCGGGGCCTTCAGCACGACGAAGCCGTCGGACCTCATCCCGGAGCTGCAGGGGCGCTTCCCGATCCGGGTCGAGCTCGACTCGCTGACGAAGGAGGACTTCATCCGGATCCTCACGGAGCCCTCCAATGCCCTGGTGAAACAGTACATTGAGATGCTCGCCACGGAGGGGGTCCGCGTGGAGTTCACGGGAGACGCCGTCGCCGAGATCGCCGAGGTGGCCACCCTCGTGAACGAGCGTACCGAGAACATCGGGGCGAGGCGCCTCTACACGATCATGGAAACGATGCTCGAGGACATCTCCTTCGACGCGCCCGACATGGCGGGCCGCGACGTGGTCATCGATGCGGCCTACGTGCGGGAGAAGCTCGAGGACATCGTCGAGGACGAGGATCTGAGCCGTTATATATTGTAACGACAGGCAGCAGGGAACAGGTGACAGGTAACAGGTGAAGAGGGCAACGAGGTCTTTTCCTGTCACCTGCCACCTGACACCTGTCACCTCTTGATGGGAAGCTGAACAGAACTTTCACTGATCCGAGGAGTCAAGAGATGACCGACAAGCAGCTGGGCGCCCAGGAGCGGGCGGAGATCCTTCTGGAGGCCCTGCCGTACATCCGCCGGTTCTACAACAAGACGATCGTCGTGAAGTACGGCGGCCACGCCATGGTGGACGAGGAGCTCAAGAGGCTCTTCGCCGTGGACATCGTCATGATGAAGTACATCGGGCTGAACCCCGTCGTCGTCCACGGCGGCGGCCCCCAGATCGGGGCCGTCCTCAAGAAGCTCGGGAAGGAGTCCCGGTTCATCCAGGGCATGCGCGTCACCGACGAGGAGACGATGAGCATCGTCGAGATGGTCCTCGTGGGCTCGGTCAACAAGGAGATCGTGGGCCTCATCAACCGCAACGGCGGCAGGGCCGTGGGCCTCTCGGGCAAGGACGGCAACCTGACGAGGGCCGAGAAGTACTACCTTAACGAGGAGAAGCAGAAGGACATGCCGACGGAGATCATCGACGTGGGTCTCGTGGGCAAGGTCAAGGAAATCAACGCCGGCCTCGTCCAGTCGCTCGTGAAGGACGGCTTCATCCCGGTCATCGCCCCCACGGGGATGGGCGACGGAGGGGAGACGTACAACATCAACGCCGACATCGTGGCCGGCGAGGTGGCGGCGGCCCTCAAGGCGGAAAAGCTCGTCCTGCTGACGGACGTGGAAGGGGTCTGGGACAGGGGCAAACAGCTCATCAACACGATGGACAACCGCCGGGCTCTCGAAATGATCGACGACGGGACGATCGCCGGCGGGATGTTCCCCAAAGTGAAATGCTGCCTCAAGGCGCTGCGCGGCGGCGTCGGCAAGGCCCACATCATCGACGGCCGGAAGAAGCACGCCGTTCTGCTGGAGGTGTTCACCGACCAGGGCGTGGGGACGGAAATCGTTCTTTAGCAGGATTCAGAGGACAGGGTTCAGGGTCCGGGAACCATGAAAAAAGAAGAGCTCATCGCCGCGTCGGAGAAGAACATCATCGGCACCTACCGGCGGCAGCCCGTCGTCTTTGTCCGGGGCGAGGGGGCGCACCTCTGGGACATCGACGGCAAACAGTACGTCGATTTCGTCGCGGGGATCGCCGTCTGCAGCCTGGGGCATTCGCACCCGAAAGTCGTCGAGGCCATCTGCAGGCAGGCCGGCACCCTGATGCACGTCTCCAACCTCTACTACACGGAGCCCCAGATCCGGCTGGCCGGGATGCTCACCGAGCACTCCTTCGCCGACCGGGTGTTTTTCTGCAACAGCGGGGCCGAGGCCAACGAGGCGGCCATCAAGCTGGCGCGCAAGTACGGGCACGACCGTCTGGGGGGGAAGTACGAAATTCTCACCATGAAGGGCTCCTTCCACGGCCGGACGCTCGCGGCCATCACGGCGACGGGCCAGGAAAAGTTCCACGCGGGCTTCGCGCCCCTGCCCGAAGGGTTCCGGTACGTCCCCTTCAACGACGTGCCGGCGCTCGAGAAGGCCGTGTCGGAGAAGACCTGCGCCGTCCTGCTCGAGCCCATCCAGGGCGAGGGCGGCGTCCGGGTGCCCGACGAGGGGTACCTGAGAGCCGTGCGGGAGATTTGCGACCGCAGGGGCATCCTGATGATCCTCGACGAGGTGCAGACGGGCATGGGGCGGACGGGGAAGCTCTTCGGCTATGAACACTACGGCGTGACGCCCGACATCATGACGCTCGCCAAGGCCCTGGGGAACGGCGTTCCCGCGGGGGCGCTCGCGGCGACGGAGCGTGTCGCCTCGGCCTTCAGCCCGGGGACCCACGCCTCGACGTTCGGCGGAAACCCTCTCGCCATGGCCGCCGCCGTGGCCACCCTGGAGACGATCCTGGCGGAGGGCTTCCTGGAGAACTGCGCGAGGATGGGCGAGTACCTCCGGGAGCGCCTCTGGACGCTGCGGAAGAACCACCCCGTCGTCCGGGACGTCCGCGGCAAGGGGCTGCTCGTCGGCCTCGAGCTCTCCGTCGACGGCAATCCCGTCGTGAAGGGCTGCCTGGAGCGGGGCGTGCTCGTCAACTGTACGTTTGACCACATCCTCCGGATGGTTCCGCCGCTGGTGATCACGAGGGCGGATGTGGACAGGCTGGTGCAAGTACTCGATGAGGTGCTGGAACGTTGAAGAAAGATTTCCTGAGCGTCTACGATCTGACGAGGAGGGATTTCGACCGCATCTTCAGCCATGCGGCGAATCTCAAGACCATGCTCAAGGACGGGATCGTCTACCAGCCCCTGGCGGGCAAGACGCTGGGGATGATCTTCGACAAGTCCTCGACGCGCACGCGGCTCTCCTTCGAGGCCGGGATGTACCAGCTGGGGGGGCTCGCCATCTTCCTCAACAGCCGTGACACCCAGCTCGGGCGGGGCGAGACGATCGCCGACACGGCCCGGATCGTGTCGCGCTACCTCGACGCCGTCATGATCCGGACCTTTTCCCAGGAGTCCGTCGAGGAGTTCGCGCGGCATGCAACGGTCCCGGTCATCAACGGGCTGACGGATCTCATGCACCCCTGCCAGATCGTGAGCGACCTGTTCACCATCGTCGAGAAGAAGGGCGGTTACGAGGGCCTCAAGATCGCCTACGTGGGCGACGGCAACAACGTGGCCAACTCCTGGATCGACGCGGCGGCGAAGCTTCCGTTCAGGCTCGCGCTGGCCTGTCCGAAGAACTACGACCCCGACGCCCGGATTCTCGAGAGGGCGAGGAAAAAAGCACCGAAGGGGGTCACGCTGCACCGCGACCCCGTCCAGGCCGTGAAGAACGCCGACGTGGTCTACACCGACGTCTGGGCCAGCATGGGCCAGGAGGACGAACAGGAGGCCCGCGCCAGGGTCTTCGAAGGCTACCAGGTCAACCGGCAGCTGCTGCAGCACGCGAGGCCCGATGCGATCGTCATGCACTGTCTGCCCGCGCACCGCGGCGAGGAGATCTCGGCGGAGGTCCTGGACGGTCCCCGATCGGCGGTCTGGGACCAGGCGGAGAACCGGCTGCACGTGCAGAAGGCCATCCTTGAGATCCTCATGAGCAAGTGATGCTTGCCCTGAAAACAATCATGCCGTTTCGTTGACGGCGTAGGGGTTGAGGGCTTGAAGGAAAGAAGGTTGGCGGATCGGGAGGCGTTTGTTCTGCCGGGAGCCCGTCCAACCCTCTTACCCTCTCACCCTCTCACCTTCTTCATTCAAGAGAGGAGGAACGAACAGTGTCGAAACCGGTGAAAAAAGTGGTTGTCGCCTATTCGGGCGGGCTGGATACGTCGGTCATCATCCGGTGGCTCCTGGAAGCCTACCCCGGCTGCGAGGTCATCGCCTTCGCCGCCGACGTGGGCCAGAAGGAGGAACTCGAAGGCCTCGAGCAGAAGGCCATCAACACGGGCGCCAGCAAGTGCACCATCGAGGACCTGCGAGAGGAGTTCGCCCGGGACTTCGTGTTCCCCATGCTGCGGGCCAACGCCATCTACGAGGGCACCTACCTGATGGGCACCTCCATCGCGCGGCCGCTTATCGCCAAAAAGCAGATCGAGATCGCCCACCGCGAGAAGGCCGACGCGGTGTGCCACGGCGCCACGGGCAAGGGCAACGACCAGGTCCGCTTCGAGCTGACCTACATGGCCCTCGATCCGGACATCCGCATCATCGCCGCCTGGCGCGACGACAAGTGGACCTTCACGTCGCGGGAGGACATGATCAACTACGCGGCCAAGCATAACATCCCGCTGCCCGTTTCCAAGGACAAGCCCTACAGCTCGGACCGCAACTCCCTGCACATCTCCCACGAGGGAGGAATCCTGGAGGACCCCTGGAACGAGCCGACGGAGGACATCTTCACGATCACCGTCTCCCCCGAGAAGGCCCCCGACAGGCCGACGTACGTGGAGATCGACTTCGAGAAGGGGAATCCCGTGGCGGTTGACGGAAAGAAGATGAGCCCGGCCACGCTGCTCGACCACCTCAACACGGTGGCCGGCGCCAACGGCATCGGGCGCGTGGACATGGTGGAGAACCGCTTCGTGGGCATGAAGTCCCGCGGGGTCTACGAGACCCCCGGCGGCACGGTGCTCTGGGCCGCGCACCGGGCCGTCGAGACGATCACCATGGACCGCGAGGTGATGATCCTGCGCGACGGCCTGATCCCCAAGTATGCCCAGCTCGTATACAACGGGTTCTGGTTCGCCCCCGAGCGGCAGGCCCTGCAACGGTTCATCGACGCCTCCCAGGAAAACGTGACGGGCACGGCGCGCCTGAAGCTCTACAAGGGCAACTGCATCGTCGTGGGCCGCAAGTCGCCCCACTCGCTCTACAGCGAGGACATCGCCTCCTTCGAGAAGAGCGGCGGCTACGAGCAGAAGGACGCCACGGGGTTCATCCGGCTCAACGCCCTGCGGCTGCGCATCGGGGCCTACCTCAAAAAGAAGCGTGGCTGATCGCCACACGGCTAGGGGCGTAAGGCTAAAGGCGTAAGGCAAAGACGAAAAAATCTTTGCTCTCCGGCCCTAAGCCATAAGCCCTTTGCCTTTAGCCTGTCTGGATGGGTGGTGCATGAGCGGAAAAACGCGGAGAAAGCTCTGGAGCGGGCGGTTCAGCGGCGAGACGGACCGCCTCGTGGAGGTCTTCACGGCGTCGCTTCCCTTCGACGTGAGGCTCTTCGACCACGACATCGAGGGCAGCGTCGCGCACTGCCGGATGCTCGGCAGGCAGGGGATCATCCCCCCGGCGGACGCGGAGAGGATCGTCGAGGCGCTGGGGGAGATCCGGGAGGAGATCCGGTCGGGCGCCTTCCGGTTCGTGCAGGCCGACGAGGACATCCACATGGCCGTCGAACGGGGCCTCATCGAGCGGATCGGGCCCGCGGGGGGGAAGGTCCACACGGGCCGGAGCCGCAACGACCAGGTCTCCACCGACATGCGCCTCTACCTCCGGGCCGAGATCGGGGACATCCTCGACCTCGTCGCGGGGCTCCAGCGGACGTTCGTCGGCCTGGCGAAGCGGGAGGTCGACACGATCCTGCCGGGGTACACCCACATGCAGAAGGCCCAGCCGGTTTTGCTGGCGCACTACCTGCTGGCCTTCCGGGAGATGCTGGCACGCGACGCGCAGAGGCTGGGCGAGTGCCTCGAGCGGGTCAACGTCATGCCCCTGGGCTCGGCCGCGCTGGCGGGGACGAGCCTGCCGCTCGACCGGAAATACACCGCGAAGCTGCTGGGGTTCGGGGCCGTTTCCGCCAACAGCATGGATGCCGTCTCGGACCGGGACTTCGTCGCCGAGTTCATCTTCGACGCGTCGCTTCTCATGATGCACCTGAGCCGGTTCTGCGAGGACCTCATCATCTGGTCCTCCGGCGAGTTCGGGTTCGTGGAGATCTCCGACGCCTACACGACGGGCTCCAGCATCATGCCCCAGAAGAAAAACCCCGACGTGGCCGAACTCGTCCGGGCGAAGACCGGGCGCGTCTACGGCAACCTCATGCGGATGCTCACGGTCCTGAAGGGGCTTCCCATGACCTACAACCGGGACCTGCAGGAGGACAAGGAGCCCCTGTTCGACACCGTGGACACCGTGAAGGCGAGCCTCATGGTGCTGATCGGGATGGCCGGCAACCTGACCTTCAACCGGCAACGGATGATGGAGGAGGCCGCGAAGGGCTTCTCGACGGCCACCGACGTGGCGGAGTACCTCGTCACGAAGGGGGTGCCCTTCCGGGAGGCCCACGGGATCGTCGGCCGGCTCGTGGCCTACTGCATCGCCCGGGGCAAGGGGCTCGAGGAGATCCCCCTGCGCGAGTTGAGGAAGTTCTACACGGGCTTCGACGACGGCGTCTATGCCGTCATCCCGGTGAAGAAGGCCGTCAACGCCCGCAGCACCCTGGGCGGCACCGCGAAGAAGGAGGTGCTCAAGCAGATCGAACGGGCCGAAAGAACGGCGGGAGGCGGAAGGCGAAAGGCAATGGGGACATCATGAGAAGAACGAGCTTGTGGAGACGGGCCGCCGTCATTATAATGGGCCTCTTTTTGCTGGCCGGCACGGCCTGCGGGAAGAAGGGGGATCCGCTGCCTCCGGAGCAGCCGAAGGCGAAACCCGGCGCAGGGCAGCCGGCAAGTCCGGCCGCCCCGGTTCCCGCCCGCTAGCACAGGGATCGACAGGGGTTCGGGATGAATTACTTCAACTACCGCGAGGACAGGCTCTGGTGCGAGGACGTGCCCGTCGAGGTGATCGCCGGGAAGGTCGGCACGCCGTTCTACCTCTACAGCCATAAAACCCTGCTGCAGCACTTCCGGGTCTTCGACGAGGCCCTCCGGGATGTCCCCCACATCATCTGCTACGCGGCCAAGGCGAACTCGAACCTCGCCATCATGCGGCTCTTCGTGAGGGAGGGCGGCGGCGTCGACATCGTCTCCGGCGGGGAGCTGTACCGGGCGCTCCAGGTCGGTGCGGACCCCTCGAAGATCGTCTACTCCGGGGTGGGCAAGCGGATCGACGAAATCGATTTCGCGCTTCGCGCGGGCATCCTTATGTTCAACGTGGAGTCCTCCGAGGAACTGGGGGTCATCAACGAGAGGGCGGGCCTCCTGGGCGCGAAGGCGCGCATCTCGCTGCGTATCAACCCCGACGTGGACCCCAAGACGCACCCGCACATCTCGACGGGGTTGAAGTCCAACAAGTTCGGCATCAACATCGAGAAATCCCTCGACGAGTACCGGCGGGCCCGGACGCTGCCGCACGTGGAGATCGTCGGGGTGGACTGCCACATCGGCTCCCAGGTGACGCAGATCTCCCCCTTCATCGATGCGCTGGAGAGGCTGAAGAAACTCATCGACCGGCTGAGGGAAGAGGGCATCGAGATCCGCTACCTCGACCTCGGCGGGGGCCTGGGCATCACCTACAACGAGGAGCTGCCCCCCCACCCCCAGGAGTACGCCCGCGCGGTCCTCGACTCGGCCCGCGACCTCAAGGTGACCTTCATCTTCGAGCCCGGGCGCGTGATCGTCGGCAACGCGGGGATCCTCGTCTCGAGGGTCCTCTACACCAAGGGAAACGACGAGAAGAACTTCGTCATCGTCGACGCGGGGATGAACGACCTCATCCGGCCGAGCATCTACGGGTCCTACCACCAGATCCAGCCCGTGGTATCGAGGGACCGCGGGAGCTTCCTGGCCGACGTGGTGGGCCCGATCTGCGAGTCCGGGGATTTCCTCGCCAAGGGGCGCATGATCCCGAAGTTCGAGCGCGGCGATCTCCTTGCCGTGATGAGCGCCGGCGCCTACGGGTTTTCCATGGCCTCGAACTACAACTCAAGACCGCGGATCGCCGAGGTCCTGGTCAAAGACAGGAAATTCCACGTCATCCGCAGGCGGGAGACATACGCCGACCTCACACGGGCGGAGAGGGTGCCGGCGTACCTGAAATAAAGGGTCCAGGGGTCAGGGTTCAGGGGTCAGGGTGTACGGAAGGGGATCTTTCCTGTACCCTGTGCCCTGTGCCCTGCACCCTGGGCCACGGAGCGGCCCATGATTGAGTTCTACAAAATCCAGGGGAGCGGAAACGACTTCATCCTGATCGACAACCGGGAGAACGCCCTGCGGGAGGTCGGCAGGATCGACGAGTTCGTGAAGACCGTCTGCACGCCCCACGTGTCGGTGGGGGCCGACGGCCTCATCGTCATCGAGAACTCCGACAGGGCGCACTTCCGCTGGCGCTTCTTCAACGCCGACGGCAGCGAGGTGGAGATGTGCGGCAACGGCGGGCGGTGCGCGGCGCGTTTCGCCGTCATCAAGGGGATCGCGCCCCCGAGGATGTCCTTCGAGACCCGTGCCGGGATCATCGACGCCGAGGTGTCGGGCGCCGTCGTCAAGCTGCGCCTGACGGATCCGAAGGACCTCCGCAAGGCCTACACAATCGACCTCGACGGAGCTCCCACCCTGGTGAACAGCATCAACACCGGGGTCCCCCACGTGGTGGCCTTCGTCAACGACCTGGACGCACACGACGTCTCAGGGATGGGCAGGGCCATCCGGTACCACGGGGAGTATCGGCCGGCGGGGACGAACGCAAACTTCGCCCGTGTGTTGAACCGGCACCGGATCAAATTGAGAACCTACGAGCGCGGGGTGGAGGACGAGACGCTGGCCTGCGGCACGGGGGCCGTGGCGACCGCCCTGATCGCCTCGTGGACGGGACTCGTTGACAGTCCCGTGGATGTTCTGGTAAGAAGCGGGGAAACCCTGAAGATCCACTTCGAGAAAACGGAGACGGGGTTCGGGAAGGTCTATCTCGAGGGGGGCACGACGGTGGTCTACCAGGGCTTCCTCTGGGACGAGGCCTACCATACAACGGGACGTTAACGGTCGCGCGGGCAGAAGCCTGCGAGATCCGGATGACGGAGGATATGCGGCGCGAAGTTAAGAAGTTTTAACTTCCCAACTTCCTAACTTCGTCGGCATGTTGGGATCGATGAACGGGAGGCGGTAGAATAGAAGCCGCCTCAAGCCCAAGGTTAGCGAGAAGCGAGGAGGGTGCTATGGGAGCCATGTTTAAGGGCGCGATTGTCGCCATTGTGACGCCTTTCAAGAACGGGAAGGTGGATGAGGGGGCCCTCAGGGATCTCATCGAGTTCCAGATCGCCAATGGAACCGATGGCATCGTTCCCTGCGGCACCACGGGCGAGTCCCCGGTGCTGTCCCACGAGGAGCACGACCGGGTGATCGAGATCACGGTGGATGCCGTGAAGAAGAGAGTTCCCGTCATTGCCGGGACCGGTTCGAACAGCACCGCCGAGGCGCTGCGCCTGACGAAGCATGCCCACGAAGTGGGCGCCGACGGCGTGCTGATGGTCAACCCCTACTACAACCGGCCCACGCAGGAAGGGCTCTACCAGCACTACAAGCTCATCGCGAACAGCGTGCCCATTCCCATCATCATGTACAACATCCCCGGCCGGACGGGCGTCAACATGGAGCCCGCGACGATGGCCCGGCTCGCCAAGGAGTGCAGGAACATCGTCGGCGTCAAGGAGGCGGCGGGCTCCCTGCAGCAGATGCAGGACGTCATGACGGTGTGCGGCCCCGACTTCATCGTCGTCTCCGGCGACGACTTCTTCACGTTCCCGCTGCTGTGCCTGGGCGGACACGGAATCATCTCCGTCGTCTCCAACGTGGCCCCGGCGGACATGGCGGCCCTGGTCGATGCCTTTGCGGCGGGCGACTTCAAGAAGGCCAGGGACCTCCACTACAGGCTGACCCCCCTCGTCAAGTCTCTCTTTATCGAGACGAACCCGGTGCCCGTCAAGGCGGCGCTCTCCCTGATGGGAAAGATCGAGTATGAGGTCCGGCTCCCCCTGGCGAAGCTCTCCGATGCCAACTACGAGAAGCTCAAGCAGGCCATGAAGACATACGGGCTCATCAAGTAGTGCATCTCCGTCGTTCGACCGTGGAGCCCGTCTGAAAAACGGGCTCCACTTGTATGGAGAAGGCCTAGGGCGCAAGGCCTAAGACATAGGGCAAAACGCTGCGTTCAATATTCCTGTTGAGAAGGAGGGGCGATATGGTAAAGGCAATCGTCATGGGAGCAGGCGGGAAGATGGGCGGCAGGATCGCATCCATCATCCATATGACCGACGGCATCGAGATCGCGGCCGCCGTGGAGAAGGCGGGACATGCCCTCATCGGCCGGGACGCGGGGGAGACCCTGGGGCTGGGAAAGATCGGCGTTGACATCTCCGCGGGACTGGACTCGGTGATCAAGAAGGGCGACGTCGTCATCGACTTCACCCACCACGATGCCTCAGTGGAGCACCTGCGGATCGCCGCCGAGAACGGGAAGGCCATCGTCATCGGGACGACGGGGTTCACGGCCGAGCAGATGGCGACGATCCGGGAGATCGCCCCGAAGACCCGCTGCGTGCTGGCCCCCAACATGAGCGTCGGCGTGAACGTCATGTTCAAGGTGCTTGAAACCGTGACGAACATCATCGGCGAGGACTTCGACATCGAGATCATCGAGGCCCATCACAACCAGAAGAAGGACGCCCCCAGCGGCACGGCCATGCGCATGGCCCAGATCATCGCGGCGGCCCTCAAGCGGGACCTCGACAAGGAGGCCGTCTACGAGCGCAAGGGCATGATCGGGGCTCGCACGAAGACCGAGATCGGCATCCAGACCGTGCGGGCCGGCGACATCGTCGGCGAGCACTGGGTCATCTACGGGGGCCTCGGCGAGCGGCTCGAGTTCATCCACCGGGCCCACAGCCGCGACAACTTCGCAAAGGGCGCCGTCCGGGCTGCCAAGTGGATCGTCGACCGGCCCAACGGGTTCTACGATATGC